>Ga0116227_10007763_pt1 | contig 20705 bp, 13 predicted proteins | sample S1TSphgellanicum_FD_89693 | JGI IMG/M metagenome (GOLD analysis project Ga0116227, IMG submission 89693) | Host-associated microbial communities from peat moss isolated from Minnesota, USA - S1T2_Fb - Sphagnum magellanicum MG | ecosystem: Host-associated > Plants > Peat moss > Unclassified...
ATTAAAACTAAAAAAATAATTAAAATGAAATTACATATATATATACACTTGTGTGTTTTTTTAACAATTTTTGGTTTATGTTTTTTGTTTTTTAAAAAAACTTTTCTTTTCAAAAAAGTGTTGGGCCCCCCCCCCCCCTTGCCTCGGTCCTTCACTTTGCTTTCGATTTTTTATTTCGTCGATTGCCTCGTTCGGTCCGTCCAGAGTCAGGGGAAGGAACTTTTAGAGCCTTCGATCAAAACCTGATATCTCTGACCTGTCTTTCTCTCGTGTCCAGCCCGCTCGTGCTGGCTCATCTTCATTTAGAATCCGCTGTCATTGTCCTGCTTACAGCGCTAAACTCGCGAAAACACAAAACCCCCTTCCTAAGCCCCGTCACAGACAAATAGACTAAGTGAATTAATATATATGATATATATATTCTCTTTAAATATAGAAAAGTCCAACTTGTGATGAAAGAATGAATCATTAGTGTAAATACTAGGTCCTAGGTACCACCATAACTTGGAGAAACTCACATTTCTTCCCCTTTCGAAATCCTTAATCTTCACAAATGTATCCTTGTTAAGTACCATGATACAAGAAGGGTAATGTGCATTGTGTGGTTATCATGAATGAAATCTACCTTGTGTTGGTATGGTATTCATGAAGCAAATGGAGAAATTTTCCGGTGTATTTGGAGGGCACCTTATCTATTTAAGAAGTTTTTTTTGTTGTGTTGAGATCTCTCAAATCACAACATCTCTTGTCGCACTCTTGGTATTATTGGAAAGCCATTCACAAGCATGGGTGCACCAAGTTGGTTTCATAATTTTTAGACCATTAGTGGAGAAGTTATTAAATATTGAACATTATTTGTATTGAGGATTCACATAAATCAAAACTAAAAAGTATAGGGGTATTTGGGGGTGCTCCTGGTATTGTTGGAAACCCTTCGATGAATCGGATATCTTGAAGGTGGTTTCATGTTTTTTGGATTTAAGGTGGGACAAAATTTGAGTTTTAAATAATTTGTTTCATGGACCTATGCCATTAGTGCAAGTGTAAATAGGAATTGACAATATAGCCCAATTACAAAGAAAAAATTGAATTTTAAATTAATTTTAAATGACAAAAATTATCAAAATTCAATATCTTCCCCAAACGAGGTCTAAAAACTATAAAATCATCTTCAAGAAATCTCACTCATTAAAGGTTTTGCAACATTATTTTTAAAAAACCCTAATTTTGTTTATGTATTTTGTGGTTTTAAAAAAACATTGTTATGTTCAATAACTCTTGCACCATATGTCTAAATAGTATGAATCAAATTCAATGCAACCATTTCAATGAAGGTTTTCCAATAGTAGTAAGTCTTAAGAGTGGTGGGAAGCACTCTATAGTTCGGGAAATTTCAGCATGATAAACAAGCTATCTTCCATAACATATAAATCCCTCTTTTACTCTTACGCCTAATCCATAAAAGTGAGAAGGACATTATGTCTACTTAACCCTCCCATTCTTAAAGAATAAAGAATAGACATGAGTCCTCTCCCACACCTTCTTATCTAATAATATGTTTAAGTCCATGATAACATTTACCTAGTGTTTTACAATGGGGAAAGCCCAAGGGTGGGAGCATTCCCAAAATACAAGGTTGGCATCAGCTATTATCACTTCCTATTGTTTTATTTTGGGATTTCCACCCACCCTATTGCTTTGCCCTAGCTTGTTTTCATGACCGCATGTGTACATTTGAGAAGTGATAGGTAGACTATATACCATGCAAGACCAACAATTTTTTTTCATCCATTAAAGTTCACAAAAAAATTTATGTTTTAAAAATGTTATCATTATTTACATTCAATGGCAAAATTCAAAGTTGAACATGTACATCAAATAACAGATGTAAAATCTAATTTGAATATTTTTTAACAAACTCTCAACATAAGTGAACCAATCATAAAATTTGTCAACAAGGAAATGTTGATTTTCAAGCATTACCAAGTTGTTTTCAAAGAAATCAAATGCCTTTTCAATCGTGGGCAAAACATGAAGCCATGTTTTTTATTGTTAGTTTTTTGGCCCAACAAATCTTAGAGATTGCTGGGTTAAAAATTGAAATTAAAAAGATTTTTTCTTTAACAAGGGTACTTACAAAGTTGAGAAGATGTCGTTTACAATCAAATTTTTTTAAAGAAGTTGATATTTGTAAACAAAAACTAACCAAATGATTCTAGAGTTAATTGTAAACCACAATCCAATTTGGTGGAGCTCATTGAAAAGGATCTAAATTTTGAGGAGTTAAAAGAATTTGAAGATTCTTTTGAGCGAGATGAACTTTTGAACATATAAAATGTTTGCAAATTTTATTTGATTTTGATGTTTTTTAATAATTTAAATAAAAATAAAAACTCAATGTTCAAAATAATAAAACTTTTGATACCTTTGTCTAAGAAATGCCTTTGAAAATTGACTAGTGTGAAATGTAAGTGTCTGAGAATTGGCACTTTGAAACCCAAGAAAATTTATTTTTCTCAATTTTTTGAAACCCTCCCTGGGTCTGTTGTATAATAATTATAATAATTGATAATAAAAAATAAATTGAGTCAGGTATGAGAAAAGCTTTTGAAACCCAAACCCGAGGGGTCCTAAGAAAACTAAGGCCTACCCAACACTAGCATTGTACCTAAGCCAAATGTCGAGTTGCCCAGGGTGAATTTCCACATTTCTCTATTGTTGGAAACCCGTTAGCATTGCTTGATGGAATGCACCAAAGTGGCAATGGCATGGCAGGTTTCCTAGCAAGTCTGAAACTATTGAGGAGCTCCTAGTGTTCTTTTAGGTTCTTGGTAGCATTTGCTGCTTGGTAACATCATTGGTTGTAAGAATGAGGAAGATCCTTCCTTATATTATGACATACCACCTAGGGGTTTATTTATTGGCCTTGCCTACTACCAAGGCCCTTAAGGATATTGTGTTTAGATGCAATATAGAGTATAGTAGCTTAATGGAATTTGGCCCCTAGGTAATAGGCCTATTTTTATATGAGGATTTTTGAAAGATGACATTTTGGCTTGTGTTGAAACTTGAGATTAGTTACAGAGTTATAATATCTTAAAGGATTTGGTTTCTTTTACAGGATTTTTTTAAGATTATATTTTTGCATGGTGGAATATTTGAGTTTTCCGTAATTCTTCTTCTTTTGCCTTAATATACTTTTCAATGCAGATGGCAAAGCTACAGTGTGACACAACCCTAAACCCTTGATAGTCACCCCTTAAACATTCTTACAAGTTTCATTTTGTTTCATATTTGGGCTGAAAGATGCCACCTTTGTTTTGAAGGCCAATATTGTATTAGTAAAATTCTTAGGGTAGCTTGGACTTCTAGTGTGGAGGTTGGGTTGGTGTGTTGTTGTGCTCTTACCAAGCACAAAAGGTTTGTGCTTAAAAAAATGTTCTTTTTAACTCCCAGGCATAAAATTATTTTCATTTGGGTGCATGTTTCATTTTTGCCATGTCCAAGGCTTACTTTAGGCCAACTTCCTAGTGTTGGCCTCACAACCTTGATCACAATCCCAATGCTAGGGTTGCACTAGGCCCTTTGGTTCATTTTCATTTTATTTACAAAAAATTGGCCCAATTTAAAATAGATAATAATTGTTCATGTTCATAAGTGATAATGCCATGTACTTATAAAGTAATTGCAGTAAAGTTCTAATTTCCAACTTACAATAATTCTTAAACTTGTATTTATGGTGGGCTTTGTTTTGAAAACAAGGCTCTTATTTTACCTAAATTCACTTATTATCTTCATCACATTTCAGGGCTTTGATTGATCCAAAACTGGAAAACCAAATGTCAATTTATTTTCAATGTTTGTGTGTGTCATCAAATGATTTTTAAAAATAATGATAAATAGATGATGATAATAATAATAATAATAATAATAATTTTGAGGTTGCAAATCTCAAATGTATTGTGAAGGTAAACTTCTAATTGGTTGTAAAAAGGACAATAAGCCACAAAAGAGTAGTGACTCAAGATTGATTACAAAACATGATATGCAATTTAGGTTACTTATTTCAATTTAAATGATGATTGAGTTTTGAAAACCATATTGTCTTCACAATATTAAAGCACCTCTATTATTAAAAAACTTTAATACACAAAATTCACATGACCACCAAATCAAAACTTTAAGGGGTTAACACATTGCAATTTGCCACACATTTGGTGAGTGTCTAAAGCTTGTTGACTTGTGAGCACATATTGTTTGGTTGGTGAAGGAAACACATGAGGCTCCAAGGCTCATAATGGGGAGATGGAAATAAAGGGGGATGGCACATCGACCTTATGTGCATGACCATTCACCCAACCCACTTGATAGTACAATAATACACAAAATTAGTACCCTAGACAAGCTTGGGTCAGTATCCACATTGACAAAATGAATAATTCTTTTTTTAAAACATTTAATTAGTTTCTAAAACTTGAAATTATTTTTATTTCCATCATCTACCATGATATTCTCATATAAGTAGTGAAATTATTCAAAATGTTGCCTATGATAATTATGATGATTTTCAACATATCAACTTCATATTTTCACATAAATGTGTTTCACTATTTTGAGGATTATTTGAAGATGAAATTGGCTTAAGGGTAAAGAATGCAATTTATTCAAAGGCTAAATATCATGCAAAATATAGTGTCAATATGTAATGTCTGTTGGAAAATTTGTCATTTATTTATTTTTTATCATAGATATATCTGAGTAAAGTTAATTACCCACCCAACATTGGTTTCTTCCACTTGCAATTTTAAACTCTTCAATGTGTGGTCCTCTTGAGAGCCTTTCTCATTAAGCACCACCCACCACCTCCATAGTTGTACATGGACACATGACCTAATTTTTCCTTTGTATTTGCGGGTACCTCACAATTTACAAGGCATATATACCTTCCTTTGGCCTACTCTTATTTCATGACTTTCTAAAAGGAGGCATTTCCTCTTTACAAACGTAACGAGTGTTGTGCGGGTATACTGTTTTTGATATACCGTAAGCAAGGGTATATTAGGACTCATTTGTTCTCGTCAGGTTAGGTCCTGGGTATAAAACATTATAATTTTTGGTAGATGGGTAGGGTGCAGGTAATCCCCATCATATACCCAAGGTTGGGTTAAGAAAATGGGTATGTATTTTTAATTTATTTAATAAGAATAATAAATGTTCACACTTTCAAATTATTAGGATAGTTGTCAAATACAATGGAATAATTTTTCTTAAAAAGTTTTTACCCTAATTGGATGGGTATATCTTACATATACCCAATGGTATCAATAGGATGTAATTTTTTCAAATGTATATTCTGAGTATGTACTTCATTACAGTATATTAGTTTTAAGAAATAGGTTAAGGTAAGGGATATACCCTAACCATACCTGGTGGGTATATCTGGGTAAAAGATGTACCCACACAACACTGATCCTAACCATGGGTGATGCCCTTGCATTACACCTTGTGAACAGAGAGGTTGGAGATGGAGGTCTGGAGTGTAATGCCCTACTATCAGGGCATTACATGGTGCAATGATCAGGCCAGTATGGCAGGAGGCTCTGTAGTACAGGCCCACCCTGTGAGGGGCATTCTGGAAACCAGAATGCTGCCCATGCAAGGTCATTTGTTATGCTTATAAACATGCAACTCAAATTCCATCCATTTTGTTTTAATGGCTGCATTGGATGATTGAACTATTACCAATGAGGAGTTCAGTAATGCATGCAGAGCAGGGCATTCCCAAATAAGTACTCACTTGAGGTGGAGCTGAAGGGATGCTTATTTTGGGAACACCCCGCTATAAGGGTAAGAACAGGGTGTGACCTAATGTAAAAAATAACATTAGTTGTGATACCCATTGGGTATTAGGCTTTCTCTAATGACGATCTATGGTCAGATTTCATCCCTGGCCAGGCATGTGCAATGAGGCTAATTGGCATCTCTTGTGTCTTGTTTGCCATGAAAGTAGTTGGATGAGGCCAATTGGCTCCATTCAACATTCACAACTTCCATCCATATCGTTAGGATGAATGTCCTTGCAACAATACTAAACCCTAAACCATCGGCCCATTGCTTCAAGAGTAGAGGTTGTTTTCGCTTGTTTGATTCTAGGGTTTACTTTTAGCTACCATTGTTGCATTTGAGTTCAAGATGTTATCATTGCCATTTCCAATGGAGAGTGCATATATTTTGCCAAAGTCTTCATGTGCGCTCGACTTTAAAATGCCATAATTAGTTCCTCATTGTCTACAAGTTGTTGGTATGCTTTATGGTTGGCCATTTATGTATCTTTGTGCATGTCTTCAAAGTTGAAGGAACCACTCTTATCATCTTGTCCTTGTAATTTGTTTTGCCATTGAGTGGTTATGTTTGTACCATTACTTTGAGACATTTTGCATATGGAGTTGTGTAGGTTAATGCAAGTGGTAATTTTGGCTTTGAAGAATTGCACAAGGAAGATTGTGCAACAAAGTGACAACAATTTGAAAAGTGATGGCACATTTTCAACTAGAGGTTGGAATGTCAAGGGATCATCTCCCAAATCTCAATTCTCACTACCTCTTGAATATTTAACATTTAGTTCTTACAACATGCCAATGGTAACCAATTTATAACATTCTACTCTTCAATGTATAACATTTTGTATTTTAACTTCTTAATGATCAAGTGATTAGGTTTGCAATTCTTTTATGTTTGCAACTTATTTTGCACAATTTGTTCCTCGCTACATTATTGTTTAACATGTCTTATTCTTCTCCAATTTATAACATGTTTCTTTCCAATCTATAATATTATGTTTTCTAGTTTTTTGGTGATTAGGTCTATTATTCCACCTTAGTGCACTTTTTCTATTTCTTCATTTGCTTGACCATTCCTCTTGGATCTATATGGTTCTATTTTCTTGCTGATTAACATATTAGGTCTATAACTCCTTTGTGTTTACAACTTATTGTGCACATTTTATTCCTTGTTACATTGTTGTTTAACATGTTTTTGCTCTTCTCCAATCTTCGAGTATCTCAAAAAAATCATAAACCTTATGTTCACCATTCTTTTGCACCATGTGTAGATTCCATTACATTGTTTCTTCCATCTAACAATTTTAATAGTGGGCCCAAGTTGCCATTTTGTCAAGCATGGCCTCTTTTTCCATAATTTTAACCCAATACAGTGAGTAATTGTGCATCAAATGTAGATGTGTAAACACCTCCAATTCTTTTTAATGTGTTTGAAGTTTTTATTGAAATCCTTTTTAAGTCATTTGACCTTGAACAAATCGTGGAGTTATTCGACTCACAATTTGACCCACAATGTGACCCACCTTTGAAAAAAAACGAATGTACAAGAAAATTGTAAATTAATGACTAAATTAATGATTTATTTTTAATCGTAATTACCACATATTATGATTTGCTATAAGGCCTAGTCACTTTGGACAAGTCACATAAAATTCTAGTTGCAAGAGACAATATGTGGCACCAAGTTGCAATGGTAATCACATAAACATGTGACTTGAACTTTTCATCCATTCAAACCAACTTACATGGCATTGTCATTTTGCAACTAATTTGACAACTCAACAATGTAGTTGCATTATATATATATATAGCATTGTTAATTTGATTAAGTTCAACCTTTACCATGTTGACATGTGTCATTACATAGGCTAGGCTTAAAAAACTAGTTTAATTGACTAGGTAGGTCACCTATGTTGGCTATGTAGGTAATGAATATTCGGTCAACATTCCAACATTGATCGCAACCCATGTCATTTGTGGGACTTGATCCTTGAATTCCCAAAGATGGAAATCAATTCCCTTACCACCAAGCCACCCCACATGTTGCAACAAAATAACAATGTGCATTCCATTTTACTTACTTCATTGAAAACATTACATAAAAATTTTGATCTTTGATATTTTATTACAATTTTGTCAAAATAACAAGATTAAAGTTTAAACTTAAGTTTTTTGCAATAATGTACACAAACACATTTTTCCCCCTTAAAAATGTAAATTTATCTTAAAAGAAAAAATATTTGAATTTTGTTATTCAATACAATTTCAATGATCATTCCGTGGAAAAAATAAATTCAATCACATGATTTATAAATGGATAATGTAATAAATATATAAATAAATAAGTTTCATATCTTAAACTTTCATTTGCTTCTAAAAATTATATTATACAAATTTTTTGATATATCATAATTTAACCAATAGAAGTTAATTGAAATGTGTGATATATAATTTATTCACATATAATATTTATAAATGGACCATAAATAGATTTAACAAAATATAATAAAATCTCTTTTATTAATTATATTATTTCTGATATAAAATATTAATCTAGATAATCAATTTTAATTTTTAAATATTTATTAATTCCATAAAATTAATTTATTTTATGAAACTATAAATTTTATTATATTTACATATATAATATCTTAATTTTTATTTAAAATTATGATAAAAAATTCATGTAAAAAAAAAAATTATGTTTTCTCACATTTTAGACCTCTATTTGATTTGAAAAATTGTATTATACAATTTTTTTTATAGTAGATCATAATTGTACCAACAAAATGTAATTTGGATGTATGATATATAACTTATTCACTATATAATGTTTATAAATGGGTCATAAGTTATTCCTATTACCTAGCCTATTCAATACATTAATAACATTGCCTACTTAATATAGAATTTAATTCAAAAAAATCACATATATCAACATGATTAAACACCTACTATCAATTAACTTACTTACATACTACCTAATACCTACTACTTATAATTTAGCATACCTAATTAATTAATTATTAAAAAAAAACTATGACATATCAACATCATAAAATACCTACTATTTATCCACATTATATTACCTACTACCTAGCCCTATTTCTACCATTAATTGCCATGGGTCCTTTGAAATTTTCACAAACCCACCAAACCTTACTACACATTTAATGGTTAAGTTCACGGAAGAAAGTTAAGGGAAAACAATTAGACCATTAAATCCAACAATTTCATTGGCCAACTCTTTTTTTTTCACATTTAATTACATGTGCATTTGCGACTAGGATTTATAGTCACAAATGAAATTGAAAAGATGCCACATGGTGTCCAATGGCCTATGAACCACCTTCAAAATTATAGAAACAACTATTTATTTTGAGATGCCATTAAAAATGGATGCTATAAATGTATTTTTCATTTTCATTTTTATCCAAATCAACATTAGTCGCAAGTATAAGTTGCATATGCAATTATAAACCACTTTGTAGTTGTCTATGTGACTACAAGTCATTTTTACCAAGTGTTTTGAAGGATAGTCATATTTAAAATCACAAAAATAGTTGATTTGGATAGAAGTTGCAAACACATGGGTTGGAATGGACATGATTGCTTGTAATGGAGGTGGATGGAATGAAGCCAAAAAATCATATGATAATATTTGGAAGTTTCAAATTGAGTGGGTAGCCAAATTGCCATGGGTAGAGGGTTTGATGTCAGTTATGGAACAAGTGCATTGTGTTGTAGTGAAGCAAATTGGAAAATGGGTTAAGTGAAGACCTTGTTCCATATTCTTGCACATGGTCATTCAATGGCTGGAATGCAAGTCTTTGTATGAATTGTTTATGAACTTGTAAGTCCAAAATGATCCACCCATGCATTAGTTTCATGGAGCTAGATTAATCCTTGTTGAATTCATGTAATAATCAAATACAAGGTTAATCCCACCATTATAAACCCCTTTATGCTATTTGGCAAGTCATCAGTGCATCACAATTGTTGCTTCAATGCATCATAGTTGTTGTCTCATCCATTTTCAAGATATGTCAAGCCGATAGAGGTTGTTATGATTCATGTTTTGGGTTTTGTTGAAGATGAATGTTGTTTCAGTTCAATTTCATTCTTGAAAAACAAAATGCACAATTGCTTGAACCAACTCTTGTAGCTAGTTGTTGTGATGTATGCACAAAAGTTTTCCACTCTTGATAATTTCTCATACCATGCTACATATGAAATGTGTTGAGGAATTCAATCAGCCCATGGTGGAGGCCAATATGCTTGACCCTTGAACTGTTTGTTGCATTTTTGCCCATTATTTCCATTGCAATTTTGGAGGGGAATAGGTGGATGTGGACAAGCTTGCTAGACCAAATGCCCATCCCTCGTGCTGAGGAAAAATTCCAGTTGACAATGTGCCCTCCAGGCTCCAGATTCACTAGAAAATTTCTGCCTGGGCTTTACAATAGCTTGGACACTTTGGAAGAAGACAAAAGCAAATTCCCTTCAGTTTCCATCATACTTAGATGCCTCTATTTATATAGATTGTAATGGGTACATTCTGTTTAGAAGCTCTTGTTAACCCTACCTTAGAAACTTTTTCCTCTTCATTTGGTGACACATTGGCTTCACAACAAATTGTTGTTAATTTCATATGACCTCATGTAGGCTAAGCTAGAGTATACAAATTCTCCCACCCACCCCCCCTCTAGGCTAAAAGCACAAAGTGAACCACATCTTGTGAATGTGGGCCAAAAGGTCATCATTGGAAGGATATATACTTCTTATGTTCCCAAGAACTAGTCATGTCAAACAAGCAACAAAATTGATTGCACCACATCTTACTTTTAAAGAGATTGTGTAGAGCCCACTTTTGCAAAAGGATGATACTTCCACTCATTGGAAGTTACATCTACAAGTTGTAGTGATGGATTGGTCTACCCATTTGATTGATCCATTGCAACCAACTTGGAACAATTGGCAACTTTGGAGACACCTTAAAATGAAATACATTAGTAGGCTGATTTAAGTCTCCATCTAGTCTTTACATGACATGATATAGACAAGGATGTAGAGGAGTAAAACTTTCATTTAGACATGTTGATATTTTCAAAAAAATAATTTCTCAAAGAATTTTTTTGTGTGTGTGAAGGAAAATGAAGCATCTTTTGAAATATTTGAGAATATTCTATTTGTCAAAATGGAAATTTCAAAATTAAATACTTATATAGTAGAGACCTGATGAACTTGCTATTCAACTATGGGTACAACTGATTTCTTAAAATTTCGCCAAAATCCCCCTTAGAACTTGAACAGGTAGGCTATGTGCAACATTTGGATACTATCAAACATAATAAAGATATCTTTATATTCACCTTGTCTTCACCCTGTCTTTGGACCTCCTTTCACCCCCTAACCCCTCTTTTAGTGGCATCTGTAAAGTAAGGAAATTTTATTAAATCTCAGCATGAAATGCTGAAACCCACTACGAAATCCTGAATCTCAGCATTTAATGCATGAGGTTCGAGAGGAATTATAGTACTTGTACAGGTAGGAGCAGTGAAAAGCTATGTAGCAGCAGCGGAGGCGCTCAATGAAAAAAAAAAAAGACAGGGTGAAACTCAGGGTACTGATGCTGTCTTTTCCTGACTTTACGGATATCTCTAATACCTATCTTGGTTAGACACCAATTAATTATTTTTGACAAATACTTTTCTCACAGGTCAAAAATTTGAAAAATGGCAGAGGCAAGTACCTAGCCTGGTTCAGCAACAAGTACACATGAAAATTAGGTATGATTGATAAATCACTGGAGCAGCTGACAAAAGGGTTTCAATTGTGGATATGGGTCATAACTTTCATGCACTTTGAAGAGTGAATAGGGTTGTTGGAACATGTTTGTAGTTTGTACCCAGAATTCAACATGCCACATGTTCATGCTCATTTCATGTACTTGGTAGCTTCTTGAACACCATCAGGCAATACCTAGTTCAAAAACCCTAACATCATATTTGCCCATAGTTGTTAATGCAAATTTTTTCCCTCTCAAGTCTGCCTTTTGCCCCCATTTTTTTTTCACCTTGTCACATTGTGCACCCATAACCTCCCATGTTACAAGTACCATGGGGGCATGGATATAACATGCCAGGTAGAATGGACCGAGTGTCACATAACACAGTAAGTAACATGTTACATACCCCTAGCACTCATAACATGCCCCAAACTTGTATGACATGGACCCAAAACATGTGTGAGAATGCAAAGGTGAAAAAACAAAATGGGGCAAAGGGCAGAGTGAAGAAATTTTTTTGCAGCAAACTTGTACTGACTACATTAACAACTATGGGCAAATATCATTTTGGGGGTTCACCCATGCACTAAACCCCTCGATGGGCATTAGGTTTTTCAAGAGACTACATGGATCCGATGTGAAGCCTTTTCAACAAAAACAAGGGAAAGGCATAACAAAAGAGAACAAAACTCCTTAAAACAAAACCTAGGAATCAAATCACCTTGGCTCCTATGTGCTCATCTTGTGAGCTTGTTGTGGCTCCACCAACTACTCCTACTATACATTAGTTTTGTTGTTTCTATGATGTCACAGGTGCTTTTCTGTGGTGCTTGTGTGTGGCAAATCCACAATGTCAAATGGGTTTATGTATCATTCTTGTGGACTGACATCCTTTCCATTCTTAAATTTGAAAAGAAGTCTTCAAAATTATAAGATTGAATGTGGTCAATTTTTTGACCTGACCGTTTGCCAAACAATTCAATATGTGGATCACGGGGTCCTTGCTTTCAAATTTGGGATAAATTTTGTGCAATAGGAATTCATTTGACAATCAATAGTAAACTCAATTTGGATTCCTTTGGGTGGTAGAAAATTCTTCAAAATATTTTTTTTGGGGGAATTAATTGATTAATTAATTAACCTAATGTAGTTCTTCTTTCCCATATGATCAAGCCCTTGCACTCATGAAAACTCCTTGCCTTTGTGGACAATACACTTGCACAATCATTTTTCATGGTTCCTTTGAATTTGAGTAAAAAGTGTATACAAGGCTATTTTGATGCTTCTAGTTTTGGAATTGTTGTGATCGAAACTTTCAAACCTTTTTCCCTATGCTTATATAGGTAGAGGCATGAGTGAGTGATTGCCTTCCTTGTGGGGTTGGTGGGTTCTATGTATATACCTACCTATATGGTTGTAGAACTAGGTTTTTAGTTGGGCACTCATTCATTCAATTCCCTTTTGTTTTTGCATTATATTCCCACCTAGTTTCACCACAACCATATTATGTTGGGATATGCTTCTTTGCTCTCCAACTCAATGCAGTTGGAGATTACCACGTGGTGAATAAAATATGCTTTGAAGACTCATCAAACCAAAAGTAATGTTTTTTCTTAATGTCTAATTGAGAACATTATGGGTTCCTCTCTAAACTGTTTGTTGGGCCTATTGAATTTCCTCGGTTCTGATTTCAATTTATTTGTGTGGTTGTAGAAGAACCTAGAGCACTTGACTCCTTTGGCAACCTGGCATTGTTTTTTGTGCCTACCAAAGCACAAAAGGTATGCTAACTTGCTTTGTTTGATTGGTGTTACTTTTTGTTTTATTTGTGCTCTCTCTTGGAAGCTTTACCGTTTTCGCTTTCCACATTTTTAATGATATTTTCTCACCATGACATCATTACATAACAAATTTTTTCAGCAACCTAAACATTTTTGGTTATAAGAATTTGTAAAAGCTAAACAACACAATTATATAAAGACATGGGTTGGTTTTCCTAGAGTAGTTGGAGGGCATTTTAATCGCCAAAATTTTTCCTCTGCAAAGGGTGGGCATTTTGAAAATGTAATGCCTGCTCGTGTGGGTTAAACCTTCAATTCCATTTTTGTCTTGAGATACCCAAAGGGTATCCACAAAGTATCACCAGAACAAATGAAGAGTAAAAATTGGCTTAGGTCTTTACACTTTGTAAGTCCTTCAGCCTCCAGCTTTACCCTACACATAATTCAACACAAATAGTTGGAAATAAAAGTATTGTTATCAAGTTGTCAAAAAAGCCTAATCATAGTTGAAGGGTTTGAATCTCTAACCATCATCACACTTATCAGCTTCCAAGTTAATGTACAAGGCAAGGAAAATGAAGATTTCCATCAAACAAAAAATCAAAATTGAATCATTTCAAAGATTTTTTGAAGATTGTAAAGCCCATTCAAAAAATGGACAAAAAATTTCATCCTGTAATGTGATGTCAAAATACACTATTAAAAATAAAGCTAGCTCTTTAGGTGTCATCAGGGGCCATCATGAACTCTCTTTCAGTTAGCTAAGAGAAAATCCTTAATCAACTTTGGAATCAACATAGTAGATGTCTCTACTTATCAATTTATGTGCAAGAGAGTAATCAAGAATTCTAAAGGGCTACTAAACCCAAATGCGCAAATATTTTATGTTTATTTGGACCTGAAAGATGGACATGTTTAAGTATTATACAAGTTTAATTTACCCAATGCTAAAATACCCCCAAGTGTGACAAAATTCTTAAAAACTCTCCCAACTATCATCAGCATATCAAAACTCTCTCTTACTTTAATTTATGTGCAACCCAAACCCAAAAAACCAAATTGGACCGATGTTGATGTGTTTTGTTGTAATAACAAAGTTGACATTGGTAGGGTTTAGTTGCAATCTAATTAGCAGAAAAATCAATGGGTGAATATTAAGTGCAAGAATTGAATTGGAATGAAGATAATTCTAGTCTCAAAAACCAAAAAAACCCAAAATTAACGACACACTCACTCACTCATTCACTCATGTGTAATTAATTGTTTTGTTGCAACAAAACTTTTGTTGTAGCAAAGTTGGTGTTTGTTGCTGTTGCAATTAATTAGCAGAAAAATCAATGGGTAAAATTTGTGTGCAACAAAGAAAACAGGGATGAAGATGGTGAAGTCTTTTTTTCTTTTTTCTTTTTTTCCCCTCCTAATTTTGTGTTGTAGCCACAATGGCAACCTATCCACAAGAGGAAAGAGCCAAATTATACACAAATCATGATGATCTTGTGTACTTGTTTTGTTACAAAACAAAGCTCCTGAGTGATGTCGTCGTCGTTGATGTGTGGTGGTGGAAAAGGACAAGAAAGGAGGGAGGGAAAGGAGGAAGAGGAAGAAAACGGGGCTTTTGCGTTTGTCAACGGGAAACCCGAGACACAAAAAGGAAGGAAGGAAGAAGCCCAGGACGGTGGTGATGGATGGACGGCGTGCTGCTGGTCGTTTTTTTTTTCGGGGATTTTCTATTCGGGGACGTTTTCGATCACTCTACTACGACTTCGGGGCTTGAATCAGTCGTTGCAGCTTTTTTGTCTCGTTGCAGCATCTTAATTAAGCAGCCTGTGAGTCGCAGACTAGTCGCCAGGAGTTCCGGTCTACTACAGTTGTATTGAATCCCCTTGAACGTCCTCAACAGTCCTCGAACAATCCTCACTTGTATTATTGTTTTGAGAATTTGCTAAGTCCAGAAGAAGCTCCTGCGTTCTTGGATTTTTTTAAAATTTTTTTTGGGGGGTTTTCTGTTTTTGCCTGTCTCTGGGGCATCAACAAGCTCGAATTCTGAGTTCTAATGGTGATGATGTATTGAAGAGATCAGCGGTGTGATTCCCCACCCTGCAAGCCCTCGCATTACTGACCCAGATCTCGTTGTACCATCTGAAAGCAATCTCTATTGTGCCATCTCTGTGTGTTCACGGCTCTGCAAGCTTTTGGATTCGGGTGTGGTAGTTCTAGAGTTGTTGTTTTCCGCTTGTTGTTGTTGGTTTGGTTTTGTGTGGGTTGGAGGACTGACCGGGGTAGCTGTAGTAGCTCCCATGGCAAGTGCTTTCATGGGAGAGCGTCCCAAGGGAAGTGCCGGGAAGAGGATTACCATTCTGAGTATCGATGGTGGTGGAGTGCGTGGTCTCATACCTGCTACTATTCTCCACGAGCTTGAGGCCAAATTGCAGGTAAAATCATAATCGATCAATCGATCAATCGATCCCATCCGCCATCTCGCGCCGGTTGTTGTAAGTCGATTTTTGATTGTAGAGAGATGCGATTCCTCGTGCAGATAGGTTGTTGTAAGCAGATAAATTTTTGTAGAGAACGAACTCGATGATTCTTGGTGAGTCGAATGTTTGTAGCATCTGAGAACTCGACTCTATTGTAGAAAACTTGATTCGAGCTTTTGGGTCTTCGCGATCAAGATGCTTATACCCAGAAGCGTCAAACCAAATCTAATGAGCGGGTCGAGGATCCATGATCTTTTAGGCTTCCTTGATTTTTCCAAACAGGATTATATCTTGCTGACAAAATTCTTCATTCTGGACAATCTAATTTCATTCTCATGGGTCCCCTGATCCATTTTTTATTAAGATTGAGTGGTTGAGTGCACAAGGCTCTTCTTCTGGCATGTTTCCATGTTTCCAACTCTTTGCAGATTCTGGCTGGAGATTTGCTGAAGCTGTCTACAGAAGCACAAATCTCACATCTGTGGAGCTGGTCAATTGCTTGCAGTGTTTGAGCCTGCTAGTCACAGAAATTAAGAAGATGAAACACTTTGAGAACAACAACAAGAAAAAGTTTACTGGTGGCAGAGTGTAATATACTAATCCTTTTTCTGGGTGGTGCAGAGATTGGATGGGCCAGATGTTAGACTTGTGGATTATTTTGATATGATAGCAGGGACCAGCACAGGAGGATTGATCACCGCCATGCTTGCTGCTCCGGGTAATGACAGCAAGAGACCTCTTTGCAGTGCAAAGGATGTAGTCGAATTCTATCTATGGTATGCAGGAAGAGTCTTCCCTCAGGCAAGGTAAAATCATCATCATCATCATGATGTCATTCGTGTGATCATCAGCTCCTGAGATCCTTCTCCTCCTACTCCTAAATTTTTTTTGTTGCATGATCCACCCATGACCTAAATTTGCATCTCCATCCTCTCGCAGTCATCTCTCCAGCATCAACAAGAACAATGAACAATCTTCATCCTGGCCAACTTCAGTGCCCGAACAATTTGCTCTTGATTGATCCTTGCAGTAATCTGTCTTTCAATGGCAGAACAATTCTTACTACAGTGAGTTGTGGAAAATTCAATTCTTGAGTCACGAGTGTTCAAATCCTTTCTGAGTTCCTTAAACAAATTTATTTTTTCTTTTGCAAGCTTTTGGATTTTTGAGGAGCTGATGATTCTGTGGGGATGTGTGGGTGGGCTTGGTTTGTTTGTACTCTATACAGAGGACCATTTAGTCAAACACGAATGAATTTCACGGCACTAAATGGACCCAAATACAAAGCAAAAGGTTTGGAGAAGGTCCTGAACAAGTACTTTGCAAGTGACCCACTTCTGGATGCATCTCTCACATCCGTCCTCATTCCTGCTTTTGACACCAAACTGCAACAACCTGTGTTTTTCTCATCATGGCGGGTGGGTGTGTGCATGTGTGCATGTGTGCCTGATTTTCCCTTGCTCCATCCCATTGATCTTGCAGTTGCACTTTGCACTGCATGGATCTTTTTCTCTTGCAGTTTGTGCTTGTAGCAACAACAGATTGTTTCCATGACAATTGCAAATTGACCTAGCTTGAACAAAACGCAATTCTTGTGCAATTTTGGAAAGGAGATTACAAAGGGTTTCATTGCAGTTAGTTTGGAACCTTATGCAGTTTTTTTGGTTTTTCACAGGCAAGTTCAGATCCTCTAGAAAATCCTCCAATGAAGAAGGTATGCCGAGCTACATCAGCAGCTCCAACATTTCTGCCACCGGTGCAGTTCACTCTCACAGATGCAACAGGTGGTTCACGGGAGTACAACATGATTGATGGTGGTGTTGCTGTCAGCAATCCGGTTTGTTTTTTTCTGTCTTCTCTTTTGACGCTACTCCCAAAAAACTGTTGACAAAAGGAGTTTCTTCCTTGTTGAAAAAAAAGCCCCCAACTAAAAGCTCCTCCTTTCTCAATCCTTTTGCATCAAGTCTTTTATTCTCCAGACATGACAGCCTTAATTTGTCCTCCTTACATAATGTTAAAGACAAGAGAGCTTCCTTGTCTTTGTTGCCCACTGATGGTTTCAGGACCAACATCTGAATGTGTTATACCAAGAAACAGCAAAAACTGCTTTCGGTATTAATAGACCAATGTGTGTTTTGTGTAAACTGCAGACTTATGTGGCAATCACACAGGCAATTAAGGAGGTGCAATCAGGTGGCCGTTTTTCTGGAAGAGTGGAATACACGGTCAGAAATTCTGAACTATTAACTCCTGGATTGCTTCAAGTGTTACGAGATCCCAAATTGACATGTCCCCCATATATTTTTACCTCAAAAACACAAATGCCTACAAATTCCTGATATCTGAAAGATTACCAAGAGGAGAGGGGAGAGAAGATCAGGTTGGTAGGTACAATTATGTCTTTATGTGTCTCATGGTTTCTAGACTTATGATGTGGCTATTTTGTGCAAATTTGTGCAGAATTACAATGATCTATTAGTGCTGTCGCTGGGCACTGGACAGCATGTGACAGGATATGATGCAAAGGAGATAGCCAGATGGGGTGCACGTGATTGGCTCCTAAACAAAGGTGATTCACCTCTGGTAGACATGGTCTACTATGGGAATGCAGATATGGTGGACTACAACCTCTCTACCATCTTTCAGTCTCAGAATTGTGGCACCAATTACCTCCGTCTCCAGGTACTTACGTACGGATGCTGGTGAAAGTACACCTGGTCAATCAGGCTGTTGAAGATTCATCACTGAGTTTACCTGTCACTATGGAGTTCATGAAATGCTGTTTTGGCTGATTGGCAGAATGATATGATTTCTCTCAGATCAAATGATATTTTTTTGTGATATGATGCTTGCATATGCAGACAGACAATCTGAAAGGTCATATGACAGCAATTGATGACTCAAGCCCCACTAATTTGTATAGACTGATCAATACTGCGAAACATCTACTGGATGAGCCTGTCTCGGAGCGCAACTTCCAAACTGGGATGCTTGCCTCCATTCCCAATACTGGAACAAACCGAGAGGCATTGTACAGGTAACACAATCCTGCCACCAGACCCAGTAAACTTTGGGAAGGATTTTGGGAGAGGGAAGAAAGAAGGTTTAGCTCATAAGTACATTGTATTTCACAGGTTTGCAGAGTGGCTCTCAGAGGAGCGCAAGGAGAGGTTAGCAGCTGCAGCTGCTGCCGCACCTCCTCCAGCTGCCGCTGAAGCAGCAGCCCCAGCACCAGCTGAAGAAGCTGCAGCTCCAGCAGCCCCTGCGGAAGAAGCTGCACCTCCAGCTGAAGAGGCCAAAGCTGAGGAGCCGGCAGCTGCTCCTGCAGCAGAGGCAGCACCAGAGGAGGCCCCAAAGGCAGAAGAGACAGCAGCAGCCTACATTACCTTTCCTCATGCTCCATGGACAACTGCTTACACTCAACCTAGTGCCTATCCCTCTGCTGCTACTTATACAACACAGTCAAGCTTCAAAGGTTCTTCTCTCTTGCGATCTCCATTTGAATCTCCTTATGAATCTCCCTCATACTCAAAACCTGCATATGAATCCTCTGTTGATTTATACACAAAACCTGCTTATGATTTCTCCTACTCTTCTGCTATAAAATCTTCTCACCAAGACTGCGTATCCTCATATACTCCCTACACAGCAGAACCTGTATATGACTCCTCATATTCTTCTGACATGAGATCTACCCATGAAGATTATGCCTCGTCCTATACTTCATATGTGAAGCCTGTTCAAGAATCATCCTACTCCTTGTACACAAGGTCTTCTTCTCATGAGGAATATGAATCACCATTTGCTTATTCATACTCAGAGCCAGTGTATGACAAGTCCACCAACAACTCCTCACACGCAAAACCCATGCATGAATCTTCTTCCTACTACTTGCAACCAAGTTACCAAACCTCATTCTCAACAGCAGCCTCTGCATATGAGCAGCCTGCTGCTGCTTACAACTCATCAATTAGCACTTGCTATACTCCGCCACCTTCATATCACTCTTCTTCATACGAGGAATCATCCAAGTATGAACAATTTAGTGATTGGAGATCAGAGTCTGAATTTTCAACACCCTCAACATCATCAAGATCAGGACAATATTCTCAACCCAGCAGCCACAACAGTTCTACCAGACTGTCTGATTATCTTGGGGTTTTCTCTTAAGCAGAAACTTTAGAGCTTTCCCTCTAGTCTGTTTCTAGAATTTTTTCCCCTCTCTCTCTAGATTCTCCAATTCTGACCTTTGTTTCTTGATCCAGATTGTCCAAAAATCTAGATCCAGTGTGTTTTATCTTCTGTAGATGTGTGTGCACAGGTTCTTGCAAGAAGAATGTGAAAAACAAAAAGCGTTTTCTTCTTCTTCTTCTTCTAGGTGCGCAATGTTTTGTTGATTTGTGAGATCACAATTTTTTTACAATTGCTTGTTTTGTTTCGCAGTGTTTTTCTGGATAGAAAAAACATGCGTACAATATTTATATCATGCAAAATGCGTAAGAGTATGTAAGAACGGGTCCACAAGCAGTAGTAGTATATTGACTTGTAAGTGAGAATTCGGGTGACATTCAAGCTTTAAATACATGAATTTTCTGTAGATGGTACAAAGATTCTTCTTTCGGCATAGCAGTCATAACACAGGCCATTTTTCATATTCTTCTTTGATGTTTGTGAAGAGAGTGGTGCTGAGATAACACTCAGCAGAACTGGGGAATATCACCACAATCAACTTGCCTGCATTCTCTGGCTCCTTAGCAATCTGTTTCATTAGAACAGCAATTTCCAAGCACAAAACACTTGTCACCAGAAATGCCCAATC
>Ga0116227_10007764_pt1 | contig 20699 bp, 21 predicted proteins | sample S1TSphgellanicum_FD_89693 | JGI IMG/M metagenome (GOLD analysis project Ga0116227, IMG submission 89693) | Host-associated microbial communities from peat moss isolated from Minnesota, USA - S1T2_Fb - Sphagnum magellanicum MG | ecosystem: Host-associated > Plants > Peat moss > Unclassified...
GTTAAGAAAAGGGAATTCCGTGGATTGTGGATTCAGCGTATTAATGCAGGTGCTCGTCAGCATGGCATTTCATACTCTCAATTAATCGGTAAACTTGCTTCAAAAGAAATCGGTTTAAACCGTAAAGTATTAGCTGATTTAGCAATGAATCATCCTGAGGCTTTCAAAGCTGTAATTGATGCAGTAAAATAAAATATTTCGAATTGTCGATATAGAAAAGGGAACTTATATAGGTTCCCTTTTTTTGTTGGTTATGCTTGGTGAACAGCTCTTGCGCATAAGTCATCTAGCCAAACTATTTTGCTTTGGGGTTTAGTCTTTTTTAGTAAATTTGGTCATGTTAAAAGCCACCGGAATCAGAAAGTCATATGGTAATTTGCCCATTTTAAAAGGCGTAAACTTTGAGGTGAAAAAAGGTGAAATTGTCAGTATTATCGGTGCCTCAGGGGCAGGAAAAAGTACTCTACTTCATATTCTGGGTACGTTAGACCGTCCTGATGAAGGAGCAGTAGAACTAAATGGCTTTACCATAAGTCAGTTAAAAGGAGATCTGCTTAGCCATTTCCGCAACCAAAATATTGGCTTTGTTTTCCAGTTTCATCATCTCTTACCCGAATTCACGGCTTTGGAGAATATTTGTATTCCGGGGTTTATTGCCAATAAAGGTAAAAAACAAGTAGAGGCAAGGGCATTAGAGCTTTTAGATCTTTTTGGTTTGAAGGATAGGGCAAGCCATAAGCCCAACCAACTGTCGGGTGGCGAACAGCAACGGGTAGCCGTAGCAAGAGCACTCATCAATAATCCAGCTATTATTTTGGCTGATGAACCCTCAGGCAATCTGGATTCGGAGAATGCTTTGGCACTGCATCAGCTTTTTGTTCGTTTAAGAGATGACTTTAAACAAACCTTTGTTATTGTAACGCATAATGAGCACCTCGCCGAAATAAGTGACAGGATCGTCACCATGAAAGATGGTTTGATTGTTTAATCATACGCCTTTATCTATTAATTATTTATCCGAAAATCACTTTATTACATTGAAAATATTAATTACAGGCGGTAATAGCGCCAGGGCATTAAAATTATTAAAAGCTTTTCCTGCCCATTTTATTCTGTTTGCAGATTATGGAGATGTTCCTGCCATCTTTACAGAAAAATATGCTTTAACAAGCTTGGGCGTACTCAACAAAGACAGTATTGCCCATATCCTTTTAAATTTTTGCATAACAGAATCAATAGATTGTATTATACCTTTAAATGCCTTTGAGGCTGAGCCTATTGCTAAATCAGCAGTTTTGTTTAAAGAATATAACATAGAAGTTTTATTGCCCCAGGCTGATGTATTATGGGAATACATAGGTGAGAAACTGGGCGACCATTCAGATTTTGCTGTGTTTATTCATGGTGAATGTATCTTTTCAACATCTAAAAAATGGCCACAGGAAAAGACTGATCACTTAAATGGGGTATATACCTTTAACGAAACAGATATAAAACTTTTTACTGTTTAATATGAAAGCTTTGAATGACGAAAAAAACAAAAAAGCCATAATTTTTGAGCTCGATGAGGTGCTTTTTCCGGAGAAAGATTACTTGTTGCAGGTTTATTATCTTTTTGCACAGTTTATAGAATATGTAGAGCAAAAAAATGCACAGCCTATTGTTGAATTTATGAAAGCTGAATATGAAGCCAACGGACCGGCAGACCTTTTTAACAAAACAGCACATAAGTTTAATATCGAGGAAAAATATAGCGTTAATTTTAACTTGTTACATGAAAATGCAAGGTTGCCTTTAAAATTGCTCCTATATAAAAATATGCTGCAATTTTTACAGGATTTGGTTATTGACCGGAAGAAAATATTTATTGTAACGAGCGGAAATCCAATTCAGCAATTGAATAAAATAAAGCAGATAGAATGGAACGGACTTGAAAAATACCTCACTGTTTTTTTTACAGATGAACTGGGAGAGTCAAAATCAGAAATTTTTTCAAAAATACTTAATGCCAATACTTTATCAGAAAAAGATGCGTTAATTGTGGGAGCAAATAAAACAGATGCACAAGAAGCAGCTTTGGTAAATTTGCCATATATTAGTTCAAAAGAAATTTACAAAGATAAATGATCAAAAAAGCTATTGCGCAAAACATTGTTTTATGTGCTTTATTGGCAATGTTAAGTTTTACCCTCTCCTGTAAAAAATCACCGGTAAAAGAAACACCAGAAGGTGTTCCACAAGGTACCCCAGGAACCCGTATTGAGCTTACAAAAGACTCTATATATCTTTATGCACAGCAAACCTACTTTTGGAATCAAGGTATGCCAAGATATGAAACTTTTAATCCAAGGCAGTATAATTCCAATGATGCAGTTTTAGCAGCCATTAAAGAATTACCAAGCACCGGCAACAAGGATAAGTATTCTTTTATTGATGATGGTACCGTTGCCAATCAAATAGGTGGGGTAAGTGGTAATTTTGGTTTCTCATTAAATTATGATGCATCTGATTTGTTGCGAATAACTTACGTGTACCAGAGCTCATCTGCTGATGAGAAAGGATTAAAAAGAGGTTACCAGATTGTGAAAATAAACGATAGATCAGACCTTTCCAGAATTAAACCTAATGTAGATTTTATTAATAATGCCTTAGCCAGTACTTCTATAAGGCTTACTTTGTTAAAACCAGATGGAAATACATTTGAAGCTACGGTAACGCGTACAACTTATAAAGTTAACCCCATATTATTTACTAAAACCTACACCGTTGGTGCAAAAAAAGTAGGTTATATTGTTTTTAATAGCTTTACATCCAATGCGGTTCCTTTATTGGATGCTGCTTTTTCCAGATTTTCTGCTGATGGTGTTTCTGAACTTATTGTTGATCTGCGCTACAATGGAGGTGGTGATGTTGGAACGGCTCAAAGCTTTACCAATTTAATCGCCCCATCAGCTCAAAACAATAGAACGATGTTTACGATGTATTGGACCAAGACCATGCAGGATGGCAATGCTACGATTTTGCAAAACCAAAAATTCTATTCAAAAGGTGCAGATGGTATTACAAGACTTTATTCTTATTTTGACTATTCTTATAAACCGACTATTGCAGCCGGTAATCAGGAAGTTTTTGCTAAAAGAGGGAGTTTAAGTAATCTGTCAAGGGTTTATTTTATTGTTACCGGAAGTACGGCTTCGGCAAGTGAGCTGTTGATTAATAATTTAAAACCAGTTATGGATGTAAAGCTAATTGGTAAAAAAACATATGGTAAGCCTGTTGGTTTTTTTGCACTTCATATTGATAAGCTGGATTTGTATATTCCGCAGTTTCAAACTAAAAACCAACGTGATGAAGGCGATTATTTTGATGGGATGAGTGTAGACAAAGAAGTTGCTGATGACCTGAGTAAAGATTTTGGTGATCCATCAGAAAGCCTGCTTGCTCAAGCTTTGTACTATTCGGCAAATGGAGCATTTACGTCTTATTTAAAAGATAATATACTGAGCAGTACAACCGCAATGCCTAAAACCAACAATGGGCCTGAGCAAAGTTTTGATCATGAGTTTAAAGGAATGGTTGAAACTAGAAAACCAAAGCTTAAATAAAATTTCTATAAAAGAATATGCAACCGGCAAATATTTTTTGCCGGTTTTTTTGTATGTAAATTTTTACGGTATAAAGCCGTTTTGTACTTGCTTTATTTGTTAAAATTTAATATGCTTGTTTAATATTAATCGTTACAAATACATTATGCCAGTAGAATTAGTTGAGAAAGAACATATAGATTATTTAAATATTATAAATGCCAATCAAGACCACAGTGAAGGATTAAGAGCAAAATTGGAAGAAGCACAACGTTTAGGAAATGAGTTTAAAGGAAAAGCTGTGATTACATTTAATACCACAATAGGACCTAAACGTGTAGAAACAACCGTATGGTCGGTGACCGAAAAATTTATTCAACTTAAAAATAATATCCATATCCCACTGAAAAGCTTAATTGATATCGAATTTTAAATGCCCGTATGCATAAATGAGCGCACTCCATAACATTGCTTTAACTTTTATTAAATCTGTAGGACCAATTACGGCTAAAAACTTGATAGCCTATTGTGGAAGTGCCGAAAAAGTTTTTGCAGCAAATAGAAAGCAGCTCCTGCAGGTACCTGGGGTTGGCACAAAAACAGTCGACCTAATTTTAGGCACTGATGCACTAAAAAGGGCAAAAGAAGAATTGCTATTTATTGATAAACACGGAATAGAAGTTCTTTTTTTTACGGATGAACGTTATCCAAAGCGCTTAAAAGACTGTGCAGATGCTCCTGTACTGCTGTATTTTAAAGGGCAGGCAGATTTAAACCATCCGCGCATTGTTAGTATTGTAGGCACCAGAAATGCCACTGAATATGGAAAGCAACTGTGTAAACAACTGGCTGATGCTTTAGCCCCATACCATGTTTTAGTAGTGAGTGGCCTAGCTTATGGTATTGATGTTGCTATGCATAAAGAATGTATTGGAAATGATATTCCAACTATTGGGATTCTTGGACATGGATTAGACCGTTTATACCCTCAGCAACATAAAGCCGTGGCACAAAAAATGGTTTTAAATGGGGGGCTTCTTACTGAGTTTCCGATATTGACCAATCCAGATAGGCAAAATTTTCCCCAGCGCAACCGTATTATAGCTGGCATTGCCGATGTAACTGTTGTTGTTGAAGCTTCTATTAAAGGTGGAGCATTAATTACAGCAGAAATTGCCAATTCTTATAATAAAGATGTGTTTGCATTTCCAGGCAGAACGGATGATACATTCTCCGAAGGATGCAATTTTTTGATCAAGACCAATAGGGCAGGACTTATCACCCATGCACGTGACCTGCTTTATTATTTGGGTTGGGATGATGAAGCAAAACAGCCCAAAAAACAAATTCAAACTGTTCTGCAGTTGAATCTCACTCCGAATGAGCAGCAAGTTATGGAACTGTTGCAGAACGGACAGCAGTCTATTGATGAATTGTGCAGTACGCTTAACCTGCCACAAAGTAAAATAGCAATTGTAATCCTCACCTTGGAAATGCAGGGCCTGATTATATCACTACCTGGAAAAATTTATAAATTGGCCTGATTATGATAAGGCACAGGTGTATTTGCTTAAAAGTCTCTTGTAAATAGAACATCTTTTCCCGTTTTACAATTCTTCAGATTGATTTTAGCCCAATAAACAATCTACAATGCCCATCATTATTATAGATTAAAGAATTTAATACTGAAATAATCATTTTTGTAAAATAATGTTTTGAATTAATATTAGCTAGTAAAATAGTTAATGCATTTCTTAATTTTGTAGCATGTGGTACAATAATATTTTAGAAACAGTTGGCAATACGCCATTGGTAAAATTAAATACAATAACAAAATCTGCGCCTGCCACTATTTTAGCTAAAATAGAGACTACAAATCCTGGCAATTCCATTAAAGACAGGATGGCGATTAAAATGATTGAAGATGCTGAAAAGAGCGGTAAGCTTAAACCTGGCGGAACTATAATTGAGGGTACTTCGGGTAATACCGGAATGGGACTTGCTATGGCTGCTATTATTAAGGGTTATAAATGTATTTTCACCACTACGGATAAACAATCAAAAGAAAAGGTTGATGCACTCCGTGCTTTTGGTGCTGAAGTTATTGTATGCCCAACCAATGTAGAGCCTGAAGATCCACGTTCATATTATTCTGTTTCATCGCGTTTGGAACGTGAAGTGCCAAATTCATGGAAACCGAACCAGTACGATAATTTATCAAACTCACAGGCACATTATGAGCAAACTGGACCTGAAATATGGGCACAAACCGAAGGTAAGATTACGCATTTGGTTGTTGGTGTGGGTACAGGCGGAACCATTTCAGGAACAGGAAAATATTTAAAAGAGCAAAATCCAGCGATTCAGGTTTGGGGAATAGATACTTATGGATCTGTTTTTAAGAAATATAAGGAGACGGGTATTTTTGATAAAGACGAAATATATCCATACATAACCGAAGGAATTGGAGAGGATTTTCTGCCTGCCAATGTAAATTTTGATGTGATTGACCTGTTTGAAAAAGTTACGGATAAAGATGCTGCTTTAATGACAAGAGAAATTGCCCGTAAAGAAGGCATTTTTGTAGGCAATTCAGCAGGTGCAGCCATTGCAGGTTTGCTTCAGCTAAAAGATAAATTAAAGCCTGAAGATGTTGTTGTTGTGATTTTTCATGACCACGGCAGCCGTTATATGGGTAAAATGTATAATGAGGACTGGTTGCGCGAACGTGGATTTTTAGAAGATGAAAAACTTACAGCTAAATCTATACTGGCTAAAAAGGAGCGTGTTGAAATTGTAACCTTAGATGCAGAAAAAACTGTACTAGAAGCAATTAATACCATTAAATCAATGAATATTTCTCAAATTCCAGTTACACAGCAGGGCATGATTGTGGGTAAAATTGCAGAGAGTGATATTTTAACAGCATTACTGGAAAACCCAGGTCTTAAATCAGCACCCGTTGCTGAAATTATGACAGCAACCTTCCCTTTTGTTGATTTAAATACTTCTATTGACAAGATATCTTCTATGATCAATAAAGAAAACTCAGCTGTATTGGTTGAAAACCCAAGCGGAAAGATTGAAATCATTACCCAGTATGATATTATCAATGCAATATCTGGATAATTAGAAAATCTAAATGCTGTTATTGCAAACGAAAGAAAGTAATGGCGGGCATTGTAAACAAAAAATCCCTGGGTAGATGTATCCGGGGATTTTTTGTACTTAAATTTTTAGCTGGTATTTTTTTGTTAGTGGCTTGGCGCATCGGCATTAACACGCTTAATCTGCGCACCTAAAGCACGTAAACGTGTATCAATATCCTGATATCCGCGTTCAATCTGTTCGATGTTATAAATTGTTGATTTTCCTTCTGCTGATAAAGCTGCAATCAACAAAGAAACTCCAGCTCTGATATCAGGAGAAGTCATGCTGATGCCACGGAGTTTATATTTTTTATTAATACCGTTTACAGTGGCACGGTGCGGATCGCAAAGAATAATCTGTGCCCCCATATCAATTAATTTATCTACAAAAAATAAACGGCTCTCAAACATTTTTTGATGAATTAAAACATTTCCTTTTGCCTGTGTAGCTACAACCAAAACAATGCTTAGGAGGTCAGGAGTAAAGCCAGGCCATGGAGAATCGGCAATGGTTAAGATAGAACCATCAATAAATGTATCAATCTCATAATGTTTTTGAGCAGGAACATAAATATCATCGCCCCTGCGCTCTAGTTTAATGCCCAGTTTCTTGAAAACCTCGGGGATAACACCCAGTTCATCATAACAAACATCTTTTATGGTGATTTCTGATTCGGTCATTGCCGCCATACCAATAAAAGAGCCAATTTCAATCATATCGGGCAACATTCTATGCTCAGTACCTCCTAAAACTTTTACACCTTCAATGGTTAAGAGGTTAGAGCCAATACCAGAAATTTTTGCGCCCATACGGTTAAGCATTTTACAAAGCTGCTGTAAATAGGGTTCGCAGGCGGCGTTATAAATTGTCGTTGTACCTTTAGCCAAAACAGCAGCCATTACAATATTAGCCGTGCCTGTAACTGAAGCTTCATCCAATAAAATATAAGCACCTTTTAAATTGGTGGCATCAACATTGAAAAAGGCCTTTTTACTGTCGTAAACAAATTTGGCACCGAGTTTTTCGAAACCAATAAAATGAGTGTCCAGTCTTCTGCGTCCAATTTTATCACCTCCTGGTTTTGGGATTGCCGCTTTTCCAAATCTGGCCAGTAAAGGGCCAACAATCATAATAGAACCACGTAAACCCCCACCTTTTGCTTTAAAGGTATCGGATTCAAAGAAGTTTAAATTAATGTTTTTGGCTTCAAAAGTATAGGTGTCTTTATTCAGGCGTTCTACCAAAACACCCAAATCGCCCAACAGTTCAATAAGTTTATTTACATCTTTTATATCAGGTATGTTGCTAATGGTTACTTTTTTTTCGGTCAGCAATACAGCCGATAAGATCTGCAACGCTTCATTTTTAGCACCTTGAGGAGTGATATCGCCTTTTAATTTAATTCCGCCTGTTATTTCAAATGCATTCATATTGTGTGTGTTTAAATTCTTGCCAATCTCATTTTATTGCAGATTGAATTATAGTAGCAAATTCAGTATGAAAATTGATTTTTAATCAATTAATATTTTGGTTTGTTATTGTTGTTTGGCCTGCGGTTATTATTGTTGTTCTGACGGTTTTTACCATTGTTGTTGTTCTGGCGGCCACGGTTGTTGTTCTGACGTGGGTTTTGTTGCCTAAACTCTACCTTCGCTAAGTTTACATTATCCTCTAAACGGAGCAAACCACCAGATAAATCATGTAGGTCTTTTAAAATGGTTTCATCAGATACGTTGTCTTTGTTCCAAGTTACGTATGCCATTTTCATAAAGTTTGCAATACCTTGAACCATCACCTTTTTATGTTCAGGATTTTCTTCCCGCATGGCTTTTTCTATTAAAGCTTCAACAGTTTTACCATAATGTTTATAGGTAATGCGCTGCTGGGGATAGCCTATGTGTGCTGGTTTAATGTATGCGTTTTCCGGTAAAGGTTTTGGATAGGGGCTGTCAACATCAATCTGGTAGCCTGAAATAATATGTAAATGATCCCAAAGCTTATGCTTAAAATCGGCAACATCGCGCAAATGAGGCTGTAAAAAACCCATTAGGTCTATAACAGCCTGCGCATATTTATTGCGCTCTTCAATGGTGGGCAATTCGCAAATATACTTCACCATATTTTGTACATTACGGCCGTATTCAGATAATATTAAATGACTGCGCGTAGTATTATAATCAAAATTCATTTTTAGATTTATTAAGTAATTACATGTGCAGCAATATGAATTATGAAACAACCAAAAGAGTTATGGTTATGAATTCACCGAAATGTCTATTGCCAAATTTTTAAGAACCCAAAGGTAATAAAATAATTTACGTTACTAAGATTTTTTATTGAGTATTAATCATCTTCACCATTTTTAGGGCAATCGAAAAAAATCATATCTCCGGTACCCTGGCTTATCATTTTCCAGGAATCAAATGAAAAGGAGAGGAGCACCATGCCAGCAGTTGGAATGTTATAAATAGAGCCATTGCTCAGTTCATTTGCAAAATCTGTTAAACCATTGTTGTGCCCAAATAAAATAACCGTTTCAGCACTGTCATTGATGTTGTTTATAACATTTAATAAGGTGCGGGTGCTGGCTTCATAAATTTGAGGTTCCAGTACAATTTCTTCGGTATGATAGGCTTCTGCGAAATACTTTGCCGTAGATAAAGCTCTTTTTGCAGGGCTGCTGATGATTAAATCAAATTTAAAACCTCTTTTTAAAAGACGTTCAGCCATTTCGGGTGCATTTTCTTTACCGCGTTTATTCAAAGGCCTGTCAAAATCTTTTAAGTTTAAGTTGCCCCAATCAGATTTAGCATGCCGTACCAATAATAATTGCTTAGCCATTTAGCTGCAGTTTAATTTTATTTGCAATAATTTCTGGCTCAATCAGATCCATACAGTTTTTAACACCGCACATGCAGGGTTTGTTTCCATAAATTGAATTTGGCCTTGAAGGATGCTCAACCTGTATGCAATTGCTTTCTAACTGGCCATAGCCTAAAAAGCCTGCATAAGGATGTGTGGGTCCCCAAATAGAAATTACGGGAATGCCCATTAATGAGGCCATGTGCATGCCTGCTGAATCCATGCTCAGCATCAAATCCAGATTAGAAATAATTTCCAGCTCTTCTGTAAGGCTAAAATGGCCAATTATACTGTGCACGCCGGAATATAATTTTTGCCAATTTTCAGCTATATCTTTTTCAGCTGTACCTCCACCAAAAATGAAGATTTCATAATCCAATTGGCTTATAGAAGCAATAACCTGCTCCATTTTGATCAAAGGATAAACCTTATACGTGTGCTGGGCAAAAGGGGAAATGCCCAGTTTCTTGTTTTTTGGATGCTGAAACCATATTTTGGCACCATCCGGAAGCGGTTGTGGCGATTGAATTAATTTGTGGCTTAAAATTAATTTAAAATTCAATTGCCTAAATACATCGGCATAACGCTCTACAGTTTGGCGCAAAGGCTTTAAGATTTTATTATGGCTGCGTGTCAACGCTTTTTTTTCTGCCCGGCCCTTGTTTATCCTTTTAATTTTTAAACCAGATAAACGGAAGAAAGCCGATAAAGCGCGGCTTCTTAAATTGTCATGCAGATCTGCTATGGCAATAGGCTTATAGTCACGCAGTTCTTTATACAGTTTATATAAACCTATTATTCCTTTATGAACGGTTTTGGGCTTAATGGCATGAAATGAACTGTTTTTAATGTCCTCAAAAAAAGGCTTAAAAGTTTCGCGGCTTACCATTACAATTTCTGTACCTGGGTTTTGTTCGGCAAATTCGCGCAAAACCGATGCAACCATTGCTACATCGCCCATAGCCGAGAAGCGCAAAACAATTATTTTTTGAGGTAATGCCATATTATTGATGCTCCATTATTGGGGGAAAGGAAGCAAATTTAGAATTGGTAATTGATACTTTCCATTTATAAATATTGCTCTGTACCTATAACAATTGTGAATTATGCTTTTTTATACAATACCGGGTTTAAGCTTGGGTCATTGTACATTTTCATCTGTTTGTACACTTTCATATATTTTTTGCCTTTTTCAATATCAGCGAGCAGTTCGTCAATACTGGTAGAGAGGTCATCTCTTTGGGCCAATAAAATATTTAGCTTGGTTTGGCATTGTTCACGATGTGCTGCTGAAGCCGTTGTTCTTTCGGCTTCTTCCTGCATATGGTAAATTTTTAAAGCTAAAATAGAAAGCCGGTCTATAGCCCATGCCGGGCTTTCAGTGTTCACTTTAGCATCAGTTAAAGGAGTAATGTCTTGATAAAGATTCAAGAAGTAGCCATCAATAAATTCAACCATATCTGTACGTACCTGATTTTGAGCATCAATTCTTCTTTTCCAGCTCAAACCTTCAACAGGATTAATTTGTGGATTTCTGACTACATCTTCCATGTGCCATTGTGCTGTATCAATCCAGTTTTTTAAATACAGCAGGTGCTCCAAGCTTTCAGCATCGTATGGGTTTTCAACAGGATGGTCAATATCATCATACTGGTGGTAATTGGTAATGGCCTGGTTAAATATGCGGTTGGCAATTTCACTTATCATGTGGCAAAGGTATTGAAAAAGATTAAATGGTTTTAATTTTTAGTATTGGCTAATGATCAGCACGGCTGTACTGATATTTTTTGTTTAGGGTCTTTTTGTACTGAAATAATCTGCTATTTGCTGTAAAGAAAAAGCATTTAAACATTTATCAGCGCTCAAGCCACCTTTACGTGCCACCAATATGCCATAATGCATATCATGAAAGCCTTCTGTTCTGTGTGCATCAGGGTTTACAGCAAGGAGCACGCCTTTTTCAAGCGCATAACGGTGCCATCTCCAATCTAAATCCAAGCGCAAAGGATTGGCATTAATTTCAATTACAACTTTATTTGCCGCACAGGCGTCGATTATTTTCTTATAATCTATAGGATAGCCCGCCCTGCTTAGCAATAAACGCCCGGTAGGATGGCCTAAAATTGTGGTATATGGGTTTTCTATAGCTTTTAATAACCGTGCTGTTGCTTTCGTTTCATCCATACGTAAATTACTGTGAACAGATGCAACAACAAAATCAAAAGTTTTTAATATTTCCTCGGGATAATCCAAACTTCCGTCATTTAAAATATCACTTTCAATGCCTTTAAAAATTTTAAAGGGGGCAAGCTTTTCATTTAACTGATCAATTTCCTGATGCTGTGCAAAAACACGCTGCTCATTTAGCCCTTTTGCATAAACGGCTGTTTTAGAGTGGTCGCAAATGCCCAGATATTCAAGCTTAAGGGTTTCTTTGCAATAAATTGCCATTTGTTCCAGTGTATGCACACCATCGCTCCAGGTAGAATGGTTATGCAGGCTGCCTTTTAAATCTTCATATTTTATTAATTCAGGCAGTTTATTCGCCTTTGCCAGTTCAATCTCATTAAAATCCTCACGCAGCTCAGGTTCAATAAATGCTAAGCCAGCTTTACTGTAAATTTCATTCTCATCTTTAAAAGGGCCATTTCCAGCTAATTTCAGTACTTTTTCTACATGAGCAGCATTTCCTGTCTGTTTAAACCATTCTGAATAAAATTTAGGCTTCTCTACTGTGTAGATTTTTATTTTAAGCCCGGTTTCTGTTGTTGCAACAAATGAATCTTCAGCAGAGATGAGTGTAATGGGCTCAAAAGAAGCTAATTTGTCCATCACGTGTTCAAGTTGTTCGGTACCGATAACAATCTCTAGGTCATCTATAATTTCACAGCGGCGGCGGTATTGGCCAGCCAATGCCATTAAAGCATGGTTATCTATTTTAACCAGCCAGGCAGAAAGCTGCTCTGTAAGGGTATGGGCAAAAGCTTCTACCTGTGCATATAAAAAACGCCCATTGGCCGCCAGCTTAAATTCTATAGCTTTTTTAATTTCTTCCTGTGTTTTTAAGCCAAAACCTTTAGCCTCAATTAAGCGGTTTTCATTGCAGGCGTAATACAGTTCACCTATGTTTTCAATAGCAAGGCCATGCCAAATGACCGAAATCTTTTTTGGCCCTATCCCCTTTATGCCCAACATTTCTATTACCCCAGCAGGGGTTAGGTTAATAAAATCATTCAGTTCCTGCAACTGGCCAGTTTGCAGCAGTTCAATTATTTTTGTGGATAATCCTTTTCCAATTCCGTCAATCTGATCAATTTCATGAAGTGGTTTGTCTTTTAGGTTAAAAGGGAGCTTATCTATTTTAAAATAGGCATTTGCAATAGATTTAATTTTAAAAGGATTTTCATCATGCAGTTCCATTAACTGCGATAAAAAACGTAGCGTACGTGCGATGGTTTTATTCTCCATAAGCTGTAAAATTAGGAAAATACTTTATTGTGCATTTAAAAATCATTTTGATTTTAAGGGTTAACGCCGGTTTATGCAAATGTTATGTTCAATAAACAGATTTGCCCCTTAGGCATAGTAAGTCTTTGAATGACTGCATTACAGCTTACCTGAGTACAAGAGAAAAGAAAAATCACCTATGGAATGGGTAGAAAATAAAGAGGAAAAAGAAGATGATGAAGAGCAGGAGCTTGTAAAATTTTAGCCGAAAGCTTTCATATTATTTGCCTGTTTTATCCAATGCATGCAAAGGTAAACCATCTTCTTTTTCCTAGTTTTTTTATTCAATTGCTGTAATTTACAGCAATTGAATCTTTATTTGATTACGGCTTCAAATGGCATTCTTGCCTGTATGCCCGTGCTGCCTATGGCTTTTTTCATTTGCTGGTACAGCATATAGTTTTCACCCAGTTCCTGTTTGGTATAATAGGTTTTAATTTTGTCTGTACTTTCTGAAAGCAGAGATTTTAGTGGATTAATCACATCAGGATATTCCACTATTTTGTATGATTTAATTTTAGCTTTTTTGGCCGCTGCTTTAATAGCGTCATTAAAACTGCCAATCCTGTCGGCCAGTCCAATTTGTACGGCATCTGTTCCAATCCATACATGGCCACCACCAACACTGTCAATATATGTTTTGCTTTTTTTGCGTCCGTCGGCAACACGGCTTATAAAGCCATCGTAAATGCGGTTGAGTTCATTTTGTATAATAAATCTTTCTCCTTCAGTCATCGGACGGTTTGTCGCCATAATATCTGCATATTTACCGGTTTTAATTCCGTCAAATGTAATGCCCAGCTTGTTGGTCATTAAGTTTTGGAAATTCGGAATTATACCAAATACACCAATGGAGCCCGTAATGGTATTGGGCTGTACAAAAATACTGTCGGCCGCACAGCCAATATAGTAACCTCCTGACGCTGCAACATCGCCAAATGACGCAATTACAGGTTTCTCTTTTTTCGTTAAAACAACTTCCCTCCATATCACGTCAGATGCCAGCGCACTTCCGCCCGGTGAGTTTACCCTCAGTACAATTGCTTTAATGTTTTCATCAAGCCTGGCTTTGCGTATCGCTCTTGAAATGCGTTCAGAACCAATTTGGGTATCAGAACCTTCACCACCGGTAATTTCTCCGTTTGCATAAATAACCGCAATTTTATCTTTTTCGTCTTCGCCTTCTGTAGGATTATTTAAAGCATAATCATTAATGGTTACCGAGCGGATGGTTTCTTTGTTTGATCTTCCCGAGAGGGTTTTAAGTTCATTTAAAATTTGATCTTTATACCTCAGCCCGTCAATCATTTTAAAATCAACAGCATCCTGTGGCTTTTGGATGCGGTAGTTATCGGCTATTACATATAAGCTGTCTTTGTTTAAATCTCTTGTCCGTGCAATATCACTTAAAAAGGTATTGTAAAGACCGCCAACATATGCCGTAACCTGCTTACGGTTATAATCGCTCATTTTATCCATTATAAAAGGCTCAACGGCACTTTTGTAATTGCCCACGCGGATAACCTGTGCCTCAATGCCCAGTTTTTCAAGTGTGCCCTTAAAAAAAGTAAGCTGTGAACTAAATCCTTTAAACTCTAAAGTTCCTTCAGGGTTTAAATATACTTTGTCGGCAACTGATGCAATATAGTAAGCGCCCTGGGTATAGTTTTCACTATAGGCAACAATCTGCTTGTGCGATTTCTTAAAGTCAATTAAAGCTTCCCTAACTTCGCGCAGGGTTGCAAAACCGGCATTTGGACTGGTTATATTTAAATAAATACACTTAATGTTGTCGTCATTTTTAGCATGTTTAATGGCTTTTAAAAAGTCATTTAAACCAATTCCGTCTTCACTGCCACTGCCCAGTATGGGCAATTTGGCAAAAGCGTTTTTAGGCGTACGCTCGGTAATGGCCTGGTCTAAATTTAAAAATAAAACCGTATGCTCACTCACCAAAACTTTCTTGTCTGATCCTGCTGAGGCCACTATGCCTGCTATAATTAGGAAAAAAACGACAAATATAACCACCATCGATAGGAAGAAACCCAACATGGACGCAAATAGATATTTAAAAAATTCTTTCATTTAAAGTATTAAAGTTTATTTTGTAAAGATATAAAAATACATGACGCTATAATATGGTATTAGAGTACAGCACTGCTTATTTGTTACTGGGCAGCAATATGGGCAACAGAGAGGGAAAACTTAAAAGTGCCATAGCGTTATTAGGTGCCCAGGTAGGTGAGGTGACTGCTGTTTCGGCTTTATATGAAACTGCAGCATGGGGCAAAACAGATCAGGCCCCTTTTTTAAATCAGGCCATCGCCATTAAAACACCATTAAATGCCCTGCAGGTACTGGAAAAAGCACTCGCTATAGAAGAATCGCTGGGCAGAATTAGGGCTGAGAAATGGGGTGCCCGGTTAATTGATATCGATTTAATTTTATTTGACAGTCAAATAATCAATATAGAAGGGCGCTTACAGGTGCCTCATCCTCAAATGCAGTACCGTAAATTTGTAATGGCGCCACTGGCAGAAATCGCCCCGCATGTTGTTCATCCGGTAATGGGCATTGATATGCAAAAAATGGATGCCCAGGTAGATGACCTTTTAGCGGTTAAAAAGATAGGGTAGCCGTAAAATAGACTGCGTTCATCATCAATGAAAAAGATAATCTCTATTCATCTTAACAATTTTATACTCCTGTAACCTTTACAATAGGAAAAAAGAAGTATTTATAATTGATCAGAACTATGTTGAAAATTATAGGGCATTTTCTCCAGACCATACTATGGTTTTGATAAATTATAGTTTAGCTCTTGGAGCATTTGGCTATTGACAGGCTGGGACTGCAATTTTAAAGCTTGCTGACACCCTAAAAAACTTGCGTGAGTTTTCTCTTCCAAACACCTTTATTCGAGTAAAATGGCTAGACAACAAAAATATTTCAGCACAATATGATGTTTTATCTTCATTGCGAACAGGACAAAAAAATGAATTTAAAGACAGAGAAATTAATCATGTAAAAATTAAAATTTCAGCATTAGATTATATTGATAAAGATGATCATATAACTTTAGTGATTTGGAAAAACTGTTACAAAATAGGCTGAATGAACAGCATGAAAATATGCAGGAACTATGGGACAAGAAATAGAACGGAAATATTTAATCAACCACAATAAGTGGCAGGAAACTGAAAAACCTAAGGGGCAACTGTACAGGCAAGGTTATTTGCTTACCGAGCCCAATAAAACCATTAGGGTAAGGCAGGCGAATGATCAGGGATTTTTAACCATAAAAGGCCGGTCAATTGGTGCAACACGGCCTGAATATGAATATGAAATTCCTTTTAACGAAGCACAGGAATTGTTGGATAACTTTTCAAGTGCTGAATTGTCAAAAATCAGGTACAAAATTTTGGTCGGAAACAAGGTTTGGGAAATTGACGAATTTTTAGGTGATAACATTGGGCTTATTGTTGCAGAAATTGAACTGACCAGCGAAGATGAGGAATTTGATGTTCCCGACTGGGTTGACATCGAGGTGACCGGACAGGAAAAATATTACAACTCAAACTTAACCGTTGAGCCCTACAAAAACTGGAAATCCTGATCTAATTGGTCTGAACAGCTAAACATTATAATAGATTTAAAACACCAGCAACAAGTGACAGTTCATAATTTATATATTTAACTTTCCTGCAATACATCGATTGGAGATTTGAAGTTCAACGCTTGATGTGGCCGATGGTAATTATAGTCCATCATCCATTTCTAAGGTAATTACCCCAGTACCTTTTAAAAGCATTAAATCTAGAACAGAATAAATGATCAGTAGATTGGTTTATTCTGGCTGAGCCATAAAAAAGTTTATAAAAAAAAGCATCTATCTTTTAAGATAGATGCTTTTATCAATTTATGAAGGAAATCTAATTAGCTGATCTTAACATTAATTGCATTCAAGCCTTTTTTACCTTGCTCGATGTCGTAGCTTACGGTATCATTCTCACGAATGTTATCCATTAAGCCAGATGAATGAACAAAGATTTCGCTATCACCATTAGATGGTACGATAAATCCAAAACCTTTTGTCTCATTGAAAAATTTTACTGTTCCTTGTTGCATATATTGTATTTTAATTATTTTCAAATTTAAGTAAAATATATTTATTATAAAATAAATATATTTTATTTGCTTTAATGGTGAAATTTTATTTTGCTTTTAATGTAAAAAATAAAATATTTTTTTAAACACGGTGAATCGTTTAGAGGGCTAATAACTTGCCTAAAATAGCAATAAACCATTTTATCTCCTTTTTATTTTTTAGAAAAGGCTTTAAAATTGGCCTTTTGTGCTCAGCCTTATTCAGTCATGGCCACTAAATATTTTTACAATTAAAAGTAGGCTAGAGACTGCGCTTAAATAAAAAGAATGTAGTGTAAGTAAAAGCCTTATCTGTGTTAGCGTTAAGTTAAGTGTGAGTTTTAAAATCTATTTGAATTTCTTAATCAAACAATCGGATAGGGGACTGCTGTTTCAGCGCTTCGCAAAAAAAGGGTTACTAAATCTAATTTCTATAACAGAAAAAAAGTAGGAGGTGTTAGGAGTTTATCACTTATAGGAGTTAGCATACGCTAGGGCCTTTGATGTAGGTATTGTGGCAAAGTTAAAAACAGATTGAGGCAACAAGACTGTTGCCTCAAATACTGCTAAATAAATTAAAGATTTTTAAGTTCTTTAAGTACGGCTTCCCCAACAGCATGTGCTGATTGAGGGTTTTGACCCGTTACCACTCTTTGATCAACGGCAACATGTATTTGCCAAAGCCCCGATTTTTCAAACTTTGCACCACGTTCAATAAGTTTAGACTCTAAACTGAATGGAACCACATTTTCCAATTTCACGGCAACTTCTTCTTCATTGGTAAAGGCATTAATTTTCTTGCCGTCTACCAAATACTTCCCATTGTTGAGTTTAATATTTACTAAGCCCGCAGGTCCGTGGCAAACCGCACTTACAATGCCCTTATTTTCATAAATTTGCTGTGCAATTAAAGCCAGTTCAGCATTATCTGCAAAATCCCACATCGTACCGTGTCCACCAGCATATAAAATGGCTGCATACTCCTCCGGCTTAACCTCAGCTGGCTTCATCGTGTTTTGAATTTTATCCTGGTATTTTTTGTCGGCTAAAAATTTTTGATTGATGGGGTCTTCTGCATCCGCGCCATAATAAGGCGGATTACCCCCTTTAGGACTTACAAAATCAATTTCATATCCCGCATCGCTCAAAACAGCCCAAGGGTGTGTTACTTCACCTAAATAATAACCTGTTGGCTCTCCGGTTTCGCCTAATTTGTTGTGGTTTGTAACCACAAATAAAACTTTTTTACGCATTATTTTTGATTTTAATGTTTGTGCAGTTGCTTTATTCAATCCAAGCAAAATGGTGCAGCCTGCAATGACCATAATTCCTGATAAGATATTTTTAAATACGCTTTTCATCGCTATCTCTGTTTATTTGATCATCCAAATCTCAGCATATTTTTTAGTGGCTCACAGGAGGTAAATCACAAGTTTAAGGTGATGTAGATCACACTAAGCGGTTAGTCGGCTAAGCGTTTCTCTCGAAACTCCCAGATAAGAGGCAATAATGGTTTTCGGAACCCTTTGAAACAATTTTGGGTGCTGTTGCAGCAGTTGCTCATAACGTTCTTTAGCATTGTTATTCAACAGAGAGAGGATTCTTCGTTGTAAAGCCACGTATCCAGAATTGGATTTCTTTCTGAAAAAATGTTCTATCTTATGCATATCGGCACAAAGTTTCTCCCGATTGCGCAAAGACAAACACAGCACCTCTGTAGCCTCGATACAATCAATATTTAGCGTAGATTTAGTTTCGTTAAAGTAAGCTTGATAATCGGTAACCCACCAATCTTCCATAGCAAATTGCATGATATGTTCTTTGCCATCCAGATTCACATAATACGATTTCAAAAGGCCTGCTGTAACAAAATGGTCGTTCTGAACCAGGTCACCCTCTTGAATAAGATATTGATGCTTTTTTAGCTTTTTAAGGGTAAAGTGAGACAAAATATATTCAAACTCTTTGTCTGTTAATGGCGTAATTTTTTCTATTTGCTGTCTTAATATTTCATTCATCTTATTCATTTTCTTTTTAAAATGTGTATTTCGCCTTTAAAAAGTTTGGCCTTTATAGGCTTAAAACTTTTAATCCTCTCCATTTTCTTAAACTACACTTGTACTGCGTTTATTTTATTTTAGAGGTAAATTACCCTATTTATATATGAACCAATCGCCAGCGATATTTTTATTCTAAAATAATACTAGCGCCCGCTATTTTGGTTTCATTTGGTTCATTTTCATTCGGTTAACCAAATATAGGCCAGTGCGGCTGCTTTAAATGGTGTTCCATTTATAAGGGATTAATTAAAAATAGGGTCTATTTTTTTATTTTTAATAGGCCAAATTTTGGATAAACACACAGACTATTAAATTGGTTGCGCACAGCACCAATTCTTTCTATAACTTAATTCAAAAGGTAAATATTTTGTCTATACTCAAGAAGAAACTTGTTTCATTCTTTAATTTACAGTTCGTTATATCTTTTTTATAAAGCGGAAAATATTTATCTTGTACTTGCAAGACAGTCTGTCTAAGACTACTATTGTGCGCTAAATTATGAAAACACCTTTCAGTTATATCTTTCTTTTTGGGCAAATAAGTCTGTTGGCTTATTTTTATTGCACCCTGAACTGTATTACCCTTGTAACAGCTGCAACAATTTATAGTACAGTCGCTTTGATATTTTTACCGCAAGTAAAAATGAAGCTTAATCTTTCAGTAAATACAATCTTACAGCTATTTAATAAAACAAAAATATTATAAAAGCACGGTTAAAACCTTAAAAAAAGGAGAAGATTTTATATGATGAGAAAAAATATCACCAAAAGTAAGCCTCAAACAAAATTTGATGAAAAGGCTTTTACAATAAAGCAGGAGTTTGTATGCGTTGCCAATAGGCACCTAGTGCTTTTCATTAATTCAAAATGCCAACCAGTAGAGCCCTTAGTAGAAAAATCTGGGAAAAATAATTTTGTAAATACTCAATTCGTAAAACTTAATTCAAATTTCAGGTTCTATTATATCCAAAAAAGGATCAACCCAGCTGATCAGTTTTTTGCACATACGCCAAACATTAAGCGCATTTTACAAAGGTATAACACCGCCCTTTTAGGGGCATAATTTATAACTGTATTTTTTAAATCAACTTAATAATTAAAAATAAAACCTATGAAAAAAAACTTCTTATTGGTAGCCTTTTTATTGTGCTTTTGCACTTTAGTTTATGGGCAGGCAGGGATCAATACCACCGTACCTGAAACCACATTTGACATTAGAGGGAAAAATGATAGAGGCGCAAACGGAGCAGCTATACCCGGAGCGGTAGCAGCTAATGATGGTATACTTGTGCCCCGTGTTTCCGATCTGGTCACCAATGGTTCTGTAAACGGACAATTGGTGTACCTAGTTGCCAATGCAGGGAGTTTTATCAAAGGCTTCTATTACTGGA
>Ga0116227_10007767_pt1 | contig 20694 bp, 11 predicted proteins | sample S1TSphgellanicum_FD_89693 | JGI IMG/M metagenome (GOLD analysis project Ga0116227, IMG submission 89693) | Host-associated microbial communities from peat moss isolated from Minnesota, USA - S1T2_Fb - Sphagnum magellanicum MG | ecosystem: Host-associated > Plants > Peat moss > Unclassified...
AAAAAAAAACAGCTAAACTTCGACATTTAATTTTACTATCCAGAGTTACATACTGAGCACCGTTGGAGATGCTCTTTAAGGGCTGGTCCTCACTCACTTTGCTGTATTGTAAAGACAGTTGAAAAAGGAAGGATGAGTAAACTGGTCGTCACTTTGCAGTATTTTAAAGCTAGTTAGTTAAAAAAGGAAGGATGAGTAAACTGGTACTGTCACTTTGCTGTATTTGAAAGATAGTTGCAAAAAGGAAGGATGAGTGACAGAGTTTGGATCAAAGTGAGACGACGAAAGCTGAAGATAGTATACTACTTGATCTATTATTGTCTTTCTTTGGCGTGTGGATGAGAGATGCTTTGAAGTTGAAGTTTGGTTTGAAGAGCCACAAAAACAGGAGAACTTTAAGAAGCAAAACTGGAGTTCCAAGTTTTGCAATTGGAGACTTGGATTTCCAGTCTCTTCTTCTGCTTCTGTGTCTGCACTTGCGGTGGAATTCAAGCTCTGCCACTTACGGTCGTGATTTTAGTTGGCTCGTAGTCTTGAAATTGAATCACATCCTAGCAAATTCTGTTCGCTATTTTTGTTTGTTTGTTTTTTTTTTCCGGGTCTTGTTTTTTTGTTTTTTGCTAAAACCGTTTGTGAGTCAACAATCTATAAGCAGTAGTAGCGGTGGATTTCCAAGCTGTGATGATGATGATGATGATGATGACGACGATGATGACGACGACGACGATGGAGGTGTATGGGTTTTGTTTGTTGAATTTTTTATTGTCTGTTATTTGATCACTGTACAGAATCCATCAATCGGTTGCTCTTGGATTCGGGAAGAAGAAGAAGAATAAGCAGAAGAGGAAGAAGGACAAGGAGAACAAGAACAAGAACAATGCTTGATTTGTTTGGGAATTGAGTGAATTTTTTCTTCATCCGGATAGGTTGCTGCTTTGTTTTTGGAAGGTGGGTGGATGGGTGCTTCCCCAAAGTGTTTTTGAGAGAAACGGGGGAGTGTTGTTGTTGTTGTTGTTGAGTGGGTAGCGAAAATTCTACGCATAGAGAGAGAGAGAGAGAGAGAGAGAGAGAGAGAGCGAGAGAGAGAGAGCTCTGACCTAGGAAGCTCCCTCCCGCATTCATTTGTATGACTAGTTTTGAAAAGCAGTCTAGAGTGTGTGTAGATTATGACTAGCGTCTCGTAGTGATTCTTGTACCATTTGTAACACAGCCTTCGATCTGTGAGATCACCTGCCCTCAGACAAGTGGATCGCAAAAACAAACAAACAAACAATCTCCATATAAAGAGAAATTTGTAAAGCATGGCTGTTGGAAGGCAGAAAAGAAGTCGGAAAGAGACAGAGATAGAGAGAGATGGGTGTTCGTGCTTTTCTATTTTGCAAAGATTTTGAATTCTGGTCTGTGTGTGAGGCAAACTACCTAGAGAAAGTTGCTGGTTTGGAGAGAGAACCAGCTCATTTTGTTCATGCTCTCTACTGGAGGTGAATCATCTCTTCTAGGGGACTGACTGACGATTACTTCGTGTGTGTGTGTGTGTGTGTGTGTTCTCTCTGTGGCTTTTGAATTGCAGAGTGAGGCAAGCAACAATTCTGAGTGAGAGAAAGGCGGATACATACATACACGTTTAGGATTTAGGGTTGAAACCCTTTGAAGGAACTTGGGATTCTCAGCAACTGTCGGAAACCATGGCATCAAATGAGGGTGTGTCGGAATTGAAGCTTCGACATCTTCAAATAAACAAGAGTAGTGGCTTAAAATCTAGGGCGGCAGAGGGAGCAGGAGCTCTAGGAGAGAGAGAACCAGAATCAACGGAGGAAGAGCCTGTCACACCAGCTGGAAGAATGTTTCTTCAACCTGATTTGTGCTGCACCATCTTGTGCACAATGGGGTTTCAGAAGACCATCAACTTGGAATCCTTCAAGCAAGCTGTCAAGAACACATTGGTGAAACACAAGCGATTTACCAGCATTGTGGTGAGTCTTGTTTCGTTTTCTTATCATCATTTGTTGTTGTGTATAGGCTTTAGGGTTTAGGTTTAGCTGGTAGCTGATTTCTCTAGTATTCCACACATGCACAGAATTCATGTACTAACTTTCTTTTGAGAATGCAGAAGAAGAACAGAAAGGGAGTTGAGGTCTGGGTAGAAACAGAAGTGGACATGGATGCTCATGTCTTTGAGCCATCAAGCATCTCAGAAGCGGAAATTGCAACCCCAGGGTTTGTTGAGAAGTATGTCTGTGATCTTGCAATTGCACCACCGTTGCCCACATCACGACCGCTATGGGAATGTCATGTACTGAATGGAACATCAGGGAATGCTGCTGCACATGTGGTTTTGCGGATGCATCATTCTTTAGGAGATGGAACTTCTCTCATGTCCCTCATGCTGGCAAGTACACGGCAGACAGATAATCCTGAGAAGCTGCCTTCAATTCCAGTCTCATTGGGACAATCAAGCGCAGTGGCTGCTAGACAATCTTTTCTGCAATCTTTTTGGAAGATGCTTGTTCTTTTGGTGAATACAGTTTGGGGCATTTTCTATTTCTTGGCAACGGTGTTGTGGTTAAAAGACAGTGACACTGTGATCAAAGGCTCTGCAGGAGTCGAGCAACAACCCAAGCTTCTTGTACTTACTGAGGTCAACATGAAAGACATGAAGTTTGTGAAGAACACTGTTGGTGGGGTAAGTTCTTTACTGTCTCTCACACATTTGTTGTTGTATCCATGGAGAAGAGTTGATCAGAGAAATCAAGCAAGCATCTTTGTCTGTGGTATTGTTTGCAAAAGTATTGTTTTGCAAGAGCTGTCAATGATTGGGGGAATTGGAACTTGGGTGGTGGTGGTGGGTGGCAGACAATCAATGATGTGTTATTGGGTATGATAGGTGCATCTCTCCATCGCTATTTGCAAGGCCGTTACAATGAAGCTTCTACTCTCCCTGCCAACCATAATACTTGTATGGTTTTGTGAACCAATTTTGCATCTCAGTTCTTGCAATCCATCTCCATCTCTTTCCACTGCTGTGGTAATTATGTCTGTGTGTTAGAATTGACCTAAATTGGATCATGTTATCTGTTTTCTCAATTTGTATGAGTATCATTTGATTTGTCTTGTCACAGGTGACAATAGTTTTGGAACATGAGGAATTTATGTTCGTGTGTGTATCCACCACATGTATACAGTCATGTGAATTTTTTTCCTTGAGACAATGGTAAAGTGGGTTGCCTCTGTTGCTTGGTCCAGACACCATAATAGTACTTGTTTTCAACTTCATTTGACAATGTCTTCATTGAGAAGTTGAAGTGCCAAAATGGGGAAAATGGAAAGTCGAAAGATGATATTAGTTTTTCTTGTTTGTGCCAGTATGCACTCAGTTACACTTGATCCCTTAAGTTGTTAAAGCCTCAAGAAGTCTTAACACTTGAAATGGTTATATTGGGGGGCAGTTGAGGAGGGCCAAGGGCAGGAATCTCAAATGAATGCAAGGAAGACGATTCAAGAAATGACCATTGATGGAACAACAGGAAATGGAGTGGTTTCTCAAACAAGAGACACTTCAAAAAAAGTAGAAGCCCTTCGAATTCGTGCAGCAGCTTTGGTAAACACTAGAGCATCACCGGGCCTACAGGTATCATCTGGTACCTGACTGATTTTGAGGCCTTTCTTTCTTATTAGGTTTTGGCAAAAGTTCCTGACACACAAGAGTTCTCATGAGGCATTTGCCTTGAAATGAATTTTGTTTCCTTTTTTTTGTAAACCTAAAGATTATAGACCCATTTTTTGAAGGGTATATATATGTGTGTATGATGTACTCAAGCTATGGTCCTGTGGTTGTACAGGAGCTAGAGGCAATGATGGCAGGAGGATCGCAGGTGCGCTGGGGAAACCACATGGGGTACTTGGTTTTGCCAATTTCTCTCAAGCATTATAGTGACCCTCTTGACCAGGTCCGTGCGGCCAAGAAAGTGAGTGACAGTAAAAAGGCATCCCTTGAAGGACTTTTCACATTCTGGAGCGCAACACTTCTCAGCTGGCTTGCAGGCCCATCTGTATGTTTCATTTTCTCTTCTTACACCTCTTCTATCATAGATCCTATGTATGTTCATCTGTTCTCTGTGTCTAAATGCTGGGTTTTTTTTGTGAAGGTAGCATGTTCAGCCTTTTGCTTGTGGGTGGTGAAAATTTAGGGTTAGGATGGTTTGATGATTCCTAAAAACTAGGTTTTTTCATGATTTACAGTAATGTGTTCATAATAGCTATGAGATTGTTTGGTTTTTGCAGCTGACAACAATGCTCACACGGCGCGCAATCCTGCAGACAACATTGACAGTGTCAAATGTTCCTGGTCCTATCGAGCCTGTCATGCTGGATAATAACCCAATTGTTCACATATTTCCTGTGGTCTCTGGACACCCACAGGTATGCATTTCCTCTTCACAATCTTGCATTTTTCCAATACCCAACAACAGCAAAAAAGCCATGACATAATCTCAGACTTGAAAAGAAATCTCAGAAATGGCCTCAGATGCATGGAAACTCTCAAAATTGCAACTTGAATGTCATATCCAGTGTGGGCGGGTTCTCTCTTTTTCAAAAGAAAGAACCAGTGGGTAAGTGTCGGGTATATTGACCCTTTGACCAGTGGTTCTCAGAAAGTCAAAGAGCCAGTTTTGACTCATAAACCACAGTTCTCAAAGACCCAAAGAGCCCATCACAGAATGTACCCTGAAATCGCCAGTTCTTTGCCAGTTCTTTATTAAAACCAGCAGGTTTGTTGAAAATTTTCAAATATCTGAAGCCCAAGGTTGGAACCAGGCATTTTTTTTCATTCCAAAAGTTTCCAAAATCCTTGCACTGGAGGTTACAACAAAATGAAAGAACCACCCAACACGGGTTATATAACCACATGATGTGCTTCAAGGCATTGCCTCTATTATGGGGATTACCCACTTGATCTTTGGAGATAATATGCTTGTCCATACTGTGTACACACAGCTAATCAACCCTTTTTCTTTGTGTGGGTGCAGTCACTATGCTTTTACTTGGTGAGCTATGCTGGAAAGGCAGGCTTGGTGGTTATGAGTTCTAAACATCTCATTCCTGACCCCGAGAAACTTAGTCAATATTGTGTTGATGCCCTGGAGGATATGAAGAAGGCAGCTGCTTCCATCAATGTACAATCAGATTAGGTGCAATTTGATGAGTTCCTTGGTGCCAAAATGTGCCATGTGCCTCGGGGAGAAGGTAAAGGGTGGCTTAGTTTTTCCTTCCTCTAAGTGACATCAAGTTGGGATAGAGTCGAACCATCTTCATCATCCACGCTCCAATCTTTAAAGAAAAGAAGTGTTGTAGCATCATGGTCATCAAACCAAGTACTCCCCATACCGGCAAAAAAAAATCCAAATAAAATAAGTTTTTAAATTCAAAGTGTACGTTGCATTAGTTAATGTTTGATGGGAGGGTAATCATGCTATGACCCATGATTAGTGATAGTAATGACACAAGCAATGGGCATTTTTCCAAAATACGTCAATTTTTTTGTATTTATTCCTATAGGGGTTCTAGTCCATGAGAACTTGCATAAAAAGGCTTCACTTCCATATGGCCCAACATCCAAAAAATCTTTTTGATCACCTTCTTAAATATTTATTATGGATGATAAGTGCACTATGATGTATAAGTTTCATTCATTCAATAACATGTGATTGAGGATGGATTGAATTTCATCCATTGTGGATTGATTCTAGCACCTTAGCACATTATCAAATTTAAACCTGAATCTTCACAATACATTGTGTATCTCCAAGTACATGACATAATTAGATCTTTTCATTAATTTGAAAAGTTCAATCATTAAGTTGAAACAACCTTGAAGTTTTATATAAATTGGCATTTTTATCTTGAAGGATAGTTGACCATGATTGAATTTGCAAAGCATGAAGTAGCAACACCAAGTGCATATTTTCTAAATGCCTTAATATTTGTCTATTCGTTTCATTATCAATTCAAATTCCAAAGCCCAATTTGTTATCATCAACTCATGAGATCCAATCAACTAGTTAGGACAAGGGAAATAGGATTGGGTTTGCTTCTTTAAAATCTACGATTTAAAATTGCAAAATCACAAACACGCATATAGAACACAATGTCTAGTAATCAAACATTCGTTGTAAACCAAAAGTAAGGGAAAGGACCAATATGGTTTATATGTTCAATGTGTAGTTGACAAGATCACACATCAATAATGTGCAAAGAGTAATGGAAGTAATTAAAATAGGGGAGGTGGGTGGAGAGGAATAACTACATGGTTAAGGTGTAAAGTAGGAGCACTTACTTTATGAGTACATTTATAAAGTTATATGGACATTGACACAATTTGAAAATTGAGTTTAAAGTCCCCCAAAAACTCAAGAATGATCATATGGTTTTTTTTTTCTTTTTTTTGATAATATCTTCATATAAAAATCTAGATCATAAATATGAATCCCTTTATACTTATTTCCTTCCCAATTGGAAGTAGGAAGCATTAATTGTAATAGGTAAGGATACAATAAATTTTGCCTTGTGACATCCAAAAATGGAAATGTAGTGTGACTAACTAATTCTAAAACATTCCAAAAAATACAATTCCACTTTGCAACAACTTTTGAATCCTCTTGCATTTTGCCAAAATATAGTGTAAGGTAGAAGTAAGAGGTATTTCTTCCAAAGAACTTATTTCAATGGTTTTAGGTGTTTCAACCTTAAATGAAATAGAAGATAAGCTTTTGCATAAAACCTTGTGTGGACTTAGGACATTAAAATTTTGAAATAAGTTAAGTAATAATTGGACAAAGTTACATTTTCATATGAAGGGTGACCATGTCCTCAAACATTCTCTTACTTCAGCAAATGATGGGGTCCCAGGGTAATGACTAATAATTGGGCTCTTGTCATGCGGAATGCTTTATTTTTCCACTTTTCAAGAATCCATATGGGCCATTAAAGATTCAAAACAATAATGGAAAAAAGGGTTGTCCAATATCCAATTCTAAAGCATAGTACATGTTAAAAGAGTTCAAGGGTTACAAGTTTCAAAAAATGTAAATAATAATGAACTTTGGAAGAGCCATAAATGGCCAACTATGAAATTAAAGGTTAATACTGCACTTGTTAGCACCAATCTCAATTTGATATAAGGGCAATGGTTTAATATGTGTGTGTGCATTAGTATCACCAAACCCATAAAGTTGGTAAGACTTTAAGAAACAATGGTAAACAAGTCAATACCTCGAATGTGACCAATACACAAGCACATCAACATTCAAATATGGTTTTTACCTTCTTTGCCCACACACATGCAATATTACACAATATATGGCCTTCTTCTAATAGGTCATGCCTTTTACAATATCAAAATTTGAATTTTATTGTCACCCACTACCCTTTAGACTTCAAAAGTAGCTTTAAATCATGTGAATAATAGTGTGCAAAACTTTGAAAAAACTTGAAAGAACATTCCAATACACGATTGTTTGAGACACAAGAGAAAATCAAAGGAAGAGCTCATTCCTTGAGTTGTGGGAGGAAACATGTAATCAATACAAGAGCAAAAACATGCACAAGATGCTCCTAGCACATTTGATATGTTAGGGCATGCAAGATTTCCGCAATGGTTGTTATTGAACCTTTTCTTTCTTTCAAACTTATTGGGATAAAAAAAGGTTGAATTTTAAAAAATAGTTAGGGTATTGTTTTGAAGCTTAGGAAAATGTTTTTGTATGACAAAACTTATAACAAAAGGCACCATGGAAAATATTTTACTCATGAAACTTATAAAAAAAGGCACCATGGAAATTTCTTGGTCAAGGATGCAAAAGTTGGAACATTTGAACAATTTTTAAAGTTGTTAATTGGGTTGAAATGAGGTGGGTAATTTGTGCGATTTGCATGCCCATTTTTTGAAGTAAGGGGGTTGGGAGAGGGTTCATTTTAAAGAAAAACAACCCCAAGACATCTATTTGTGAAGCAAGGTAGTTTTTGGCCTTGCCTTGTAAGGCATGAATATTGTGTTGATAATCATTATAAAGTATGGTAGCTTCTTAAAGGGATTTTGCCCCCTAGAAACTAGGTGAGATGATTCATCCTAATTTTATTGTACAAAAATTCACATTCATCTTTTGACATTTTGTTTTCTATCCTATGTCCTCAAATGTGCACCCAACCCCAAGTGACTTTGTCACCAATCCATAAATCACAAAATTAAATATGAAACTACTTTCTCCAACAATGGTTATGGCACCCATCAAAAATTCATGTAATTCTTTAAAAATGTGACAATGTCATTGTAAACATTCAAATACACATGTCATGATGAGTTTTATTTTTTTATTTTTTCATTTAATAATTTTTTTATAAAAAAATTTAGGGTTTGAAGTTTTGCACAATGTGAAAAATAAATATGAAATGGGAATATTTTATCTCTATTTTTTTAAGAAAAGAAAGTCATTAGATTTACCAAAAAGTGAAAATCATTTTGCAACATTTCCCTATTGGTTTTGGTTTGGTAACAATTTTTTTAAATGTTTATATAAGTTCCTATAACATGTTATCATTTAATGTGAGATCCTTTTTGGGTTCCTCATAACTCATGTGATGTTAAGAATTACAATTTTTTCTTTTACAACAACATGATTATGTACATTAAAATAGATTTTCTCTAAAAATCCCCTAGCCATGAACAATTTATCATATAATATCAATTGTTGATATTAAATTAATGGTGGGGCCATTGTGTATGACACTTTATTTTGTTTTGTCACACTAAAATCTTCCAAACCACAATGCTTCATGCCATGCTCTTGGTAGCTTCAAAAAGCTTTCAATGAGTAGGGGTGCATCAACTTGGTTTGAAGCTATTTGGAGCTATTGTGTGGAAGCTATTGATTATTGAACCATTTTCTCAATGAAAATTAAATAAAATTAAAATTAAAAACTATATTGGAATTTGGGGGCATTTGTGGTGTTGTTGGAAAACCTTTGGTGAGTCAAATTTAATAGAGTTTATTTCACAATTTTCAAAGCTAAGGTTTGGATGATATTATTTTGGAGTGTATTTTGTTGTGAAAATTCAAACAAATTGAAAAAAATGGCTTTGGAAGGAAAAGTTGGTTGAGCGCTAAATGTGTTCACACTTGGGCCAATGACATATGCTACATTAGTTCTAAATTAATGTGGAATACCTTGGGTTCCATTTTTCGAGTGAACCATCTCCCATTTTCCTTCAATTCAAATAATGAGCATGAAAACCACACAAATTGCTCACCCTTTTTTAGCTTGGGTACCAACTCCTAAAATTGTTCAATTGTTCTAATGTTTACATCCTCGACCACAAAAATTCCATGCATGAATAATTTGTTCTATGATTGCCTTCTTACAAGTCTCATGATACAAAAACATTCCTAATAAACTCCAGTAAGTTTGAAAGAAAAAAGAAAAATTTGACAACCACCACCATTGAAATCTTGCATGCCTTGACATATTAGGAATGCTAAGAAAGCCTTATGCTTGTTTTTGCTCCCATGGTGTACATTTTTTCTCCCTCAAAATCAAAAAAATTGAAGGGCAAAAGGCATGGCCTCTTACATAAGGACCTTATAATATGTAATTTGTGAACAATGTGCCTAGACAAAGAAGGCAAAAGTAAATTTTGAATGTTGAAGTGACAATACTTTAATACTAACTACATAAGATCAATGGCTTGTCTAATGTTTTCTTAGATGAATCACTATTGACTCCATACCAATCTTGCTTTAGTATGGTTTAAATCAATATTATACCATTAGACCTTCACTTTTCTTGTTCATTTGTCTAATATAATACATATGAAGACTTGAATATGCCTTCCACATCCACTAAATTTGTAAATTCTCATATCTTTAAAATTTTAAAAATAACAAAAATTCCAAAGATGGGGAATTATTATCAAAATTCCAAATGTGTGATGATAGCTAGGCATTTAATATCAATCAAAACTCCTTTTTATATCACCATATTTGACCAAAAATGTGCACATTTTATAGTCCAAATTGTTTCAACCAAATGAAAAATGGTATTACTTTATAGAATTTGATAATATTCATATTGTACATGCCTACCAAGTAAGTAGTCATTTTGTGCTTCATAATATTGATTTGGGCTTTGCATTGTTTCAATCTACCAATGATGATCAATTCACATATGGTGAAAATATTAAAATATATATTTAAAAATTAAATAACTTTGAAAGAAATATGATTAATCACCTACCTAATATTGATAATCCATGATTATATAAATTGTCTATGAAATCATAAACATCTCCATGAGTTGATTTGAGTTATTCTTCCACTACCTAAATAACATTTTAAGTGGTTGATGCAACAAGAACCTAGTCTTAATTTGCTCAACCCATTGTCCCATCTACAATGATCGAGCGAACTATTATAAATTAAGACATGGAATGATGCATGGAGTGCAAGAATGAATGAGGGAGAAGGTGTAAATGTCTTCACCTCTGCTCCTCTGCCTTCATCTCTTTCATGCTTTACTGAGGTGCTTTCACAACTATGGCTGCTCTGCATGCAGTGCTGGTAATTTATTAGAATTTCATTTGTCCTGTTGGCCTGATATTCAGCAAGGGCGGCAGTCTAACTGAAGCATCTAGTAACTGTTCTTGTGAACAGTATGGGTTGGACACTAACAGAGTTTATGTACAATCCTTCAGAGTCATGGCACTTTGCTCAGCAAAACCAGGCACCTCTCACAGAGGAGAAGCCAAGGTGGTGCACTATCATGTAACCCACATGCATGTTTCGTTTACAAGTGGAAGCAAATTATGTCTCTTTCAGATCCCATAAAGTACTATTGTGGATCCATCTCCTAATAGAAGGTGACGGGTGGGAGATAACTGCGGGTGGATCGACAATGTCTACAACCAGGATTCCCTGGAGAGTTGGTAGAAAAAAATTGGATCGTACTCTACTCCTATTATCCTTTTCATTGCTTTGAGGGAGTGAAGGTTTTGACACAGATCATATCAAGAAGACCAAACTGGTCTTTATATCAGTTTGGTATTCTTTGAGTATAAAGACCAGTCTGGTAAACGCCGAGCTGATACCTCTGAGCAATGTAGTTTGGAGATCGAGATTAGGCACTAGTCCCTTACATGCTGGTGTCAATGGAAGATTGTTTCTGCAGTTGAGGATCAGGCCAAGGGTTGTTGTCTTCAAGAATTGATTGTTTCTGTGGGATTTAAAGCAATCACCTATTCCTTTGTTTGTCATCATTTTTGACCTAGGTGAATGGAAGGAAATTGTGGATAAAATTTGGATGGAGAATGAATGTATGAGGATGAATGATGGATATATTTTGTTGTCGAAATAACATAATTGGATTGAATGTGTACAATTTATATAATGGATGAACAATATAAAATGGAAAACTAGTCAACTATTTCATTGGGCTAATTGTAAACCCTAATTAGACTTTATAGCTTGTTGAACCTTCATTAGGTAAATAAATAGACTTTCATTACAAATAGTAGTTTTATCTTCCTATTTCACAAATTGATCTTCTTTCAACTCTCAAGCTCACATGTGAGTACACAATCACTAGTTTGACTCTTAGGGTGAAGTCTTGGTTTGGAGTTTTTAGAGAGGCATGATGTAATTGACAAATGATGAATTCGTGATAATTATGCAACGAAATATTGTAGGAATAAGTTTTCAAATGCTTTAATTATACAACCATGACTTTTGGTTGAGATCCAAAAAAAGGTGTTGTAGAAAGAAAATTATCACATGTAGTTTTTACAACACTTCTTTTGTGTCACCAAGGTTGGGAAACCACATTTATGCATGTATTATAGCAAGATGGAAGACCATGGGTACACCTTGGCAACTCTTGAATTTTGCAACACAGTTGAAAAGATGGAATTATTTTTCCCCATATGATTAGGCTATTTTTGAGTGAAAGAAATGGAATCAATAAAACTAATTAGTTAGAACACTGTTGATTGTGGTAACAACAAATGTTTAAACAACTCAACAACCAAATAGTTTAAATTTTTTTGCTTATACAAGTTTGTGATGATGATTATGGACAAAAATACATTCATATGCATTAATTACAAAATGATATGAATCAATCTTAATATAATTGGAAATATTGACCTAACAATGGGGGATATAAAGATTTTAGATCAAATGATATACCAATGAACATAAAAATAAAAAAATAAAATGGAAAACCCAGATTTTAAAACTAAGAAAAAATTAAGGAGCAAGTTGAATAAAATTGAATCGTAAACACATTCAACAAAAACTTGAACAACAATATTGAAAAATGAACTTCAATAAACAAGGACAAGAAATCGTAAATAGTCACCATATGTATTTGAAAATTCAACAAGTATTTTTGGAATGAAAGTGTTTCAACCATCAAACATGGTGTTTTAGATTTTGTCCTAGTGGAAGATTCAAATGCCTCATTATCCATGTAATAATGCACTCCCATACTATATCTATGTGATGTGGATGGTGATGTTGAAGATGAAGGGGAAGATAATTAGATAACATACAAATTACTAACCTAGCCAACATAAATTAGTAACCTTGCACTCCAAGACAAATTATAAAAAAACCATCTTGTGCAAAAAATGAGACACTTCCACCTAGGAAATTTCACAATGTTAAACATTCATGGCACTTCATATTATTAGACAACATCAAAACATAGTCAAAAAACTAAGAAGGAAAAATGAATGTCACCATTTGTTTATCATGGAAGAATCAATTAAACTTTTCACAAAACATTGGCATGAATTAAAAAGGAACGTATAATTTTGGCAAGACCACAAAAAAAATTCAATAATCATTTTATTCATAGAAGAAATCATATCTTAAAGGCTGCAATTTAGGATGTTGATCATTTTTTTGGTCATCAAACTTGATGTCATCTTCAACTTCAATATCAAATTGAAGGTGGTCAAAAGTGTCTTCTAGGTGAGAATTAGCCAATGGCTTTTAAACAAACTCAAACATGTTTTTGTTTTCTTCAAGTGCAAGTATGTCTTTATTTTCACCCCAGAAAACTTTAATGGATATTCTTATATATGTTGCATGAATGATTTGTGTTAAATATGTGAGCACACATAAGACAAACAAATCTTTGAAATAAATGCTAAAAATGAATTTTGAATAATACATATCCTTGTGAAATCAACCACAAAATCATCAACAACACAACATGTTCATATCAAAATAAACATGAAAACAATAATAATTTTTTTTAACCATGTCATGGAATGTGATTTTTACACAATGTTTGGGTCCCCTTGCCAATGTCATTAAAGAACACATCATCCTTGGTGATGTCAACTTCAAAGTTGGCAAGTTTTGCATCAAATTGTAAAGGCTTTGGAAACCAATGTAAGGTCCTCTCAAAGGGGAAGGAACGCATGGAAGATAATGAACATATTAACCATGGTATAAGAATATAAATAATTAATTTTAATATCCAAACATAAACGAAAGTTTTTGTCATGTATTATAGAAAATAACATGCATGTTTCACACAACATGCTACATGGGCTTAGGGGACTAATCATTTCCTTTGAATCAAGCAAAACAAATTTGAACATTCTTTTGAATATAATCCACTTTTCAAAACTTTAAAAATGGTTGCCAACAAGGTATGCATTAATTTATTTCTACATGTTCCAATCATTTTGATAAAATATGAATAGTGCACCACCATCATGCATAAATGAGGTGCTAAAAAAAAAAAGTAGTCAATGAAAGAAGTTGTTGTATTCCAAAAAATTATGTCATGGTTTGGAATAAACAATCAAGTATAGGAATTCCATTTAGGAATTTTGTATTAATGAAATCAACCATACACCGTTGTCATATTATACATCTTGAGAATATAATTTGCAAACAATGATTGTCTGCTTATGCCATGTTAAACATGGTGCCAAATTGTGTTGCAAGAATTAACAAATATCACAAAGCACCGATTGTTTATTTGATGAATGTTTTCAAATCTAGTAAGGATTCCAATCAAACTCCTAGTTTTTTCATGTCAACCCATGCCCATGAAAATTGCACTAATTATCAATTTGTTGCATTGGATATTTGACTTTTAAAGGTGGTGTCAAGGATGTTTTCATAGCAAACATGTTTTTCATTTCCAAGGCACTTGGAAGTTCAATAAACACATCCAAAGTTGTATCATAAGTTTAATGACAAAAGATTTTGCCATAACCCCTTTTACCATAAAATAAAAGACATCAAATGGATTGAGTTTGACATATCAAGCTTCACAACATTTTGTAGAAAATTATCCTTCAACATAATGATCATGTGATTTTCCATAACATCAACACAACAATGGAAACATTTCAAGCATTCTTATTGTCAGAACTTGATTTGTTGGGTATTTATTTTTTGAATAATTAAGATATCACATGTGTTCCAAATGATCAAGACCCCAACACTAGAAAAAATCCCCCAAAATGCAACCAATGCATTTGCAACTATGTGCAACTAATTTTCATTTGCAACTAGCTCAAATTGTTTTTGCAACTATTTTGCACCCTTGACCACTCTTGCAACTAATGACTTCTTCATCCTACACTTAAAAAAAATAATCATCCATAATCATGCCCATATGTCCCATTAGTTACAAACGGAACCAAACTTAATTACATTGCCATGGTGTCAAAATAACCCCTAATAGTATACATAGGTGTTGTAGGAAACTTTTGAAAGGTATGTGTACTTTTGATAAGTTCTATTAGGGGTATAATGGGGGTATGTTTCCATTGGTGTATTTATAAAGTTGTATTTAGTTTGTATTTAAGCAAATTAACTACCTAGCTACCTATATATGCTTATTTATTTACTTAGTTTAACATACCAACCTATATACTTATATGTTTACCTACCTATTTAGCCTAGGTTACCTACATACCTAACATAAATTATTTACTTATTAATTAGTTGATGATTAATTAGTTGCATTTATTTTTTAATTGAGAACTAATAGTTCATACTTAATATTTATAGTTAGTATTTCATAATTATTCAAGATATTAGTTTTTTAATACGATTTATTACTTAATTATTTATAAGTAACTAGTTAGTTAATTATTGGTTAGTTAATATTTATTAATTAGTTAACATTTTAATTATTTATTTGATTATTTAAGAACCAACAATGAAATTTTATAACTAATAATTTGTTTAATATTTTAATCATTCATTTTCTTAAAAATTGAACTATTAATTAATAATGTGTAACAAATATGTTAGTTAATTATTATTTAGGTATTAATTTGTGATTATTTAGTATTTTCTTTATTTATTTGATTATGTGAAACTATTAATGAAAATTTAGAACTAATAAGTTGGTTATTTAATTATTATTTAATTAACATTTTAGTTATTTATTTTTTATTTATGCAAAAAAATTGATAACTTATAACTAATAAATTATATATTAATTATTTCTTATTTAATATTCTATTATTTATTTTAAATTAAAAATATTAATGAAAACTTATAAGTAAAAACTTGGTTAATTAGTTATTACTTCAATCATTTATTTTCTATTTATGAATTATGAATTTATAATCTATAAATAAATGAATTATTTAATTGATTATTATATAATTAATAATTAAATAATTAATTTTTTGAAATCTTTACTTAATTGTATAATTTACAAAATTAAAAAAGAGGAAAAAAAATATGAAATCAACTTTTTAGTTGCAACCTAGTTTGCAGCTAAGTTGCAACTTTAGTTTTTATCCCATATGTTTTGTCCTTCACTTCCATCTTGAGAACTATATAATGAGAAGGTTTTTGTCCTACACTTTCACATTAAAAAGCACATGTCAATTAGGGTGAGCCAATAAAATAGCCTTGATTTTCAAAGGTTAAACTTGAAATAAAATAGGATTTAAAAACATAAATTACATCCTAACCTAGGCCTATTTAGCTACCTACAAGTAGCTTAGCTCTACTTACCTAACGTAGGTAGGTAGGGCTAGATTAAGTAGATAAGTAAATAGGTCAACCTATTAACTTACGTAAGTGAAATAAACTTAAGTATCCTAAGCCTCCTTAAGCGACCTATAAATTGCCACATGTTTTTTTGTAATTTGATAAAAGATTAATTTACAAATTGCCATGTGTCTCCTTGTAATTAACCTACAAATTGTCACATGTCACCTTATAATTCAATAAAAAATAACCTACAAATAGCTACATGTCCCTTTTTAATTTGCTAAAAACTACACCTCATTAGCTTGGGCTAGGCTTCCCTAGGCTAATAAACATGCCACGTGCCATATTGGTATTTGTTGTTAGTTGTACACATGGCATACTGTAAGGTCCAACCAATTTAATCACATGCAAGTTGCATGGCAATCGCATAGACCATACATTTTGCATATGGATGAAATTGTATATGTTGATTTTGACTTCATCCATTGTTTACAATTAAGGATGCATGCAACTTGTCCAAAGCAACTAGAGGATTTTTAGTTACATATGACACAAGTGACTAAAAAATAATTGCATAGGCCAATTGTAAAAATCCATTTTTCTTCTTTTGTAGTCAATTGTCATCATTTTAGTGTACATGGTTGATGAAGAATTTAGATAAATCCTTTTTGTGTACACTTGAGCTTTGTAATGTTTGGTCTAGGCGGTGTTGGCAACTTCCATCATCAAGTATGGGAAAGGTAAGGGAACTAATATCTTAACCTATATATATATATATATAACATGTTGTGCCATTTTATTTTATTTTTCCAAATCTTGATTATGAAAATAATGAATGTTAATAGTAGCTTGTGTTGCCATGTAGTGTCTTTCATGCGTTGTCTTTGCGCCAGTGCAAGTTTTGTACCATTCTATTGTTGAATGTCGCCTTTTTTGTATATTAGGGTTAGAATGCTCATGAGATTATGGCACATTTAGTAATGAACATTTGGTATCATAATATGAGCTCATGACACTCCTTGTTCCAATATGTGTTTCATATTTTTTTTGTTTCAATTGAAGCAAATATGTTTGCCCCAACCCACAAGTACTTGATTGTTCATCTTGTTTATATTTCCTTCGAAAGTGACTTGGTGTAATCTTTAGTAAGGTTGTGTGATTATTGATCTACTACACGAGACTACAACAAAAGGATGATATTGCATTTCCTTTACATAAGTTGATTTCATCAAATTGGGAGGGGTAAGAGACATTTGTAATCTCATTGCCTTGATCAATGGTTATGTTGGCACTCACTCCACCCCACATGTAGGAACATTTATTCCCATAAGCAGTAGAAGTGTTGGGCAACAAACAACCCACACATAACCATGCATCAAAGTTTGTGTGGGCTTCATTCTTGTTGTATTTTTTCCTTCTTAGTTTTTTCATTTCCAACATCTTTATACTTAGTTGATTTTCCAATTGACTATGAAATAGACTTGCCCAAAAGCAATAACACAATATTGCAATAGGCTTTTATTTGTCTTGTATGCTAATTTTGGACACATGACTAACCACATTTTGTAAAAGAAAAGTCAAGACCTCTAATGTTGAATAATATTTTGAGCAATAAGATCTAATAGGTTAAAACCCAACACCATACCGATTATCTTTGAAGTTTTGACCCCTACTTCCTATTTCTAAAGATTAACTTTCCTATTTCATACATCTCATCTTGTGATTGGTTGAACCAAAGAAGAAAGGAGGTGGAGGGTCATTGTAAAACAAATCCATGTGCATGTTAACGAAATGTTTTAGATACATTTATACATATAACTTGTTGTGTATGATGAACCAAAAACAACCCTAGATCTAATTATTTATATAGTTAATAATGATTTGATCCATCATGTGCACATCAATGGTGTCAAGCAACAAATTGAAGATGGGAAATGTTTCCATAAAAGAAGTTAAATATATTTTTATCATTTAAATAGATGGAACACCTAGATGCAACTACAGCTACCACTTTTTGTTGAAATTGTGTTCATATGTTAGATAACAACAAAACCTCATATTGAACATGTACCTCCCTTCCATCAGTTGCAAGAATTAACAAGGTTGTTGTAGCAAAATAACCATTTATTGTTAGAGTTAGGTCTAGTGCAAAATAAGACTATTGGCAATGCCACATGCACATTGTCGCATGTACATTCATATTCAGGGTTGTAATTTCTTATATGCCTTTCCATTTAAAGGCTAGGTGTGCATGGGGCATATCATGTGAAGTAAAATTGTTTGTAAGGGAAAGTAAGCAAGAGGCAAAAATTTCACTACAAATAATCATATCCATTCCAACCCATGTGTTTACAACTTGTGTCCAAATCAACCATTTTTGTAACTATAGATGCAAATGTCTTGCATGGCACTTGGTAAAAATGACTTATAGTTGTATAAAGGACCACAGAGTGATTTATAGTTGCATATGCAACTTAGATTTGTGATTAATGTCAATTTGCATGAAAATGAAAATGAAAAATACATTTGTATCATCCATTTTTAATGGCATCCCAAAACAAATGAAAATGTAATTGTTTTTGCAACTTGGAAGGTAGCTCATAAACCATTGGACAACACACCACATCTTTTCAACTTGATTTGCAACAATAAGTCCTAGTTATAAATGTACATGTAACTAAATGTTTAAAAAGATGAATTGGCCAATGAAATTACTAGATTTAATGGATTTTTTTTTTCCATTAACTTTTGTCAATGAGTTAAATATAAATGTGTAGTAGGGTTTGGTGGGTTTGTGAAAATTTTAGAGGACCCATAGCAATTATTGGTAGAAATGAACCATTTTGAAAATTTTAACATTATAGGGTTTTTCATAATTTGTAGTTAGGTGCAAAAAATACACATTTACCATCCATTGTTAATGCATTCATTGATGGATGAAAACATAATTGCTTTTGTAATTGGTTGTGTAGACAAATGGTAGTTTATAGCAAATGGTAAATACGAATGGGTAGTAGGAAATATGTATGTGGCTAAATAATAAATATTTTATCATGTTGATATGTCATAATGTTTTTTAATTAGTTAATTAATTAGGTAGGCTGGATAATAAATATTAAGTAGCATGAAGTTAAACCAATTATTAGTAATTATTTTATTATATTGATGAAATAGGGTGTAATAATGTTAATAGGAGCCAAAAATAGTCATAACCATTGCTTAATTATTTGTTTTTTACACCAATTTTTGAAAAAAAAAAACTTAAAGATTTTTATTTTTTTTTTTTTTTGCAAATTATCAAATCTAATATCTTATTCTATAAATGTGCAAATATGAAATTATTTCACCAACATTTGGACCTTCAAAACTTGTGTAAAAGACTTGTAACCATTGCTTTTAAGCAATAAAAAGACTTGTAAATGGAATTGGAAAACTTTGAAAATGACATATTTTTGGCAAAGTTTTAACACAAACCTTAACAAAGTAATAATTTTTTTAAAATTTTTTTTAAAAATTGAAGATTTTTTTTGAAAATATTTCAAGAATGTTCCCCCAAAAGTAATCACCTACCATACATTTAAACCCATAAAGTGAGTATGGAGTGAATTAATCATTCGATTAGGTGAATTAATGTTTAATTGAAGTTTGGACAATTCATTTCATTTATAATATGATTTGGACATTAATTATTTGAATTTATTTTTAAATTGAAACTCCTAATATGATTGAAATTATATTTACACTTAAAGCACTAAGAAATTTTTGGATTGTGACTAAATGACCATACTCATATTTCACACAAATTTCCCCTAGTGAAACTCCTATTGAACTAAACCCACGTTCCCAAGCTTGTAGTTCCTATTAATTCATAAAGATTTTATTTTAAATTCCAAATGTCTAGATTTTTTGTAGTTGGAGGATTCATAGGAAAGAGTGAAGAATCACCTCATTTTTTACTAACAAATTGATGATAGCCAATTGCAACAACCTTAAATAACATTAATCTTTTGGTTCAAAACCACATTGTTGAATTAGTCAGATTAGGCTATAAAAAACATCAAGCTTTAATTGTAAACATCAATGTTTGAGTAAAAGTCATCTAATTAACCCTTTCCCAAAAATAAAAGCCCTTATACTCAATATTAATTTGCCCAATATGCCAATGTTGAAGTTGCCCAATAGGGTCAAATCATGATCAAGTATACATTTGTTAATTGTTGCACCCCCAAAAAAATTGTTCAATTTTTTTCCCGCTAATTGTCCATCTTTTAAGGTTCAAAAAGCACCTATGGGTTAGGGAGTGATTAAGGTGCAAATGTTAGCCCGCCTTCTAGGTTTTGAAAATCTCGCAAACATAGGGGAACAAAACACCCACGGGGTAGGGGTCAACTACCATCATCATTATTGTCGAACTCCTAGTGCAAACTTTTGGTACTTTGACCCAAGCTTTAACTAGTAGAAATCAGCCAAAATGTAACCAGTCAATTTACGACTACATGCGACTTATAGTCGTTTGCGACTAGATTTGAGAATATTTGCAACTACAAGACTAACTTTCAACTATTTTGGTCATTTTCACAACTATGATGCAACTATTAGAAATTTCATCCTATTGGTTACATCAATTTTACATTTATTTTCATCCATTAATAGGTTGATATGT
>Ga0116227_10007768_pt1 | contig 20694 bp, 24 predicted proteins | sample S1TSphgellanicum_FD_89693 | JGI IMG/M metagenome (GOLD analysis project Ga0116227, IMG submission 89693) | Host-associated microbial communities from peat moss isolated from Minnesota, USA - S1T2_Fb - Sphagnum magellanicum MG | ecosystem: Host-associated > Plants > Peat moss > Unclassified...
ATCTCGCCCACAAAACCTTCGCCGATGCCGACGCGCTCGATCAAGCCATCCATAACGCCGTCCACGCCCTCAATGAAGAGCGCATGCCGGTTCCGTTGGATAAGCTACGAATCCCTGCTTAGGCGTAGATCACGTCCGCATTCTTGTTCAGGGCGGCGCGCTGCCAACCGATTGGCTGCGCGCTGCTGCTGAATGGTTGGCGGTTCAGGACCGCTTGGAGCGCGAGTCGATGCTTGCTTCCCAAGCCTCGCAAATGCGGATGGCTCGGAAGGCAAACACGCTTGCGATGGTCGCTGCGATCGCGGCTACGGCGGCGGTCGCGTTGACCACTATCAGCATCATCATTTCTGTTCTCGCTTGGCTTTACCCTCACGCGCCTTCCCCATAGGCTCATGCGGCTTTGGGGGAGTCTTCAGTGCCGAAATCAGACCACGAGAAAGCCGAGATTCGACGACAGACTGAGGCACGTCGTCGGGTGGAAAAGGACCGTTCGGGTCATGAGGCGAACCGTGGGAAGAAGTCGATGACATTGGATGATCTCGCTCACGAATTTCCGTCAGAGGCAGATATAGCGAGATACAGGGAATTGGTCCTTGCGGAAAGTGACCGTGGCGCAGTGATCATGGCATCGGCGTTGGTCGAAAGAGCGCTTGAGGAAGCGATACGAGCCTATCTGATCGCCCCAGCAGGGGGCATCGCTGATGGCTGGTTCAAAGGGCCCAATGCCCCGTTTCAGTCCTTTTCAGCTAAGATCACGCTTGGACGGGCGCTTGGAATTTACGGCCCGCTCTTGGAAAAGAGCCTGACCGGGGTCAGGCGCATCCGAAATGCATTCGCTCACAGCATGATACCGCTGGATTTCTCGCATCCGACCGTCAAAGCAGCATGCGTAAAACTGAAGGGGCATGGCGAATTACAGGCAGATGCGAGATTCATATTCCTCGGGGTTTGCATCGCGCTAGGAAGTCGTCTCTCAGAGCATGGTCAAAGCGTCGGGGGAAAACCTAAGGAAATAGCTTTCCCCTGAACCAGTACCAAAAACATCCCTCAAGATATTTTCAAGCCCTTCTTCGGGCGACAGAAATCTTTCATCGTACAACGTCAAAGCCCGGGCGCCTGCCACGATCATTTCTGCGTCGATTACGATTTCCGGCATTTGCAAACTTCCGCCTATATGGCGAAATCAAAGCATGCTTTTTGGGAAGCATGCTTTTGGCCTTCCTATAAGCCGAATCGCCGTCTGGTACGTCAAATATATAATTGCCCTAAATGATTTCCGCCTGCAGCCATTCGACGAACCGGGCCACCGCCGCGTTGCCCGCGCTGCGTTGCGGTATGACGACGTAATAGGCGCCGTCTTCGGGCAGGACCGGGGGCAGGCCGACCGGGGCAAGGCGGCGCTCGGCAACCAGATCGCCGGTGATCGAGCGCCAGCCGAGCATCACGCCCTGGCCGTTCAGCGCGGCCTGCGTCGCCTGGACATAGTTGTTGAAGCGCAAATCGCCGTTGCCGCGTCCGCGCGGAACGCCGGCCTGTTGGCAATAGCCGGCCCAGCTTCGCCACGATGCATCGTCGACATCGACATGGATCAGCGGCAGACCGTCGAGTGTGGTGTCGACGGTCCGTCCGGACAGGAATTCGGGGCTCGCCACCGGGTCGATGCATTCCTGAAACAGCCGGATCACGTCGCCATCGCGCCAACGGCCGTGGCCATAGCGGAACGACACATCGGCGTGCGGCGCATCGGGCGCGGCGTCGTACGACGTGGTCATCACGCTGACCGCGATGCCGGGCCAGGCGACGCTGAACGCCGATAGCCGGCGCATCAGCCAATAGGTCGCAAACCCGATCGAACATGACACGCGCAACGTGCTGTCCTGCGCTGCCTGCAACCGCGCGATCGTTGCCACGGCTTCGGCAATCACGCCCAGGCCTTCGCGCGTTGCGGACAGCAGCACTTCACCGCTTTGCGTCAGCGCGAGCGGGCGGCGGGTGCGATCGAACAGCGGGCTGCCGATCCATGTCTCCAGTTCGCGCAGGGCCTTGCTGATCGCCGGCTGCGTGACGTTGAGCGTGCGTGCGGCCAGCGACAGGCTGCGGTGATGCGCGGCCGCTTCGAACACGGTCAGCAAGCGCAGCGGGGGCAGGGGCGTCGTAGGGCTCATTCGCGATACGACGGGTCTTCGGCGTCCAGCAGCGATTTCAGATGGTCGAAATGGGCAAAGGCCATGCCGCGATAGGCATCCCAGCCTTGCGCGGTGTGTTCGGCAATCGCGTCGCTCATCACCGCCAGGGGTTTGCCGGTGGTATAAGCGCGCAACAGCGTTTCCGCCGCTCTTTCGAGGAAATACAGGTTTTCAAAGGCTTCTGCGACGGTTTCGGCCACGCAAGTGACGCCGTGGTTGGCCATGATCAGCGTCGGCGCCTGCGCCAGCAGATCGGCAATGCGAATGCCTTCCTCGTCCTGGTCGGCGATCCCGCCGCATTCGGGATCGATGGCATAGCGACCGAAAAAGCGCGCAGTGTTCTGGTCGATCGGCAACAGGCGCGGATCGGCCAGGGTCGACAGCGTGGTTGCCGCGATCGGGTGGCAATGCACGATCACCCGCGCCGATGGCACTCGCCGATGGGCATTGCCATGGATGCACCAGGCCGAGGCATCGGGCGCGTCGGGGCGCCCCATTGTCGCGGGATCGTCGGCATCGAGCGCTTGCAGATCGCTGGCGCGGATCGTCGCGAAAGGTTGCCATTTGCGGTTCATGAGGAAACGCCGGCCATCGGCGGACAGCGCCGCGCTGAAATGATTGCCGACCGATTCGTGCCAGCCGAACCGCGCGCACAGCCGAAACGCGGCGGCAAGATCGACGCGCAGCGTCGCTTCGTCGATCGCGGTCACGCCGAAAACCGGCCTTCGCCCGACAGCTTGCGCCAGCGGCTGCGCAATTCGCCCCGGTCGGTGTATGTCCCGCGCAAATAGCGTTCGCCGCTTTCGGCGACAAAGGCCGACCGGGCGTGGACCACCCGGTGGTTGTCGAACACGATGCATTCGCCGACATTCAGGCGGAACCGCATGACGAAGCGCGGGTCTTGCAACAGCCGGCCAAAGCGGCAGAACGCCGGGTAGTAATCGTCGAGAAACCGCTGATCGTGGTCGAACACGTCGGCCATGTGCTGGCTGATCGTCACGCCCGAGATATCGCCGTGGTCATCCAGTTCGATCACCCGCTGGCGCGCGCGCATGTCGTACGTGTCATGCTCGTTATAGAACGGCACCGTGGTTTCGCTCAGCAGGCGGAAATCGTCGGGATGGGTGCGCCGCAATTCGGCGGCAACGGCGGCGCCATCGACAAACAGGCTTTCGCCGCCGTCGACCGAATTGCGTCGACAATGCAGGAATTGCACGCCGGGCGCCAGGTCTTCGGCCGGGACATCGGTGTGCAGTTCCAGCGCCTTGGCGGTATAGGCCAGATTGTCGGGATCGATATGCAAGCGCACATCGAAATAGGCGCCAAAGAAGGTCGGCCGGGGAAACCCGATCAGGTTCGCCGCATCGGTCAGGCCCTGATCGCTGTCGGGCATCCCGGTCAGGATGGCGACGCCTTCGGTCAGCAGCGCATGGACCCAGCCCTTCAGCGCGGCGCGGTCGGTGCCGACCGCGTCAAAGCTGAACCGGGCGAGTTTGGGATAATGGTCGGAAAACCAGTATCTGCGCGGCAGGATGGCCGGGTCGTGGCGCGGTTTCGGCTCTGCATGGGCTGCCAGCCACGCCAGCGGGTAGGTCGATTGGTGGTTCGATCCGGCCCAGGCGATCGCCAGCGCACCGTCGCTGATCGTCGCGCTGGCCGGGCGTGGCGGGGTGCCCTCGGCAAAGATGTCATAGACCCGCTCGCGTGTTTCGGCGTCGAACGACGTGGCGCAGTTGTCGCGCAGCCAATAGTAGTTGAAGTAATGCTGCACGCCATCATTGAGCACGACGTCCAGCCCCCTGTCATGCAAGATCGGGGCAGGGGGGGCAAAAACCGTGGCCATGGCTCAATTCCTTGTCGGCTTGGCATTTTCAAATGCCGGCATCGTAGCCGTGCCGGGCGTCTGCTCAAGCCGGGAAAATGTCATGCCATCATAATCTGTTGGTTATGATGAACAAGGACGATTCGTGCCCCAAAACACGCTTTGCGTCGGCGCCGATTGCGGTTAGCCTTTCGCCCGATGGACGATCCCCAACTTTCCCGCATCGACGGCAGGCTCGGCGCCAGGCGTCATTTCCGCTATTTCGACTATATGATGGCGGCATTCGTCGCCATCCTGTTGCTGTCGAATCTGATTGGCGCGGCCAAAGGTGCCGAAATCGCCGGCTGGAAATTCGGCGCCGGCATCCTGTTTTTTCCGATATCCTATGTGCTCGGCGACGTCCTGACCGAAGTCTATGGCTATGCCAACGCGCGGCGGTGCGTGTGGGTGGGCTTTTTCGCTTTGCTGTTCATGGCCTTCATGAGCTTTGTCGTGGTCGCCATGCCGCCATCTGCCGATTGGGGCTGCGCGTCGAGCAACGACCCGCAATTTGCCGGCATTATCGCCAAGAGTTCGACCGGGGCGCTGTGCCAGACCACGTACGTTTCGGTGTTCGGCAGCACCTGGCGGATTGTCGCCGCCTCGGTCATTGCGTTCTGGGCCGGCGAATTTGTCAATTCGTTCGCGATCGCGCGGATGAAAGTGCTGACGCAGGGGCGGTATCTGTGGACGCGCACGATCGGTTCGACCGTGTTCGGCCAGGCGGTCGACAGCGCGTTGTTTTATCCGATCGCGTTCCTGGGCGTGATGAGCAACGATCTGGTGTTCACCATTCTGTGGCACAACTGGATGTTCAAGGTGCTGTGGGAAGTGTTGCTGACCCCGTTCACGTATTGGATTGTCGCGTTCCTGAAACGGCACGAGGGGGTCGATGTCTATGACACCGACACCGATTTCTCCCCCTTCGCCCGCACCGCTGCGGTGTAGCCCGCGAATCGGGGCATCCGCGTCAGTCGGCGATCAGCGCGATTGCGATATAGATCAGAATGGCCGAGCCAAAGCCGGCCAGCGTGCCGATGACAAAGGCGGCGCGCACAAGCATCGGGTCCCAGCCGAAATGGTCGGCGATCCCGGCGCAAACCCCAAGGAACTTGCCGTTGGCGCGGTCGAGGTGAAAACGGGTGGTCATGGCGTGGTGCTCCATTTGCGGTGGGATCAGGCGATGATCTGGGTGGCGCTGACCGGCACGACGACGGTGGCCGCCATCAGCGAGAGCGAGAGGATCAGCGCGGCGGACAGAAAGGCAATGGTCTTCATGGTGGTAACCCCCGATTGAGTGGTGATGAACCAGGGATTGCATGGGGCGTGCCAATTGCGAAAAATGGCGAAATTGCGTGAGTCAGCCTGAATCCGGGGCGAGGCCGCACGGCAAATTTCGCCAATGGATCGCAAAACCCGCCAAAAATTGGTTCTGCACCATTTTGGCCGATGTCCCGCTTTGCGCTTGCCTTTTTGTTCCGCGCTCCCTATCTGGCGGATCAATCCCGACATTGTGAAAGCAAGGTCAGGCTGGTGCCACCGGCACCGGCGCCGGACCGCTTTTGCAGCCAGCCGGGATATCGTTCAGGAGCACGAATGGCGAATATCGCGCGCATTATCGAGATTGTTGAGCCCGAGGCACGTGCGCTCGGCTATGATCTGGTGCGCGTCGTGCTGTACGGCAAAAGCGAAGTCGGCGATGAAGAGCATACCTTGCAGGTCATGGCCGAACGGCCCGCGACCGGGCAATTGCTGATCGACGATTGCGCCGCGCTGTCACACCGCATTTCCGACCGGCTTGACGAACGCGAGGCAGAGGGCGAGATTCTGATCGACGGCGCCTATCGGCTGGAAGTCAGTTCGCCGGGAATCGACCGGCCTTTGACCCGGCCCAAGGATTTTGCCGCCTGGATCGGGCACGAGGCGCGGATCGAGCTGACCGAACTGCGTGACAAGCGCAAACGGTTCCGGGGCGATCTGGTCGGGTTCGATTCCGACACAAACACGATTTCGATCGAGGAGGATGCCGTGGTATATACCGTGCCATTCGAACTGGTCGACAATGCCAAGCTTATCCTCACGGACAAGCTGATTGCCGCTTCCCGCCCGATCGACATGACCGGGGCGGAGACAATCGTCGAGGAACAGGAAGACTAAGCCATGGCCAGTGCGATTTCAGCCAACCGCGCCGAGCTTCTCGCGATCGCCAACGCGGTTGCCAGCGAAAAGATGATCGACAAGTCGATCGTCATCGAAGCGATGGAAGAAGCCATCCAGAAGTCGGCGCGCAACCGTTATGGCGCCGAAAACGATATCCGCGCAAAGCTTGACCCGCGCACCGGCGATTTGCGTCTGTGGCGCGTTGTCGAAGTGGTCGAGGACGTCGAGGACTATTTCAAGCAGGTCGATCTCAAGCAGGCCGAAAAGCTTCAGCCGGGTGCCGCGATCGGCGATTTCATCGTCGATCCGCTGCCGCCGGTCGACCTTGGTCGCATCGATGCGCAATCGGCCAAGCAGGTGATTTTCCAGAAAGTCCGCGACGCCGAGCGCGAGCGGCAGTTCGAGGAATTCAAGGACCGCGTCAGCGAAGTGATCACCGGGGTGATCAAGTCCGTCGAATTCGGCCATGTGATCGTCAACCTAGGCCGCGCCGAAGGCGTGATTCGCCGCGATCAGCAGATCCCGCGCGAAGTGCCGCGCGTCGGCGAACGCGTCCGCGCGCTGGTGTTGAAAGTCGAACGCACCAACCGTGGCCCGCAGATTTTCCTCAGCCGCGCGCACCCCGAATTCATGAAAAAGCTGTTCGCGCAGGAAGTGCCCGAAATCTATGACGGCATCATCGAGATCAAGGCCGCCGCGCGCGACCCCGGCAGCCGCGCCAAGATCGGCGTGATCAGCCGCGACAGCTCGATCGATCCGGTCGGCGCCTGCGTCGGCATGAAGGGCAGCCGCGTGCAGGCCGTCGTGCAGGAACTGCAGGGCGAAAAGATCGACATCATCCCGTGGAGCGAAGACACCGCGACGTTCGTGGTCAACGCGTTGCAACCGGCAACGGTCAGCCGCGTGGTGATCGACGAGGAAGAAAGCCGCATCGAAGTCGTCGTTCCCGATGACCAGTTGAGCCTGGCGATCGGTCGGCGCGGACAGAACGTGCGCCTGGCCTCGTCGCTGACCGGTTCGGCGATCGACATCATGACCGAAGCCGAAGCGTCGGAAAAGCGGCAGAAGGAATTCACCGAACGGTCCAAGACGTTCGAGGAAGAACTCGATGTCGACGAAACGCTGTCGCAACTGCTCGTCGCCGAAGGCTTCAGCGAATTGGAGGAAGTCGCCTATATCGACATCAGCGAGTTGTCGAATATCGATGGCTTTGACGACGAACTGGCCGGCGAACTGCAAAATCGCGCGCTCGAAGCGCTCGAACGCCGCGAAGAGGGTCAGCGCGAGGAACGCCGCAATCTGGGCGTCGAGGATGCCCTGGCCGAACTGCCGCACCTGACCGAAGCGATGCTGGTCACGCTGGGCAAGGCCGGGATCAAGACGCTGGACGATCTGGCGGACCTGTCGACTGACGAACTGATCGCGCGCAAACGGGTCAACGAACAGCGTCGCCGTAACAACAACACTGAACGGCCCGACCGGCGCGAGCGCTCTGAACGGACCGAAGACAAAGGCGGCGTGCTGGGCGAATACGGTCTGAGCGAAGAGCAGGGCAATGAAGTGATCATGGCCGCACGCGCGCACTGGTTCGATGACGAACCGGCCGCTGCCCTGGCCGTGACCTCAAACGAGGAGGCCGCCGATGCGGAATCCTCGCAATGAGCCGCTAACCGCAGACATCCGGGGCAAGGCCCGCGGCTCGGCACCACGCCGGGGCGCGGCCGGCACCCCCGTGCCTGACCGGCCGGGCGATCAGGCCCCGGACGGCGGCGGACTTGCGTCTGCGCGCGTCGTTCCCGAACGCAAATGCATTCTGACCGGGCGCCATGACGGGCGCGACGGGCTGATCCGGCTGGCGCTGTCGCCCGACGGCGACGTGCTGCCCGATGTCCTGGCGCGTGCGCCGGGGCGCGGGGCCTGGATCGGCGTGACCGGCGCAGAGCTTGATCAGGCCATTGCCAAGGGCAAGCTGAAAGGCGCGCTGGCGCGTGCGTTCAAGGGCACATCGCTGACGATTCCCGCCGATCTGTCCGCCCGTATCGAAACGGCCTTGCGCCGCGCCCTGGCCGATCGGCTGGGCATCGAATTGCGATCGGGCATGATCGTGCTGGGCACCGAAAAGATCGCCGCCGCCGCGCGCGCCGGGGTGGTTACGTTCCTCGGTCATGCCAGCGATGCCGGAGGCGATGGCGCCGGCAAACTGGCGCAAGCCTGGCGCGTGGGTGAAATGGCCGAAGGCACCGGATTGAAAGGTGTCATCTTGCCGCTGGACCGCGCGGCGTTGTCTGTGGCATTGGGCCGCGACAACGTCGTACACCTGGCGCTGACCGATGCTGCTGCCGCTGCGCGCGTGACAGGGCTGCTCGGCCGCCTCAGACATTTTCTCGGGTGCGAGCCTGCCGATTTGGCAATCGGCATGGCGAAACCGAGCGACGCAATTGATACGAAGGGCGAATGAGTTCGATGACGGATAGCGACAAGAAGCCGACACTGGGCCGCAGGCCACTGGGCCTGAAGACCTCGGTTGAGGCGGGAGAGGTCAAGCAGACCTTCAGCCACGGCCGCACCAACAAGGTGGTGGTCGAAGTGAAGCGACGCAAGATCATGCCGCGCCCGGGCGAAACCGCCGTGGCCGAAGCGCCGGTTGCACCGCCGCGCGCGCCCGCGCCGCCGCCACCGGTGGCCCGTCCGACTCCGCCGCCGCCGCCACCGTCCGCGCCCACCGCATCGCGCGAAACCCGGCAGGAATTGCAGGCTCGCCTGCTGCGCGAGGCCGAAGAAGCACGCCTGGCGTCGAGCGAAGCCAACAGCCGCCGCGAACTGGAAGAGCGCCAGCGTCTGGCCGACGAAGCGCGTCGTCGCAGCGAAGATCAGCGCAACGCCGACCAGCCCGAGGTCGTCGCGGAGGTTGCCGCGGTCGCAGCGCCCGAACCCGTGGCCAGCGTCGAGGTTCCGGCCCCGCCGGTGGTCGAGGCCGCCATCGAGGCGCCACAAGCAGCCGCTGCGCCCGCCGCTGCCGAGGAAGCACCGCCGGTCCAGACCACGACCGCACCGCGCAAGTTTACACCGGTGGCGCCGATCAAACGGCCCGAACCGGCTGCGAAAAAGCCGGCGCACGCCCCGCGCGACAAGAACGCCAACGATCGCCGCCAGGCCGGCAAGCTGACCGTCACGCGCGCGCTCAACGAGGATGAAGGCGCCCGCGCCCGCTCGCTCGCCGCGCTGAAACGTGCCCGTGAAAAGGAACGTCGTGCGCATTACGCCGGGCAGCAGCATGTGCGCGAAAAGCAGGTCCGCGATGTCATCGTGCCCGAATCGATCACGGTGCAGGAGCTGTCGAACCGTATGGCTGAAAAGGCCGCCGATCTGGTCAAGGCGCTGTTCAAGATGGGCGTGATGGTCACCATCAACCAGTCGATCGACCAGGATACCGCCGAACTGCTGGTGACCGATTTCGGCCATAACGTGCAGCGGGTCAGCGCCAGCGATGTCGATATCGACACCACGACCGACGTCGACATCGATGAGTCGCTGAAAGTGCGTCCGCCGGTGGTCACGATCATGGGCCATGTCGACCACGGCAAGACCAGCCTGCTCGACGCGCTGCGCGGCACCGACGTGGTGCGCGGCGAAGCCGGCGGCATCACGCAGCATATCGGCGCCTATCAGATCAAGACCAAGGGCGGTGAATACATCACCTTCCTCGACACGCCGGGCCACGAAGCCTTTACCGAAATGCGCATGCGCGGCGCCAATGTCACCGACATCGTCGTGCTGGTGGTTGCCGCCGACGACGGGATCATGCCGCAGACGGTGGAGGCGATCAACCACACCAAGGCCGCCGGCGTGCCGATGATCGTCGCGATCACCAAGGCCGACAAGCCCGAGGCCAATCCGCAGAAGATCCGCGAACGCCTGCTGGAATACGAAGTCCTGGTCGAAGAAATGTCGGGCGACGTGCAGGATGTCGAGGTTTCGGCCAAGACCGGCGCGGGCCTCGATACGCTGATCGAAAAGATCCTGCTGCAGGCCGAACTGCTCGAATTGCGTGCCAACCCCGACCGCGCTGCCGAGGCGACCGTGATCGAGGCGAAGCTCGATCGTGGCAAGGGTCCGCTCGCGACCGTGCTGGTGCGGCGGGGGACGCTGAAAGTCGGCGACATTCTGGTGGTCGGCACCCAGTCGGGCCGCGTCCGCGCGATGCTCGACGACAAGGGGCGGCAGATCAAGACCGCCGGTCCGTCGCTGCCGGTCGAAGTGCTCGGCATCGGCGGCGTGCCGATGGCCGGTGATACGCTGACCGTGGTCGAAAACGAGGCGCGGGCCCGCGAAGTCGCGACCTATCGCGAGGAAATGGCCCAGGCCAAGCGCACGACATCGCCGCAGGCCAGCATCGAGAACATGTTCTCTGCGCTGAAGGCCAAGGAGGTCGTCATCGAGTATCCGGTGGTGATCAAGGCCGACGTCCAGGGTTCGACCGAAGCGATCGTCAACGCGCTCAACCGCTTGTCGACCGACGAGATCAGAGTGCGCGTGCTGTCATCGGGCGTCGGCGCGATTACCGAAGGCGATGTCACATTGGCACAGGCTTCCGGCGCGCCGATCATCGGTTTCAACGTCCGTCCCAATGCCAAGGCGCGCGAACTGATCGAACGCAACAAGGTGCGTCTGAAGTACCACGACGTGATCTATCAGCTTACCGACGAAATACGGGGCGAAATGGCCGGTGAACTCGGTCCGGAACGCATCGAAACCGTTGTCGGTCGCGCCGAAGTCAAGGAAGTCTTCCCCGCCGGCAAGCGGGACAAGGCGGCCGGTCTGCTGGTGCTCGAGGGCTATATCCGCAAGGGTATCCATGCGCGGCTTACCCGCAACGACGTCATTGTCTCGGCCACGCTTATCGCGTCGCTCCGCCGGTTCAAGGACGACGTCGGCGAAGTGCGCGCGGGTCTCGAATGCGGTGTGGTCCTGGCGGATACCAACGACATCAAACCGGGCGACATGCTCGAAGTGTTCGAAGTCGAAGAACGCGCCCGCACGCTGTAAAGACCCTCGCCGAAACGGGGAGGGACCGCATTTGAAGCTCGCCCCCTCAGGGGGAGCGTTGGGAGGGGGTGTGCGAGGCTGACAAGTCGCGCAGCAGTTCGGGCGCAGGACACCCCTCCCCAGCCCCTCCCCCGAGGGGAGGGGCTTTCTTGGTGCCAGATGCGATTGGCCTGCCGGCACGCGGAGGATAACGGAGGGGGGCGGTATGATCGCGGTGTTTCTCGGCTCGATCAATGTCGGTGGCAACCGCGTGATCATGGCGGACTTGTGCGCCGCGCTGGCGGAGGACGGCTTTGGCCGTGTCGCCAGCGTAGTCGCCAGCGGCAACTTGTTGCTGGCCGATCGCACTGAGGTCGAACCCGGCCTCGGCCCGGCCATCGAGGCCAGCATCGCCCGCCGTTTCGGCATCGCCTGCGTGGCGCTGCCGCGCACAACGGACGAAGTGGTTGCAGCCATTGCCGACAACCCGTTTGCCGCCACCAGCGATCCGGCGCGCGTCCACACCCATTTCCTCGAACGGACGCCCACTGCTGAAGCATTTGCCCGGTTGCAGGCCGACCACGCGGGGCGGGGGGCTGAAACCCTCGCAATCGGGTAGAGCGCACTCTATATTGACTATGTCGATGGGGCTGGCAGCAGCAAACTGACCGCGAACTTCATCGAACGCCGGCTCGGTTGCCGGGGCACTGCGCGCAATCTGCGTTCGTTGGCCCGGATTGCCGAGCGTATGCAAGCTATTGGATAAGAATTCACCTTGGCACGTCCGAACCAGACTCCTGAATCCCGCTCTGTCCGCCTGCTCAAGGTTGGTGAACAAGTGCGCCATATCCTGTCCGAACTGCTGCTGCGCCAACAGGTGCACGACGAAGTGCTGGCCGCGCACACGGTCTCGGTGACCGAAGTGCGCATGTCGCCCGACTTGCGGCTCGCCACGGCTTTCGTGAAATCCCTGCTCGGCAGCGATGAAGAGGCGGTGCTCAAGGCGTTGCAGACCAACACCGCCTATTTCCAGAAGGAAGTCGCCGGTCGGCTGAAACTGAAATACGCCGCCAAGATCCGTTTCCAGGCGGATGAGAGCTTTGACGTGGCGAGTCACATCGACCAGTTGCTGAACGACCCGCGCGTGGTCCGCGATCTCGGCAATGTGCAGACCGGCGATCAGGAACCCTGAACGGTCCGCCCATGGCCAAGCTTCATTTCTATTATGCCAGCATGAATGCCGGCAAATCGACCGCGCTGCTGCAGGCGGATTTCAATTATCGCGAGCGGGGCATGGCGACGATGCTGTGGACCGCCGCGATCGATCATCGCGCGCAGGACAATCCGGAATTCGATATCGTCAGCCGGATCGGGATCGGCGCGCCCGCGCACCGCTTCACGCCGGTGACCGATCTCGCATCAGCGGTCAGCGATGCGCATGATGCCACGCCGTTGGCGGCCGTGCTGGTGGACGAGGCGCAGTTCCTGACGTTCGATCAGGTCTGGCAACTGGCGCAGATTGCGGACGACCTGGGGGTTCCGGTGCTGTGCTATGGCTTGCGCACCGATTTTCGGGGCGTGCTGTTCGACGGTGCCGCCGGGTTGCTGGCCATTGCCGACCGGCTTGTTGAACTGCGGGCGGTCTGCCATTGCGGCGCCAAGGCGACGATGAATTTGCGCGTGGATGCGTCCGGCACCCCGGTCCGGCATGGCGCGCAGACCGAAATCGGCGGCAACGACCGTTATCTGGCGCTGTGCCGCCGACATTTTCGCGAAAGCCTGAACCCATGACCGATGATGGCCTTTATATTCCCCTGGCCAAGGGCGACCTTGCGCTGGAGCCATTGACCGAAGCGCATCGCGAAGGCTTGCGCGCGGCCTGCGCACAGGATGATGCGATTTGGGAGATCTATCCGGTCAGCTATCAGGGCGACGCCTTTGATCCGCAGTTTCACGCGCTGTTGCAGGGCGGGGCAAAGCGCCGGGTCTATGCGGTGATCCATGACGGTGTGGTGGTCGGCATGACCGCATGGATCGATCAGGGTCAGCCGGGTTGGGCAATCGAGATCGGCAACACCTTCATTGTTCCCGCCTTGCGTGGCACCGGTTTCAACCGCCGGGTCAAACAGGTGCTGCTCGACCATGCCTTTGGCCTTGGCCTCGAACGCGTGGTGTTCAAGGTCGACGTGCTCAACACCCGCAGCCAGGCGGCGGTGGGCAAGCTGGGCGCCACGCGCGAAGGCGTGCTGCGCCACGAACGCAAGACCTGGACCGGGCGCGTGCGCGATACCGTGTCGTTCAGCATTCTGCGCGCGGAATGGCCGGCATGAACAAGACGCTCTATGATGCGTCGACGATCATCCTGCCGATGATTTTCGCGATTGTGTTCCATGAAGTGTCGCACGGCCTGATGGCGCGGTGGCTGGGCGATTCGACGGCTTCGGAACGCGGTCGGCTCAGCCTCAATCCGCTGCGCCATGTCGATCCGTTCGGCACGATTATCCTGCCGGGTGCGCTATATCTGGCGGGGTTGCCGGTGTTCGGCACGGCCAAGCCGGTGCCGGTCGATTACAGCCGGCTACGCCATCCCAAGCGCGATATGGCAATCGTCGGCGCGGCGGGCCCGGCGGCCAATTTCGTGCTCGCCGTGGTCAGCGCGATTGCGCTTGGCCTGATGGCCCGGATATTCGGCACCACCAGCGCGCCCGGTTTCGCGGTGAAATTCCTCGCCGACAACCTGCAGAATTTCATCCTGTTCAATTGCTATCTCGGCCTGTTCAATCTCTTGCCGCTGCCGCCGTTCGACGGCTCGCGCATTCTGCGCGGCATTTTGCCGTGGCCGGCAGCGCGGGTGCTCGACCGGATCGAACCGTTCGGCCTGATCATTTTTGCGCTGATCTTTGTGGCATTGCCGCAGATTGCGCCAGGATGGCATCTGATCGATCGCGTTTTGCTGCCGCCGGTCGCCTGGGCGCTCGACCTGTTGGGCGCGCTGGCTTCGGCCGTGGCCGGGCCGGCGGCCGTGGCGTGAGCGTTCACGGCTGGATCGTGCTCGACAAGCCGCTGCGGCTCGGTTCCACGCAGGCGGTATCGGCGGTCAAACGCGTGCTGCGGCAGGGTGGCCATGGTCGGGCCAAAGTCGGTCATGGCGGCACGCTCGATCCGCTCGCCACCGGCGTGCTGCCGATCGCGCTTGGCGAAGCGACCAAGCTGGCGGGGCGGATGCTCGATGCCACCAAGACTTACGCCTTTACCGTCCGCTTTGGCCGCCAGACCGATACGCTCGATCTGGAAGGGAACGTGATCGCCACCAGCGCGGTGCAGCCCGCACCGGGCGCCGTCGCGGCGATCGTCGCGGCGCGCTTTACCGGCGACATCGAACAGATCCCGCCGGCCTATTCGGCGATCCTGATCGACGGGCGCCGCGCCTATGACCGCGCGCGCGACGGCGAAGACGTCGCGATGCAGCCGCGCCAGGTGACGATCCATCGCTGGGATACGATTGCCGAAAGCGAGACCGATGGCGAGCGCGAGGCAACGCTGACCGTCACCGTGTCAAAGGGAACATATGTCCGCAGTCTGGCGCGCGACATTGCGCTGGCACTGGGCACGGTCGGCCATGTCACGATGCTGCGCCGGATCAAAGCCGGTCCATTCGGTCTGGCCCAGGCGATTTCGCTGGACAAATTGGAGACGATCGCTAAGGGCGCTGATCTTGCGAATATGATCTTGCCGCTTGAGGCAGGGCTGGTCGACATCCCGGCTCTTGACCTCGACCCCGAACAGGCAAGGGCGGTCCGACAGGGCCGCGTTCTGACGGGGTTGCCCCAATCCGACGGGCTATGGCTTGCGCGATCCGGTCTGATTCCGGTGGCGCTGGCCAATCTGACGGACGGCGCATTGCGCGTCGAGCGGGGTTTCAATTTTCCCGATGTCGCGGAGTGAAGTGTTCATGTCGGTTACCCCAGAGAAAAAGCAGACGATCATTGTCGATAACGCCCGTATCGAGGGCGATACCGGTTCGCCGGAAGTGCAGGTCGCGATCCTGACCGAGCGCATTGTCAACCTGACCGAACATTTCAAGATCCACCACAAGGACAACCATTCGCGTCGCGGCCTTTTGCAAATGGTCAACAAGCGGCGCAGCCTGCTCGACTATCTGAAGAAGAAAGATGTCGAGCGCTACAACGCCCTGATCCAGAAGCTGGGTCTGCGCAAGTAACACTGAAAGCGGCCCCAACGCGGGCCGCTTTTTGTATCCGGGCTTTCCACAATTCGGTGGGTGCCCATGGGGTGTGAATTAACCCCACACCGGACCGGGACGGAACCCCCGGCAAGCAAATCCCGCGCGGCAATAGGGCCCCGTGGGCTGAAGGAAACACGATGTTCGACGTCAAGACCGTATCACTGGAATGGGGCGGAAAAACCCTCACTCTGGAAACCGGCCGCATTGCCCGTCAGGCTGACGGCGCGGTCCTCGCCACTTATGGTGAAACCGTGGTGCTGTGCGCCGTCACCGCCGCCAAATCGGTCAAGGAGGGGCAGGATTTCTTTCCCCTGACTGTACACTACCAGGAAAAGTTTTCCGCCGCCGGTCGCATTCCGGGCGGCTTTTTCAAGCGGGAACGTGGCGCAACCGAAAAGGAAACGCTGGTTTCGCGCTTGATCGACCGCCCCGTGCGGCCGCTGTTCCCCGAAGGTTTCTACAACGAAATCAATGTCATTTGTCAGGTTCTCAGCTATGATGGCGAGACTGAGCCCGATGTCGTTGCCATGCTGGCCGCCTCGGCCGCGCTGACCATTTCGGGCGTGCCGTTCATGGGCCCGATCGGCGCTGCACGCGTCGGTTTCAAGGATGGTGAATACCAGCTCAACCCGTCATTGAGCCAGGTCAAGGAAGGCCAGCTCGATCTCGTCGTTGCCGCCACCGGCAACGCGGTGATGATGGTTGAATCCGAAGCCAAGGAACTGAGCGAAGACGTCATGCTCGGCGGCGTGCTGTTTGCCCATGCGGAAATCCGCAAGGTCATCAATGCGATCATCGATCTGGCCGAAAAAGCCGCCAAGGATCCGTGGGACATCGACCTGTCGGACAACACCGCCGATATCAAGGCCAAGCTGAAGAAGCTGGTCGGCAAGGACATTGCCGCCGCCTACAAGCTGACCAACAAGTCGGAACGCGCCAATGTGCTCAACCTGGCGCGCGACAAGGCCAAGGCGGCCTATGCCGACGAAGCCCCGCAGACCCGGATGGTGGCGATCAAGACCTTGAAAAAGGTAGAGGCCGATATCGTGCGCACCGCAATCCTCAAGGATGGCCAGCGCATCGACGGCCGCACGGTCACGCAGATTCGTCCGATCGAAGCGATCGTCGGTTTCCTGCCGCGCACGCACGGTTCGTCGCTGTTCACCCGTGGTGAAACGCAGGCCATCTGCACCACCACGCTGGGCACCAAGGACGCCGAACAGATGATCGACGGTCTTGATGGCCTGTCGTATCAGCGCTTCATGCTGCACTATAACTTCCCGCCCTATTCGGTTGGCGAAGTTGGCCGTTTTGGCGCCCCTGGCCGTCGTGAAGTCGGCCATGGCAAGCTGGCATGGCGTGCGCTGAACCCGGTGCTGCCGTCGAAGGAAGAATTCCCCTACACCATCCGCGTGTTGTCGGACATTACCGAATCGAACGGTTCGTCGTCGATGGCGACGGTCTGCGGCGGTTCGCTTTCGATGATGGATGCGGGTGTGCCTCTGGTGCGTCCGGTTTCGGGCATCGCCATGGGGCTGATCCTCGAAGGTGACGAATTCACCGTGCTGTCCGACATCCTGGGCGATGAAGATCACCTGGGCGACATGGACTTCAAGGTGGCCGGGACCAGCGAAGGCATCACAACGATGCAGATGGACATCAAGGTCGCCGGGATCACCGAGGAAATCTTCCGCGCTGCCTTGGCCCAGGCCAAGGAAGGCCGCGCGCATATCCTGGGTGAAATGACCAAGGCGCTGGGCGAAGTGCGCGGCGAACTGTCGGCGCATGCTCCGCGCATCGAGACCTTGCAGATCGACAAGTCGAAGATCCGCGACATCATCGGCACCGGCGGCAAAGTGATCCGCGAGATCGTCGCCACCACCGGCGCCAAAGTCGATATCGACGACGAAGGCCTGATCAAGATCAGTTCTTCCGACCTGACCCAGATCGAAGCCGCCCGCCAGTGGATCCTCGGCATTGTCGAAGAAGCCGAAGTCGGCAAAGTCTACAACGGCAAAGTCGTCAACATCGTTGATTTCGGCGCCTTTGTGAACTTCATGGGCGGCAAGGACGGCCTCGTCCACGTCTCGGAAATGCGCAACGAGCGCGTGGAAAAGCCGGGCGACGTGGTCAAGGAAGGCCAGGAAGTCAAAGTCAAGGTGCTCGAAATCGACCCGCGCGGCAAAGTGCGCCTGTCGATGCGTGTGGTTGACCAGGAAACCGGCGCCGAACTGGAAGACACCCGTCCGGCACGCGAACCGCGCGAACCGCGTGGCGATCGTCCGGACCGTGGCGATCGCGGCGACCGTCGCGGCCCCCGCAACGATCGCGGCGGTGACCGTGGTCGTGGCGGCGACCGTGACCGTGGCCCGCGTCCCGAGCGGGGCCCGCGCCCCGACCGCGACGACGGCCCGGCGCCCGACCACCTTCCGGCATTCCTGAAGTCCGACGACTGATCGAACGCCGACAATCTGGTGCCCAATCAGAACGGGGGCGGTGGTTTTTGCCACCGCCCCCGTTTTTGTGGCGTTGACCTGATTGCGGCCCTGACATAGCGTTGCAATTGCGGTGGATCGGGGGACGCCCAATGAAACGTACATGGTTGTTCAGGCTTTCCATCGTGTTGGGGGTGTGCATGGCGACCGAGCCGTTACAAGCCGAACCTGTTGGCCGGATTACCGGGATCGGTGGAGTCTTTGTCCGCAGCAACGATCCGAAAGCACTGGCGGCGTGGTATCGCGATGTGCTGGGTATTGCGGTGGAATCGTGGGGCGGGGCGCTGTTGCGCTATGACGCGCCGGGCCATCCCGACGTCGTCGTCTGGACCCCTTTTGCGCAAGGCACAGACTATTTTGCCCCGTCGACGCGCGAACTGATGCTGAATTTTGCCGTCGACGATCTCGATGCGTTCCTCGTCCGGATCAAGGCAAAGGGCGTTGCCGTGCTCAAACGCGACGACAGCGATCCCAATGGCAGCTTTGCGTGGATCGTCGACCCCGACGGCACCAAGATCGAGCTGTATCAGCCGCGCAAGAAATGAACGTCATCCCGGCCCGGCGATCAACACGCTGCGGCCCGACTGCTTGGCGGCATAAAGCGCTTCGTCCGCAGCCTTGAGTGCGGACGGCGCTTTTCCGGCAACCGGATCTTGCGCCGGGTCAGCTCTTGACCCCACCCGGCATCGTCTTCGTCCGTGGCCTCGGCGACCGGTTCGGAGTGCGGGTTACGCCTCAACCATTCGCGCCAGCCATGGGCCGGCGCGTCCTTTGGGGATTGGTTTCCATCCATGATGGAAAGGACGACAATTACGCCGCCAGATTAACCATGCCGGGCTCGATCTCGCGACCCCGGCATGGCAGTCCGTCAACGCACGCGCGGACCGCCGAACGGCATCGGCGGGGGCGGGCGGCGATGGCCACGCGGCAATTGCGCCTGATAGGCGCGGCCGCAATGGTCGACGCAATAGGGGAAACCGGGGTTCACCTTCTCGCCGCAGAAATGGAAATCGGGTTCTCCCGGGTGGCCGATCGGCCAGCGACAGATGCGATCGCTCAGATCGAGCAGGCTGGTCTTGTCGGCGATTTCCGGGCTGGGACGGGCAGGGACCAGCCGGCGCGGGGGCGCGGGCGGGATCGGAGCCTGCTGATCGCCGGGACCCTGGCGCAAAAAGCCGCCCGGCCCCACCGAAACGATGCGCGGTTGCGGCGCGGCCGGCGGCGCATCGGTGGCGGTGGCCGCAACCGGTGCAGGCGGAGTGACGGGCGCAGGCGCGCGCGGCACCGGCGGAATGACCGGGGCCACAGCAACGGGCGCGGGCGCAGCCGGGCGCACCGGTGCGACGCGCGGTTCGACCGGTGCGGGCGGGCGCGGCGCGGCCTTGACCGGCGTCTCGACGCGGGGTGCTTCGGGCTTTTCGTTGGGCTTGACCGGTGACGGGCGGGCCTTCAGGCCCAGCCGGTGGGCTTTGCCGATCACGGCGTTGCGGCTGACTCCGCCCAGGTCTTCGGCGATCTGGCTGGCGGTGGCGCCGCCTTCCCACATCTTGGTCAGTTTTTCGATCCGCTCTTCCGTCCAGCTCATGCCAATTCCTTCGTGCGCGCTTGAGCGCCATACTGTGCTTTTCAAGAAGGGCAATCCTGCACCCGCTTGCCATTGCCTGCCCGGCGCGATACCGCGTCGGGCATGGCCGATCAACCGATCCTGGCGGTGCCGCAGCAAACGCCCGACACCGCTTACCCCGATTACACAACTGTCGGGACTTTTCCACCACCGGGACAACCGGTGTTCCGCGGTTTCAACCGGTTGGGGCTGTGGACTCTCTATATGAAGGAGGTCCGTCGTTTCTTCAAGGTTCAGACCCAGACGATCTGGGCTCCGGCGGTCACCACGCTGCTCTATCTGGTGATTTTTACGCTGGCGCTGGGCGGCGGCGGGCGCATGGTGCTTGGCGTGCCGTTCGCCAGCTTTGTCGCACCCGGCCTGATTGCCATGGGCATGGTCAACAATGCCTTTGCCAATGCCAGCTTTGGCCTGCTGGTGGGCAAGATGCAGGGCACGATCATCGATTACCTGATGCCGCCGGTATCCGAAGCGGAATTGCTGATCGCGTTGACCGGCGCGGCGGTGACGCGGGCGATTCTGGTCGGTCTGGCGCTTTATGCGGCGATGTGGTTGTGGCCGGGGGTCGATCTGACCATGCACCATCCCTGGGCGGTCGTCTGGTTCGGCCTGATGGGGTCGGTGCTGTTCTCGCTGATCGGGGTGCTGACGTCACTGTGGGCGGACAAGTTCGACCAGAACGCCGCCGTTACCAATTTCGTGATCACGCCGATGGCGATGCTGTCGGGCACGTTCTATTCGGTAACCAGACTCGCGCCGGCATTCCGCATGATCAGCGCGTTCAACCCTGTGTTTTATATCATGTCGGGGTTTCGCTTTGGCTTTCTGGGCCAAAGCGACATCGGCGCGACGAACGAAGCGGTGCTGGGTGGCGCGATCGGGCTGGGCGTGCTGAACGCTGTGCTGGCCGGGGTCACTTATGGCCTGCTGCGGTCCGGATGGAAACTGCGCAGCTAAGGCGTCTTGCGCGCCTCAGTGCGACAGTTTGCGGCGCAGGCGATAACGGCCGTCGCGAAACGCCTCGAACATTTCGGTAACCGATGGGTGATCGACCGGGCCAGCCTCTGCATCGGTCACCAGATTCTGCTGACTGACAT
>Ga0116227_10007770_pt1 | contig 20691 bp, 16 predicted proteins | sample S1TSphgellanicum_FD_89693 | JGI IMG/M metagenome (GOLD analysis project Ga0116227, IMG submission 89693) | Host-associated microbial communities from peat moss isolated from Minnesota, USA - S1T2_Fb - Sphagnum magellanicum MG | ecosystem: Host-associated > Plants > Peat moss > Unclassified...
GCTCCCTCCTCGTCTTCTTCTTCACCCCGCCTCATCATCACCGCCACCGGTTCTGCCATAGAAAATGCAGCACCCCGCCTCGTCATCACCGCCACCGGTTCTGGCATAGAAAATGCAGCAGAATTGTCGTGTCACAGTCGTGTCACAGACAGACAAGTGAATTAATATATAAGATTTTCTTTTGAAGAACCGAAACCAGAGGTTCTTCATAAAAAGTCAAGAACAACCCAACACGGCTAAAAACCTGTGGCCAATTTAAGGCTAAATCCCTCTTGGGATGCTAGCCAATTATACTACATCAAAATTAAAAATAAATAAAATCACTGGTCAGCCTTGAATTTCGACTCCCTAATTTTTATCGCCAAATTCTCGATATCACAAAATCGAAAAAAGAAAAACCCTAGAAAATGCCCACGCCAGAGACAACCCTAAAAGTGCAACTGAGGTGCAAAACCGGAAACCCTAAATCTCCAGCACTCTGAATACGCGACGAGTGGCCAACTCCGAGCTCTTTGTCTGAGCTTTTCCAGTGTAGGGTTTGTGTCCTCGAGTTCATTTGGAGCGAGTTAGCGGCTGCTATCTTCAGAATAGAACCGAGGCACGCGAAAAGTCTGTGGAAATGCTGATGAGAGAAACAATTTTTCTGGTGTAGCTTTCCAAAAGCTTGATGAATGACAATGGATAAGGCTTACAAAAAGCCAGCAGCATACATAAGCAGCTCCTGAGATCTGAAGCTCCAACCAAATGGCGATGACGACAAGCTCGGACATGGAAGGCAGTTGACGAATTGCGCTTTCACTGTGTCTTATTTTTGCTTTAGCATGGCTTCACTTCAAGAGAAGGGAGTGAGCGGTGTTGAGAAGGATGTGTTGGCCTCAGGACGTAATGCTTGCTACAAGGTAATTTGGATCCCGTATACTACCCTCTTTTGTTTTGATTTGTGTGATCTGCAATTCTTCCTTCCTCTCTGACGTCTACCACCATCACCAATCATCAATTTGATGGTCAGTTTTATTGACCAATTTTTGCTTTCAAAATTCCCAGTAGCTCTTTCATTTGCTTGGGCATCATTAGGGTTCATAAGGGTTTGAAGCTTGAAGCTACAAGAAAGAGAGAGAGTTCATTTATTGCTGGGGTTAGGTGGAAGGCTGTTTTTGTGAGTCTCTTGTTTTTTTTTGGAATTTTCTGCTCTTGTAGGATTCACAATCTCGTGTTCAAAAGACAGGGATGACTCCTCATGGACTAGTCCATAACAAATTCATCACAAATTCTTAGCTGCTGAGATTTCATGGTGCTGTAACCATGCAGGTGTTGGCTAGCTATGTCTCTCGAGTGCTAGGCAAGATCATGGTCTTCCTGTTGCTTTGGGAAATTAGAACAAAAACTCACTTGGGTCACTGATTTTGTTATAATAATAGTTTGCTTGAAAATTTGAGCAGATTTTGATGCATGTATCTACACCCTCTCACTGTTGGTAGCTGATGAATTCAGTGGGTAGTCATGGCATCTCAGCATTGCTATTCTTGATGAAGGTGATAATGGTCTGATACTCTGTGAGCGACTCTCATAAGGTTATGACTGCATGCACTGTTGTGTTACCTTCAGATTGTTGATGTGGAGATGCCTTTGCAATTTCATAGATACATAGCCATGTGGTGACCATCTAACATTTTGGAGTAATGAGCAACTCTAAAACCCTTCAATCACAATCACTTCCTGCCTGTAGACAGTGATCAATTTTTAGGGGTCTGGTTTTAAAGAATTATCTCTCCACAGTATACAGGGGATTGATGGAAGTTTGAGCTTGTTTTGTTTGTTTCCAGGCCCGAGATGCATTTTTCAGGTGTGTAGAAGCTGATGCTGGGCACACTACACCTACGGAGGTAGCATCAGTAGGGCTGCTGTACCCCTCCCAATGTAAAACACTCCGAGCAAATTATGAACAACTTTGCCGGTCCACATGGGTATTTCCTCAGTCTTGTCTAGAATTTGGTTTTGCCCTGCCCAATCACTACACCCACTGAAGTACTAACTTGTTCATAGTTTTCTTTGGCAACTGCCTGTCTTGTGATGGAATGAGATGACTGCGGCATTGGTACTTGCAGATATGTGTTGACAGCCTGTTGAAACGTAGATACCACTCTCAAGCATATCATTGAGGTGATGGCAGTATTCTTCAATGGTTTTGCTCTATTTGGGTGAATGGTTGATATGGAGCAGGTGAAGCATTTTGACCGTCAGTTTTGTGCAAGGAAAAGGACCAAGCGGTTATTGGATACAGATATTGGAGCGCGACCTATTTCATCACAACAGAAGACAACCATTGGGCTTCAACCAGGTGGTAAGTAGTGTAGTGAAAATTCTCCAGCTCTTGCTTCAACACACCTGTATTGAGAGGCCTTCTCTTTAGCTTGAATGCAAGTGCCAAGTGCAGAGGACCCAATCTGGACACAATAATTGGAGCCCTGGACAGAAAAGAGAACCATTTTCTGACAGATTTATATAGTTCAGTTTCTGTCCAGACCACCATGATATCATGGTTTGTCTTTCATCATTTCCTTTGCCTTCCTATCTTTGGAAGAAAGTTGGTTCTACTGTATCGATCAACCAGAAATGGGCTTGTTTATATCCATTATAATTTTTCATAGTTGATGTTTTTAAAAGCTTGAATTATGCACGGATCTTGTGAATGGTTTGTTATTTGAAGCTGATGATTTTTAGGAGGGCAAAGTGTTCTGTCTTTTCTTGAAAAGATTGGAGATAGGCCTCTGAATACCACGTTTCAATAATGTGATCATTGTTGTCCCTAGTCATTTTCTTCGCAGAAATGTTCAGGGTGCAGGAGTGGTCCAATCACTACCTTTTCTATGTATACCTCTCTGCACCTTTGGCTGAGATGCTTGCCTGTACAGTGACAACCTAAAATGAAATGTCACTCATATTACAAGCTTTTTGCAGCTTAAATGAGGACGACTGAGTTTTTTGATTAGCTATCTTGAGTCCCTTGACCATCATGACTGAGTCTCCCTGATGCTTCAGGAAGTGTGACAAACTTATCAGTTATCAGGTAGCCATTTTTCTGCTTGCTCCAGCCAGGCACCCAGAATCATCTATCTATGCAATTCAAATCTACCAAAACCTGGGTAGATACTATTCAAATAGGGCCATTCAGGAAGCTCAAAATGTTGGTTACGCCATTCTTCTGACATTATAATCTTGTTGCACGCAGAGGTGAAGTAGATGCCTTGAAGGTTAGCAAAAGATGGCTATGAGATGAAATGCCTCAGTGGGTACCTATTTGTCTATATCAGAAGCTCCATTCCAGTCATGCATGGTGAGAGTCTTCAAAACCCACTGATAGACAATCTATCAGTTCTTGTCTATTGATGTTAAAAGCCAAGTTCTTTCCCACCTCCACTATGAAGGGCTGGGCAGATTCTATGTACATGAAAGCCATGGTGGATTCAGCTTAACTCGATGGTGTTTTCACCTTACAGTGCCTTCGCATCTCTTGCTTCTGTTACTCTTTCTAGGCAGCCCTTGTATAATGGGGGCAGCTTTTGTGCATACTGAGGCACCTATGACTGCTTAAGGCACCTCAGTAGGTGCTGCAAGTTGCACATTCAGGTTCTGCCATGTAAGGTGACCTGCTTAAACCTTTTTTTCAAAAGCCAGAGGTCTTTTTACTCTTGGTTTCTTGCATCTTGGGGTCCCTTATGCTTTGTAGGGTGCCTCAGGTAAGGCCTCATGTGGGGCCAATTGTTGTTGAGTGTTTCATTGAACTAGTTCCAACAGCAAATAACAACTATAGAAATATTTTGCAATTTTTTTGAATCTTTTTATTTGTGAGATTTTGTTAGTTTCAGTAGTGTTGGGTGCTGATCTAGTGCGCAACACTTGAAATGCATTTCTTGTGTATGATAACACTTGATTGCACATGTTGTATTTACAACTCCATTTCAACATTAAAAGAAGTGGAGTCTAATTGTCTAGTACATATCCAAATCTGGCTGAATCATCTTATGGATGATTGTGACTTTGGCAGCCAGCTACATCACAAAATGGAAAAAATGAAACCTAATTGAGGGTACTTTTTAAACATTAAACAAGTACGGAAATTGACAATCTACAGTCAAAGAAATCATGTAGTTGACTTAATGCAAGGACGTGTGGAGATTGTTTGGACTTAGTATAAGTAGCAGGTAGTGTGGAGGAGCTTCCAACATGATGTTCTTTGGTCATCACTCTGTGCAATTTCCTCAATTTCTTTTCTTTATTATGTACTTCATTTTCTAGTTAATTTCTCACTAACTAGCTATTCACACACAATATTTGAGAAGGGAACTGTTGAGGGTTTACCATATAGAATTGGGATTGTCGCATATTTTATTTGTGGGGTCAACAAGAAAAGTATTAATAAATAAATTCATATAATAAAAATGCCGTTGTCTATTTATGCTAATAATCTTGATGCTTTCCTAATAAGTACATATATGGTTCTATTATTTGTAAAGGAAATGTCATTTATAGACATCACTCCCAGGGTTGTACAAAGTGAGATCTTGTTACAATTTATTATCTCATGGAGATCATGACACACTTCAAGAGAGAGAATGGAGAAGGGGTCCTCTTACATGTGCAATTTGCAAGCAGAACCATGTGAAGTGGATCCATGGGTAGTCCCGGAAATGTGATCACTTAATACTCCATTGGCATATCTCTTATCCGATTTTCAAACCCATCTCTCACCATACCGTTTGAAGTGAGTTTCTCAGCTGATACACAAGTATATCCATGGAGAACATGTGAGCATATCTCCTGTGCTTGGCTCTGTTTGCAGAACAGCCCTTATTCCTTACCCCCTATACAGAATACACATTACAAGGCCAGAGATTTGATCATGCAAATGGAGCAACAAAACCGTGACACAATTACACTTGAGGGCCATGCTAGTATTCATGTGTATTTTTGCTTCCAATGTGGTCAGCAAATGAATATATGACTTTGTGTCTAAATTGATGTTCACCCACAAAAAATGAAAATTATTTAAAAAATTTATTCTGATAAGAAAATGATATCAGTTCCAACCACCAATCCACCTGAGAGTCAAGTAAAATGTCAAAAATTTGAAAATCTTACTTAGTGAAGTTGTAGTGTACATTCACTAAATCTCTTGGCGATTTGTGTTTTTTTGAATTTAGTTCAAGAATGGGAAATCCCCACCATTGAAATGAAAAGCTGTCTAAAATTTCACATTTTTGGAGAATTTGACCAAAGCTATTATGCTTCATTAATGGAATTTTTTTTAATATAGAACAACATCCATATAAGGTTGATGGAAAAAAAAACTGTCATAGTTGGGAGTTTAGATGAGGGAAAATTGAGTAGGGTAACCTGCCTTATGACCGAACATTTTATTAATATCTTCCTCATCTCTTCTTCATTTTGAGTGATTTAAAACGTTATGGGAGTGCTAACTTGAGCTCTTCAACTCGTCTTTGAACAGCAGAGGCAAAGCAGTAATTATAGAAGAGTAAGAAGAGAAATAAGCTTTTTCAAGTTATAAAACGTGTTTTTCTTCTCTTTTCTTCTCTTCTACCCTCTTACTTTCAATGCTCATAACTTTCTCATTTTTTGTTCAATTTAAGTGATTTAAAGTGCTATAAGAGCTCAACCTTATGATCTACAAATAATCTTCGAACCATAAAGGCAATAGAGCAACTTTCAAAGATTGTTTTGGGTGTTCGGTGGTTTTTCGTTTCCACCATTTGAACCCCTTCCCCCCCCCTCTTACTTTGAAGGGTCACATCTGACTCATTTCTTCATCTTTCAACGATTCAAACTTTCTGTGGGTGCGCAAATAGTAGGGCTACAATTCCTCTTTGGTCATTAAATTCAAAGGAGCACTTTCCAGAAATTTGCAGACCTCTGAGACACTAAGTGTTCGGTGACCAGCCTGGCTACCCTAGTCAAAGATGCAAATCCAATGTGCATCTACACTGAAAGTCAATCTTTGTGACAATTTTGAGACACCTTGTACAAACTCAGCCCTTAAGAAGGTTCCACTATTTGTAACTCTGACAAAATAACAAAAAAATTGGAAGTTTGAGTTGTTAGATGTTGCCCAAAATTTTAAAAAAATGCTCAAATGTAAGTTGAGAAACACAAATGGAACCTCACAATGGTGAAAGGTCTGATGTGTCTCCTAGTTGGCCTAAGAAACTGTAGCTAAGAGAAGCAGTGAGCCACCTTAAAGGGTTAATCTTCAACATATATGTTAACTGATGTTAAGTAGAACTGAACCACATGTTTCGAAGATAAAGATATAACACACACAGATCATCTCCCATGATGCTCAATACATATACGATCCTGCATGATAAAATTGGATGAAGAGAAGTCAAAACATGATGGTTTGGCTCATGAAAATCACTTTGGCTCCCTACAGTTGCAGAGTTTGTGGTGGCTGGTGTAAGGTGCAACAACATTGTGCACCTGCAAAAAAGAGTGTAACAAATATGATCTGACTGCTGCTCAGTGTTTCTGATTGGCCCATCACATTGATCAGTGCAGTAATACCGCACCTATTTACTGTCCCAGTTTCAGTTTTATGGGTGGGGTTAAAAAAAAGTAAATAACTAAACTTGGATATGAAACATGTTTTTGCACGATCACATACAGAGCACTGTACAAATTGTCCTTTTATTATGAAAAAATATTCATTAAAAAATGAAAAAATCTAAAACAAAAAAATTTCTAGATAAAAAAACCAGTTTGTTATATGATATAGTGCTAGGGATGCTCTTAGAATGTATACCACTATCAAGGGTCTGACAATTGTGTAAACTGTAAACCTTAATTATGAGTAAACTACACTAATGGCGGATACTCTTGACAATCCATGTCTAATCCAAAACCCTCCTTGTCCATTGTCTAAACCTATTTTACAACCTATTATAATAATGTTGATATTGTATATAGTTTAAACCTACCCATGAGAAAACGCATAGGACTCCCCCATTTTTTGAGTTAACTTTTATGGGGGAATTTATTATTTCTCATGTTTCAAAAAAGACGACCAACCACTTGAAGGGGTAAATAAACAATTTTGTTTTAAAAATTATATTTCCCAAAATATATCCATCCTGGCAAAAACCAAAGAGAAAGAATCAACAGGTTCATCAATATTACGGAAATTCTTTTGAAAATTTAGTGCCCAAAAACAAGTCAGAAATTACAAGTATTGGGTGGTTCTTGACCCTAACTTGGACCAAAACAGGTGGTTAATTGCTGATTAACCTCTGGTTACCTCCCCCTTCTAGTCCTTCTTTTTCAAAAGAACCTTAGTTTTCTGGAAAATAAAAATTAGATCAGGTTCTGATTCTTAAAAATTCGAGAGATCTGAGGTCCAATTTGGTTCCAGTTCTTTGAAAAAAATAGAGAACTCAATTTGAGTTCCAGTTTTATTAACTGGAATCAGAGCCAGTGGTTTTGACGTGCAAAATTGGGTACCTGCCCAACACTAGAAAATACCAGTTTTGGGCAGAACTTACCAAAAACCTTAACAGATCACGAACGGTTATCAAGGCAGGTCTTCAGGTCAGCAACTATGGTTCTCAAATTTTTAGAAACCAAATAACCGGAAGATTGGTGCTTCCAGTTCTTTTCAAATTAATTGGAATTGGTGATTCTTTGATTCTGATTATTTTTTCAACAATTAGCCAAATCTCTACTTTCATTTCATTTTCAAAAACCTGGAACTGACGGTTGTTTGATTTTCATTTTCCCAAAAATCCAGAACCAGTGGTTATTAACAAAAATCTAGTACCTGCCCAAGACTGGAAAAATGCTAATGTTGAACGGGTATCGGCTTTGGTGGGTAAAAAACCAGGTAGTAAGAACCAAAAGGGGAACCACTTCTGATTTTCACAACTGGAACAGGCATCACAAGCCGATTCCGGGTTCCTGGTTCTATTTAGGTGTGGAACTAGAACTGGGGGTTAACTAGAGTTAACTGGTTAGTAAGTATCGGACCAGAACTGGATATGATATCCGGAAACAGAACCGGAGGTTCTTAACGGACCGCCCAACACTGGAAAATATAAAACACCCCCTCCCCCGCCCCTCCGCACTAAAACAAAAGAAAGATTTTTAAAGGAAAAAGAAAAGTGAAAAAGATTCGTCGATATCAGCATGGATGAGATATCGTCGACGAAGAATCTTTCGTTCGTCTTAGAGTGTTATCCTCGAGGAATCTTTCGCGAATGTTGTACCGTCATGAGTCTTGTCGTACAACGACTGACTGCCCGCGGCGAAGCGACCAAGTGCGCATCGTACATTTGTCGAAAATCGATGGAGTGAATGAATGTACGAAGCTTGACAAAAGAAATAGCAGAAATTGGGGAGCAGTTTCTGTTTCAGCTGCTGGTAATAAGAAGAATCAAGATCTTGCACGCTGCTTGGGGGCAGCAAGCGATAAGAAACAGAAAATAGCAACTGTAACAGTTGTTGTTGTTGCTACAGCCGTTGATGATGATGATGCAGCTCGGTTGTAGTTGCTGGAATCTCATCAGATTCACAAGCAAAAATCCTTGGTCGAGTAGGAAGCTATAGAGTATGTCGATTCCAGATTAAAGAAACGGGTTGGGTCGTTGGTTGGTGGGCGTATGGGTGGATGGTGGATGGGTTTTAAGTTTCTTCTGTTGTCTTCTTCATCTTCCTGGCAACATTCACGCCGCTAAGATCGTACTTAGAAGAGCTGGGAGGAGCTGGGAGGAGCTTTCTCTAGGTTCTAAGTTTCTTCTGATGTCTTCGTTGTCTTCTTCATATTCCTGGCGACATTCACGCCGCTAAGATCGTACTTAGAAGAGCTGGGAGGAGTTTTCTCTCTTTCTCTAGGTTTTGAGAAGTCGCTAAGGTGGAAAAGCACGGAAATTACTTGTTTGCGAGCTTTTCTGTGAATGGGTTTTCCCTTTTATTAGATGGATTTTTTTGTTATGGTTGTTGGTAGATATGTAGAGATGAAGAAAGGTTCAATGAGGGCTTGGTCAGTGAGGTGCCCAGTCGGGTTGCTGCTGCCCGTGCTCAAGATCATGTGGGGTCCATGAAGAGGAACGTTTCATGTCCGCCGCGTCCCGACTTAGTCCCTCTACTCTACTCGCTCCCAACCTTTGGCGGTGGGGAGTCAGACAACCGTTCAGTAAAACCAGGGGATGCAGGACTGAAATTAGCCCATCCAAAACTCACCACCGCCCCAGCTATCGAATGGAATAGCAGTTGTGGAATGAGCTGACACGGGCGGATCACGCCAGCGGATTGGAACGAGAATTTACAACTTCTTACGTGAATCCTCCTACTGAAGACCAGGATACAACCAACTTACTTACAAATGAAATGAATTTATGAGAATGTTTTCATTTGTCAAATCAGGACTTGAAAAAAGTAGCAAAGAAATGGATTTTTGTAGTCTATAGGGTTTAGGGTTAGATACTCTTACAAAGAGTATTATGGTCATGTCAGGCTTTATGAAAACAGAGACTAGCTTTCTGTTTTTGTAAAGCCCAACAACCATTTTTATTTTATTTCTTCAAACGATACCTGATGACATCCTGATTTGATTTTCAAGCCATGTAAAGTCCATGGAAGGGAGCTAAGGCCATGGAAGGGAGCTTAAGGGCATCCAAAGGAAGCGCTACAAAAATTTGGGACTCTCTAGGCTCCTGCCTTGGGGTCCCTTATTTCTGTATAACACCCATCCTGGGGCTTTACCCTACACTGTATTGTGCTTTCACCCCTGGTGAATAAACTAAAGTTATGGAATTATGACGCCGGTGCACCTGATGCAAAAGAAAGAAAGAGGGAAAGAAAGAAAGAAAAAACCCTGTAAAGTTCTTGACGCTTTATAAGCTCAGCTGCTGGGTGTCTTGTTCAAGCCGTGAATCTCTTGGAACACTCTCGCTCCTAGCTTGTCTATAGTTCTCTGCAGTCGTAGAGGAAAAGGAGAAGCTCTTTTTGCTCTAGGATCACGACTACTAGTTCAAAGATGATGAGTGTGGTGAGATGACCATTCATGACCAAGCTGCAATGCTCGTGAATCTACGACTACTCCTGGAGCTTGTTTGTTTCTGAGAGTAATACTAGTGTAGTGTAGAGTAGAGGAAAGCTCGGGAGAGGGGGGATTTCGAGTTCGTTGAGTTGTTTGTCGTAATGGCGAGCTTTGGATGTGCAGTAGGTGATGAGGCGATGCTGCAAGGGTTGCTTGGGGCGTCCGCGAATGCGTCGGCGGTGAGTCAATTTCTTTGCCAGAAATTGGACACGGTGTCGACGCAGTTGTTGGCGACGACGAGGGCAGTGGATGATTCCTACTTGCTGTACTCGACTTACTTGGTGTTTGCCATGCAACTGGGATTCGCAATGCTGTGTGCCGGATCCGTGCGCGCCAAGAACACCATGAACATCATGTTGACCAACGTTCTGGACGCTGCTTGTGGTGGCATCTCCTACTACCTCATCGGCTTCGCCTTCGCTTTCGGCCAAGGTCCTCACCCCAACGGCTTCATCGGCCACTTCAACTGGGGCTTGAACGACATCCCTAGCGATACCTACGACTACAGCTTCTTCCTCTTCCAGTGGGCTTTCGCTATTGCTGCTGCTGGTATCACCAGCGGTTCCATCGCCGAACGAACTCAGTTTGTCGCCTACCTCGTCTACAGCTCCTTCTTGACAGGTATTTGTGCAACTTCTTCCTGTGTTGCAGCTTTCTTATCCTGACAGAATTCAGCCACTTTTGTTGCAGTTTTGTGTTGCAACTTTCTTATTCTGACAGAATTCAGCTCTGTTGTTGTTGTTTTTATTGTGCAGGAATCGTGTATCCCATAGTGTCGCATTGGCTCTGGTCGTCAGATGGGTGGTTGAGTGCAAGCAAGACGGAAGGACCCGGGGGTCTTCTCTTCAGCTCCGGCGCCATCGATTTCGCGGGCAGTGGTGTGGTGCACATGGTGGGAGGCATTGCGGGTCTCTGGGGAGCGCTCATCGAAGGTCCTCGTATCGGTCGCTTTGACAAGCATGGGAATGTCATGATCTTCCGAGGTCACAGTGCCACGCTCGTCGTGCTCGGTACTTTCCTCCTCTGGTTCGGCTGGTATGGATTCAACCCCGGCTCTTTCGTCCACATTCTCGTGCCTTATTCTGGATCCCGGGGAAACTGGACAGGCGTTGGACGAACTGCCGTCACGACAACTCTTGTGAGGACCCAAGTTCTTGTTTTTCTTGCATGCTTGCTCTTTGTGAGATGATCCTCCTGCTTCTTCTTCTTCTTCTTCTTCATGTTTTTGTGACGAAAACGTCTTCAGGAAGCTCCCTGAACTGTACGTCTGTCGATCTTCTTCTTCAGGCAGGTTGTATGGCGGCTATTACAACACTCTTCGGTAGGCGTCTTCTCGACGGGCACTGGAACGTACTGGATGTGTGCAATGGTCTATTGGGTGGCTTTGCTGCCATCACTGCAGGCTGTTCCGTCGTCGCTCCATGGGCTGCTGTCATCTGTGGCTTCGTTTCCGCATGGGTTCTCATCGGCTTGAACCGTCTGGCAGGTACCCTACTTCGGATTCTCTTGAGATTCGATGTTCAAGGAAGATCTTCAGATTCTCTTCATTCTTGATTTCCTCCACTCTTGCAATTTCTAAATGAGTTGTTACAATTGTTTGCCTTTGTTGGGTGGGTGTTTGATCTTTGCAGCAAGGCTCCGATTTGACGACCCTCTGGAAGCAACACAGCTACATGGAGGTTGTGGTGCCTGGGGCCTGCTCTTCGTAGGCTTATTTGCTGACAAGAACTATGTGCGAGAAGTCTATGGTGGAGGGGATAGGCCTTATGGATTGTTCATGGGTGGTGGAGGCAAGCTTCTAGGAGCTCAAATTGTGGAGATTCTAGTGATTGCTGGCTTTGTTTCGGTCACCATGGGATTACTCTTCTTTGCCCTCCACAAACTCAGACTCCTGCGCATCTCTCCTGAGGATGAGATTGCAGGAATGGATGTCACCAGGCATGGTGGGGTTGCTTACATTCACCAGGATGGATCTGAACACATGATGAACATGACTAACATCAATGGTGGAGGTGGCGGGCTGAAAAGAGGAGTCCATCCTGGTGCGGCTGAAGATCAGGCAAACTTTGGGCCAGGTCCTCAAGTTGGTGTGTAGCACACAGCAGTTGTACCACCACTTCTTCACAACAACTGGTCTTGAATCTTGAAGTAGAAAAAAAATCCCATTCCAGAGATTCCAAAGAAGTTAATTCCCAAGCTTTTTCAGCTTGAAAGAAATCAGAACTCTTGGTTTAGGTAGTTCCAGAAACAAAAAGAAACCTTTCTTCTTCCTGAGGTCAAAAATACATTCACAATTTCTTCAACAACAACCTCAAGTTTCATCTTGTCTGCAGTTGCGGTTGTTTCTGCACAAGTGAGGAGAAATGGTAATAGGATTGAGCATGAAATGTGAGGACTTTGCTGAACATCCTTTAGAGCCAGCACTGCAGAGATACAAAAAAGAAAGTTTAGGAATTGAAATTATAAGACTTGTGATCTGTGTATGCTTACACATGAAAACAGCTTCAGATTGCACTGGAATAAAAACACAGTCCAATCCATTGTGCAACATTTTCCAGAATGTTGGTCATGATTTCTGTGATAAATTCTTTTGCCACCCTTCGCCCTGCTGATTCCACAATTTTAGACAGGACACACTAGAAATTTCAAATTTCTGCATCTCAAAGACAATCAAGGAATTATGACAAGAGAAAGAGACAGACAGAGACATACAGAAATAGACAGAGACAGAGACAAGATTTCACACACACACACAAGATTTGGGTGAAGAATTCTAGGTCTCCTGACACCATCTGAAACTTCAAGCCTTTTCTGGTCTCTATCTGAAGATCTGAGCATCAAAGTTTAGATTCAAGTGTCACCATTGAAAGCATCTTCTCAAGTGTTACTTGTGAAGCTGAACATCACATCAGCAGTTCCATCAAATCATGCTGAATTATTTTCATTGAAAAAACATTTCAGCATACAGAGTGTAAATGGCTGCAGATGAAAATTTTCTAATTCTGACAAAATCAAAACAAATCAGCAAACACTTAATCATATGTATATGTGTTGGTGGACAACAAAACCTTACTAACTCCTCCAGACTGACCACAATTGATGTTACAAGTCTCTGTTCACAGGACGTGGTGTAGACCTCCAGAATGATTTGTGTCGCTTCCCCAGTCTTTCATGATATTCCATGTAAATTGAACCAGGTATTCATCTAGCTCCTCCAGACATGAATATCATTGTTTCCATGTTGCAGTAAGGTCTCTGATAGCATACCATTTCAGAGCAGATAGTCTAGAGTGTTATTGTTTCTGCCAATCAAATTTATAGTTAGGATTACAACCCAAGATGACCAGATGAACTCATTTTTCCTGATTTCTATGCAAGATGTACACAGTTTTTGTCTGTACTCAATACTGCGCCCCACCCTGACTACTGAAACTTCTAGTGTGGTAACTCAGTAACTGATATGAATCATGACTATGCAATACACAGCAAGGAACAAGTAGGATTTACTGAGCATACCCAAAGTGCCAGGGCTCTTGGTACTTAGTGTCTGAATGAGCATGGCTGCAAAAAGATTGAAAATATGCCCCCAATTGATACCAGGTTGTTAGCAGCTCTGAACCCAAGATTCCAAAAGTCCACTGACATCAGCACCTATCCAGATGACAAGCAAATCCCAAGAGCAACCTCATTCAAATTGTACCTGTCAGATCTTGTATCATGAACTGGAGAATTATTTTGGTTTCATGTAAAGAAAGAATATGCAGATATCCCTACACTATTGAACTTTGGAGAGTTTCAAAGGAATGAAGGAATGGGACAGATGATGATCAGGTCTCAAGCCAAGTGGCAAGAACATGATCAATAAATATTGTGTCATATCAAGGGTACTGGCTAAGGTTTGTATGTTGGAACTCTGAGAAATTCAAAGCCCTCTATGATGATAACTACATCCTTTGGTATAATTCAGTTCACTTGCTATCCACTTTGCATCCAACACATCTGGATGGCACCCTATTAACTGGACCGGAGTCACATACTCTGATAGTTTTTGGAAACAGAAGAATCAACAATCCAAGTTGTGCACCTTCACATATTTTTGTCACTAAGGAGATCATCTCACTTGTAGAATGTATCCTGCCCCAGCACTAAGAGTGTGCTAAGCAGATAGTCAACGCCAAAATGGTGCAGAGTTCAGAGAGGTACTTGTCTGGAAAATGAAATCAGCAAGCACACTCAGTGCTGGAGGAATGTTTCAGCAACGATTTGAAGCCATCAGCATTGGTCTCACACTTCTGCAAGGTTGTACACTGACATCAAAATCAACCTGTCAGCTGAAAATCTCAGATAATGACAGCTCCAGAATGTTGAGTTTGAATCTGAGTTCTGCCCTTGACAGAAGTTTTGCAACAATTGAAAATTCCAAAGACTTTGATTTGAATTACCCATGTGTGATCCAACTGATGACAGTGAAAACCATCACCTCCAGAGCATGAGAAAGATTACCCAAAAGGCTAAGATATTTTCTCTTACTCATTTCTCTTACTGAAAATCTTGTTGCACTAAGACTTTTGGCAACTTAGTCAACTTGGATCCTGTGCCACACAACCTGATCATATGATGAAACATATGCGTATTCCGGTTTTACCATGAGACACTACTGGACTGACAAGAACTGGTGCAAGAAACTCAGATTGAAGTAGAGACTTTAAATCCTCAATTGAATATGCTTCCAAAAGAGAAAAATATACATCAACACAATTGCAGAGGGAACTCCACACAAACACTTTTAAGGTAATTGTTGTGTCAGTTCATACCAAACCAAAACACAACAAGAATGAGCATAGTCATAACCTTGCATGTGTCACTCACAAGCGATCAGATCATTACCTTCATCACAAACATGGCAGGGACTAGCTGTGATTACTCCCTACTGAATTCATCAGCTCCCAACAGTGGGTGTAGATTAGCACACATAATTCTGCTTAAATTCAGGGCAAACCAATCATATAGAAATCAGTGTACTAAGTTGCTGTTACATTTCTGAAAGCAATAGATAGAAAGATTTGGTCATTGGCTTGTACTCAAGAGACGTACCTTATCAAAAAATCATCAACTTTATTCTCATTCAAGCTAGCAACAAAGCTTGTGAGTGTAAGCATTCAGTCTAATTTTTGCTCATATATGTTAGCTTGCCAATGTACAAGCAAGCATCTATGCAGCGTGTAGCCAAAACTATGTGCAGTAATAGTGAATACGAAAGGAAATTTCAACAGGTTTCAAAACCATAAAACACTTGCAATGTTGATGGCAAGCAAATCCATGTCGCCTGCTCTCTCAAGATGAACTCAAGATGCTCTCAAGTGGAACTTATTGAGCCGAATTTTGATGGAAGAGCTTGGTTACACATCTGGAGGTTCATTTAAAATGTTTCCAGAAATGCAAGCTTTCTCTGAGAGGATTTGTTCCAGAAACACTGCAGTTTCTAAACCCTAAACCCTGAACTGGGACAACGTTTGGTGGCCAAATTTGTGTTGAGCATTAGATTTGTAAGGCTCCCACAAAATCCACCAAGAACACCAGATCTCCCTCACCTTCCACTTCTAGCTTCACTAATGGAATAATCCTAGTTCGAGAAAATAGTATTCAAGATTTTCACATACTTAGGGCTGCTTTAGACGAGGTCCAGCACCAAAAACACAGCGACCAATTTGAAGCAAATTGAACCTTGAATTGAACCCTTCTTCACACTAAAAAAAGCACTTTTTCCTAAGGTACAATGAGTGTGTCTAAAGGCGTGGGGTCCAATTTGAGGTCCAATATCAAAAATGTGTGATCGACATATGAGAGGATTATGTTAACCTTTGATTTTTTCTCTTTTCTTCATTTTTTTCATGTCTTTTTTTTTTTTTTTTTTTTTTTTATTTTTTTTTTTCACAATGAACGAGCGTAGGCACAAGATATTGGTGGCTCTTATTTTTATTATGGCCATGCATCGAGTGATTGCACAAGTGATTGCATTGCAATGAGGAGCTATTGGACAACATTGGAGTATGATGAATGCAATGTTGTTTTTCATAGAGTTTGTTGACATGACATCAAGAATTTGCAACATGTGAAGGTATGAAAGGGTGGTAGGATACATGAAAAATCAACTTTTGGGGAGGTTTTTTTGAAAAGATGTTTTAGTAGGGAACAAGATTAAACTATGACACATTTTGTTCATTGATTAGGGTTGTGGGTCCAAGTTTTGAGCAAAAACATACACACATGAAAGAAAACATCCTTGTTGAAACTAGAGTAGCAATGGCTCTTTCATGACTTAGTGAAATTTTTTTGCAAATGTGTGGAAAGGTCTATAGTAGTGCAAAAAGTACATCATTAATTATAGTGAAAGAATTATGTTCAGCAATTAGAAAGCATTTGAAACTGTTGGTGATCCCTAAATTGACTAAAGACAAAATCAAAGAAATCATTGCTAGTTTGGAGAGCTTGCATGAAGAGGTCACAAAATTTAGAGATTGTGGGTGGAGATGATAGAAATGACATGGAGGACATGGAACATGAAGGTGAAGATGAAGATCATGTGTTGACAACCATGGAAAACAATCCCAACAAGAAAGCAAACGAAAAAAAAATCAAGAGGATGTTTATAGAAGTTATGGCAATTCATGAAGCTTTAACAAAAACTTCTTTGAATTCAATTTGAAAAAATGCCTTCCCAAATACATTTGATTCTAGGTTAGAATGTGATGAATGACTCATAATAGGTTCACATCTTATGTAACCTACAATTTATCTATGAAGCATCCAACTTGGGCATTCATGTTTCTAAGTCTAGCATTGGTTTCAACAAATTGTTGTAGCATGGCTATATTATTTTCAACCATGGTTGAAAAATGTTTATACACACTAAACTTTTGTTTTTTGTTTTGTTTTTTTATCCTCAACTGGGGTGAAACGTTTCTCCATTGGTTCCGTACTACTCTCATCTTTTGAAACATTATCAAAATCTACTTGGGATTCTAGACTACTTATATCTTTTTTAATTTCATTGGTAGAAATGCTCACATGTTTCATCACATTTTCACTTCGATGCCATCAACTATCCAATGTGTCATAGAAAGGACATTCATGACGATCATTAATTATGTGAAATTTCGTTTGCAATCTTATCACCCTTGTTTTGTTTGTAAATTGCATTAAACTTCTGCTTATAAACAATTGGAGTCCTCAAAAATATAGGGATGGAAGCCAACATTTAGGTGTGGAGCTTTACCCATGTATCCACCCCCAAAAAAACACCAATTAAGATAAAAACCTATGAAATACAAGTTGAAAACAGTCCCTAAAATCTAAAAAGTAGAAATGCACAATACATAAATAAAACAAATGGAAAGCATTTCAAATTGTTCTAAATAAAGATTGCTTGGTGGCTAATTCCTCTCCCTTCCCTTGAGGAAATGAAAATTCAATCCCCATAGTGGTTGAATTTCAAGGATGAAGACAAAATTTACCTTTTTTTTTGCATTTTTGGCAATTCCAACTCCATTTTTCGTCAAGTAGAGCAATGAGGTGTAATACTTCACCATCCATCCAAATTTTCTAGCTTTTTCACCTTCTTCATCTTCATTTTTCACCACAACCACCTTCTTCTTTGGTGTTTTCTTCTTTGGAATGGGAACCAATTTAGGGATCTCTTATAAATTCAAATTCCCTTCCATTTGTGAAAAGTGGTGCTTCAACCCTCCACTTTTTGCTCAACCTTCTAATTCACCTCCATTTCATCTACTTGGAAGGGCTGAAAATGCAATCCTTCTAGCAACCACCTTGTGAGGATGCACAAAACCAACTATGTCAACTCAAAAATTGGTCAAAAATGGGGGAGCTTCTGTGCCTTCAATAATGTCCTCAATCCATAGCATTTTTTCCATTCTCATAGAATTTGAACAACAAGGGTTTTAAAAAATACAGTGGAAAAAAATTTTAAATGAAAAAATGAACAACCTTGGACTTTAGCTTGCACTTTGGTTCTCCAAGCCATGAACTTTCCTTTAGGCTCTTTTTTTGGGTTTGGACCAATCAGTTTTCCTTCCAAAATGATATGCAATAGGCTAAATCACAATTTGATTTATCTCAATCCTTGATCCTTGTTTAAAGGCCTTTATACCAATTTAAAGCTCTTGACCATTAGGAATGTTTGATTTGATTGGAATCCGCTCCTTGGACCCTTGTCTAAAATGGCCTTTAACCTTCTAACCTTGAGTTTGGTACATTCCATGTTTTTTGGTACATTTGCAAAATCCAAATTGTTCATACCTCTTAAAAAACTCATCAAGCTTCTTCCACATTACATCATTTTGTATTTAAAAAAGTGTCAAAAATAAAATTACCAATAGTATCAAAGCTTGAATCCATCCATATCAAATTGCTTATTGCAATAATTATAATAGAACATAGCAGAAAAAAGAGCATGTTCACTCCTTCTTTCTTTGTTGTTTTCTCTCTTTTGTCTTTCTCTCTTCTTTTCTCTCACTTACTACTTTGCAAATGTTACTTGGAATCTTTTTCCTAAAACACATTTGAGGTCTTGAAAAGAAGAGGTGTAATCGCAAGTGAGATTTCAAACAATTGAAGACCTCAAAATTTATTTTTAGTGCACATTTGAGGTCTTGAAAGAAGGGGTGTAATCCCAAACAAAATTTCAAACAACTGAAGACTTCAAATTTTATTTCTAAAGTACATTCAAAATCTTGAAAAGAAGAGGTATAGTCCCCAAAGGAAATTTCAATCAATTGAAGATCTCAAATAATGTTTTTGGGAAAAATGTTTCCATTGCATTGAAGTCTTGAAAAGTGGGGGTGTAGTCCCAAATGAAATTTCACACAATCGAAAAACCTCAAAATAATTTTGTTTGAAAAATATTTCAAAGGCATATTTGAGGTTTTGAAATGAAAAGGTGTAGTTGCAAATGAGATTTCAGACAATTCAATAATTCAAAAAATTCTCTTGGAAAATTATTTCAAAGGTACATTTGAGGTCTTGAAAAAAAGGGTTGTGGTTTCATATGAAATTTCAAACAATTGAAGACCTCAAAAAATTCTCTTGGAAAAATATTTCTAAGCACATTCAAGGTCTTTAAAAGGAGTGTAGGTGAGATTTCAAACAATTGAAGATTTCAAAGTTTTACTTTTAAAGCACATTTGAAGCTTTGAAAAGAAAAAAGTTTGGGTCCTAAATGAAATTCCAAAAAATTGAAAACCTCAAAACAATTCTAAAGACACATTTGAACTAAAGGTGTAGGTCCCAATTTATTTTTTTAAAATATAAAGTGATTTTTGTCAATATAAGTTAATTAAAAATTATAGAAATGATTTTTGAATCATTTTGGTGTTTGCATTTTGCCCCTTCACATGCATGGGGAAATGCATGAAAAATTTCCCATTGGTTGTCCTATTTTCCTTTTCATATCATCACTTTTCACATAGGGTACATGGGCTCAATTTCAATCTTGAAAAGAATAAGTGAGGGTCACAAATCTAAATTTTAAAAGAATCCATGATTTCAAAAATACTAGCCAAAGACAAAAACTAAGTGATTATTTGACCTAAATTAAATCTAAAATACATTTGAGATCTTGAAAAGAATAGGCAAAAGTTCCAAAAGATTATTAAGCATTATTGTATGACCTCCACTACAAAACATTAACCCTCAAAATCAAAATATTTTTTGGAGTTTTAAAAACACAAAATTTAAAAAGAAGTGAATAAAAATTTCAAAACTAAGATTTCAAAGAATTTTAATACATAAACAACAAGTTGTAATGTCTAACATTGTTTTGTTTTGGTGAAATTTTGTCACTTGGTGAAAAATGAAAGGATTGTAAATCTTACAAACCTTTTTTTTTTTCCTGGAAATAATTACACCATAGCTTCTAGGATGTCCCGAAAAATAGTAGAGTTCCAAAAAGAAACTTTTACTTACTCTATGATCCATAGCCAAATTGACCTAAGGAGCCATGGGTGCTAGATCACCTTTTCATTGCTCATGCTAACATCTTTTGAAGCATATGCACAAGCTTAGAAAGGAGTGTTGTTTAGGAATTGGTCATGGATGCACTTTTTAATGATAATCAACATAAGATAGAACACTAATGTGCAAATTTTCTAAATTGATGTTTGATCACCGGCCTTCAATGTATTATGTATGAGTTGATACATAGAGGTTAAAATTCAGTTCCACACTCTTTAGTTGTTTAGGGTTTTGAGTTTTCGCCCTAAGCCCTAAACCCCGAACTTTATCCATATTACCATGTATACAACTCAGTATGCTGTGGTTGGTGGACATACTCTTACCTTGATAATTGGACTCCTGTTAAATTCTGATTAAAAGGAGGAGAGATAAGTTGAAAAGTGTAGCATTAAGTTCAAGTTAATGGCCTAAATAAAGTGCCTAGACAAAGGCACTTCCCAGCATCAGTGCTTTTTTTCCCTCTTTTTTTTTTTTTTTTTTCATTTTTTTTTTTTTGCCAGTAAGTTTTTTTTTAAGGTTTTTTATATTTATTTGAAGTAAAAATCATCCGAAAAAAA
>Ga0116227_10007771_pt1 | contig 20689 bp, 15 predicted proteins | sample S1TSphgellanicum_FD_89693 | JGI IMG/M metagenome (GOLD analysis project Ga0116227, IMG submission 89693) | Host-associated microbial communities from peat moss isolated from Minnesota, USA - S1T2_Fb - Sphagnum magellanicum MG | ecosystem: Host-associated > Plants > Peat moss > Unclassified...
ATTATAAGTTTTGGGGTTGTAATAGGCTATATATATAAAATTATTTTAAAATTAATAATTAATTTTAAAAACTATAAAATTTTTTGTTCCCACGTTAATTAAATTTTAAAAAATTTAAAAAAAAAAAAAAAAAAAAAAGTGTAGAAATAAGACCTTGTTTTAATCAAATTGCTTATTTCAATGATTTTTAATGCTTCTACCTTAGCACATCACTTGTGCACTTTGTTTATTCTTGTTTGTCATGCTTCTATTGACCTCTGTAGCCTTCAAAATATAGAATGTTTTGAATTACTTTAGAATGCATGGAGTATTTGTGTTGTCAACAATGGGCATGAGCTTTGAAGTCATGATTTTTGATTATGTATTTTCCGTTCAACCTTGTGTTAGATTTTGACATTTACACAATGATATTCACCGAACATTTGCACCCACAGTATCTCATTCTCCACTGAGAATGGTGTATAGAATCAGGGCTACCAAGAATCCACAAATCCATACATTTTATCTAGAATCAAACTTTTCTTCAACATTTGTTAGATAGCCTCCAACAATGTGCACAATTGTAATGGTGCTCACAAACTCTAAATGATGTTGCTCTGGATGTTCCTTAACACATACCCAATCAATTGGCAATGCAGTTGGAACCATCAAAAGCAAGCAAAATTTTAAAATATGCATTTTTGCCAGGTGCCTCTTAATTGACAAGCCTTCTCTGTGGGGCTTGAGGATTCCAAGCAACTTTGGGTGTTAAATGAGTCATGGTAACTCTTCCTATCAAGTGAAGGGGAAAGGGGGAAACTTCTTGCAACTGACTAATATTCTGCACATTGGATCTCAAATCCATAAGCATCATTGGCTAAATTCCCAAGGTTAAAAAATTTGCACAATGATCTAACTTAAGTCTTAGAATCTAAGTTCAGCTTTCATTCAGAGGACTGTAAAAGTGTGCTGCCAATGGCTGTGCACTGTTGATGGGGAGGCTCCTGCAACATGCAAGTCTAATTACAGAAGACAGCAAGCAGCATGAAAACTGAATGACATGTTCAAGGTAAGATTATACACTAGCGACATAACATAAGTAGGGTACTCCATAAAAGCTATCGTTTGAATCTCACATCCTGAAGTCTTAGTACACATCCGCTTTCTGTGCTTTCTAACTGTTCAATGCACCAGTAAGGTAGGATTTTCAACTTCAGAATGGCAGCCAAAAAACCATATATCTGAAACCCACAAATATGCATCACATGGCTATGACCTAATCTGGCCAGGTAGACTAACCTCTCATTGACAGAAATTTCTTCATTCTATCCTGAATTGCAAAATAATATCTTGAACTGTGTGAAGCTCCTATAAATAAACTGATTCTCCTTTCTGATCACTTCACAAGGCTCACCCAAATGTCAGTTCAATTCTAGTTGGGGTTCTCCTTCATAAAATCAAAGTCAGGTCTTGGCAGGCAATAGAAATACAAAGAAAAGACTAAAAAGTCAGTACTTCAAACATCATCCCAATAAGACCAGCTTCAGATCTCCAGAGAGAACTAGAATGTTGGATCACTAGGCAAGACAATTTGCATTAATGCTAAAATAATCAAGGCAAAAAACCCAAATATCCAGTGATTTGAGTCTGTAAGGAGCATGCAAACTCCATTTCACTGTCTGGTCCACCCTATCCAATCCGAGCTGACACAATTTCAGCTTCCTGTGCAAAAAATCGAACAAAGAAAGGTCCTTCAAAGCAACTTAAAAACTTGAAAATGCATTAGGTTAGATGATTCCAATCTTGTTAGCAACATCTAGGGCATCATAGTCTGCTGTCAATCGGACATACGCCTTCTTCTTTCCATCAGGCCTGCAATACATTCCAAATAAAAGATTCAACACAAAAGAACATTGAGAATGTCTCCCTCCTAAGTACTTTGGTGGCTGCTGACTCAGTCTCAATTTCAACACACAAAAGGAGAAGAAGATGTCTGTTGGTGGGTACAACATGGGAACTTGGAAGAGGGTGACATGTGGGATGTAACTGTAGAACTCCAAATGACAGCAATATGACCTGAAGTCATAAAGTCCATGCTGCACTCTCATGGTAATAATTTCACTGAGGATTTCTGGAGAGGCCAGCAAATATTGCGCAGGAAACAAAGACAATCAGCATATCGATTGCACCTAGGCCCAGCAAACCTAAACTGTCTTCAAAGAACCCTGGTAAAGATAAATGTGCACATAACAGGATATCCATTACAAGTAAGTCCAACAAGCCTAGAATTCCTTTGAAGAACTCTTCAACAAGACAACAGAACGCCACAACCCGCATGAGATGGTGCAGCTCTTTCATACGGGACAGTATCAGCATGGACATATCCATCACCTATGTAGCTGAAGAGCCTGTCAACTCTCTCTATCTCAAGACAATAAGGACAGGTCAAGAATGTCCATAGCAAGAGAGAACATACCTGATCAAGGTATTAACCTTCTTGGTCTGAATGTCGTACATTTTCTTGACGGCGTCCTTGATCTTCTTCTTATCAGCCCGGACGTCGACAATAAATACCAGAGTGTTATTATCTTCGATCTTCTTCATGGCCGACTCCGTGGTGAGCGGATACTTGAGCACCTCATAATGGTCCAGTTTATTCCTGGGAGGGGCGCTGAGGCGAGGATACTTGGGCGTGCGGGCTCTCTTCAAAGTCTTGGGCCTGTGGAACGTTACAGAGGTTCGCTCCTTCCTCCATTTCTGCTTCCGCACCGCCGCAGTCTTCAGCGATTTTGCGGCCTTCGTCGCCTTAACAACCTGCGGCTTCGCCGTCTTCGGAGGCGCCATCTATCCCTGCTATCAAGGTGCGTGGCCGAAACAAAAGCCTTGCTGTACACACTCTAAGAAGTTCGATCGCAGTGGTCAGATTGCAAAATCTGCACAGGCTTTGCGCAGAACGAATACTGGTCCCTCCATGAGCTCCAAACCCTAAATCGAGCCCTAATGTTCCGACTTTACTCATCACACCATCTCTTTCTCTATCTACGGCCCAGATCAGCGGAAACTCATCCGTCTTTACCGATGAGGGTCTTCACTTCACCTCGCCCTTACTTGCCTCCACATCTGACGGTTCATATCCGTTCTCTAGGACAGTAAGATCCCTGTACGGCCCAGATGCGCGGATTGGGAAAACAAATTCTACGGCTACGATCGTCCGGTACGATGGGGCACTCTACAATCGGACGGCTCATGATTTTTAAATCCATCGGCCTTTGTCAGCAGATTTGGAAAGCAGATCTTATCCACTTACACGTATGCATTCTCCAGATCCAACGGCTCAAATAAAGCCTGAAGCTGTTTCTAGATTGCACTTGAACCTTAACGATCCCCAAATGCAAACCTCTTGGGTTTTCTATTATTTCCAGAAGCAAAAATCTACAAAATGGGAAAGATCAAAGTTGGATTTTCTTCTGCATATCATCACCTCCCATATCAAAATAAAAATGAAACATACAATTCCTCATAGCTATATCAGCCATTGAGACTTCAGGCATTGGTAAAAGAACAAGGGAAGATGGAATTCAGTCTTTAATACAAAGTTCTTGTCAAGTTCCCTGATGCAGGTTCTTGTCAAACTGAGCAACAGCAGCAACATCAAATGGGGACGGTGCAGATACTAAATGAAAGCATTGAATCATAGCTCAGTCGGGACAGGAGTTTCTTAACCCTAATCAAGCAACAACCAAACCAAGAGAATGCATATAAACTGCACAACCAGATAAAGATCAGCCATCTATTTCTCTTCAACATGTCATAGGTCAATCTGCACAAGGATTCTCTAAACCTAACTTTAGCAACTATGAAGCAATTCATATGAACTGCACATCCTGACAAGAATGCCAAGCTTTTTTTCCAATTCAACTCATCACTTCAATCAGAAGAATCAGGAAGTGACAGCTAACATTCAACTGATAACAAAGCTCAAATTACCTGAGAAAACTATCTGATAAACTAAACACAATTCTTACATTGTGGATTCACTTCTGTGCATATGAAGCCCCTAAAAACTTTCAGTACTTAACTGAAATGGTGTTCGGTTCTTGAAGTTTTTCCTGACCATCATCCATTTAGATTGCAGATCAAGTAATTGCAGTTGAGTCATGTTCGTGGGTGTGGCAACATGTACGGTGCGTATACCTTGCATGGCAAGGCTTGTATCCAAGTCCGGTTCCAAACTTGAGGAGATTTGAGAGCTACATTTCACTTGGGTAGCATCCAACAGTTTTAAGAGGCATCACACAGCTGGTAATGTAACAAAGGCTCCTGTCTTGCCAACAAGATTCCTATGCAGCATGCTTTAACTCATAGCATGCTTCATTTCCACCAGCTGCATTTCTTGAGAGCTTCCAAAACTGCATGCATCCAAAATGGAGTCTTGGTGCAAAGTCAAAATTTCCACTTCAGAATGTCAAAGTCAAGTCCTTGCTGATTCATTGGTGGCCTCGATGGTCTCCAGTACATCCACATTGCTGTCTGAGACAGTTTGCTGATTCCATAGTTGTGTATATCGTCCTCCCAAGCTGAGCAGAGCCTCATGACTGCCTTGCTCCACAACAGATCCACCTTCCAAGACTACAATCTGCAACATAAGTCATCCCACCCAGTCAAATACGATGTGCAAAGTGACACTGTTGCATTCTTCTTTGGTGTTCTGGGAATTAGAAAGGGAGAGTTTACCTCATCACACTGCATTGCAGTTGTAAGACGATGTGCAATGAAGATGGCAGTGCGGTTCTGAGCCAATGATCGGAGGGCTGCCAAGATCTCTCCCTCTGTAGTGCTATCCAATGCACTTGTTGCCTCATCACATAGCCTTCCACCGACAAAAGTCACATACAAACCTTAGTTTCCAGATTTCCAGACTTTCCACTCTGCCTATCAATTGGTGTTCCAAGAGTTAGTAAGCACAAGAACAGATACAGTTGGTGATTGAAGAGTTCAGATAATTACAATATAGGTGGTGCCTTGAGAAAAGCTCGGGCTAATGCCACACGCTGCTTTTCACCTCCACTTAACTGCCATTGATACACATCAGGTTCAGAAATCTAAGCTCTTCATCACTCCTAAATGCACATTTGGGAAGCCCAAATCTTGTTCCATTGAGGAAATAATCTGCAGCATATTCCTCCAGACTGAAGACAAAACTAATTGCAGCAGTAAGGAGAAAAAGGACAAAAAACCTTTCCCTGAGAATGCAGAGAGCCATGAGGACTAAAGAGACTGTCGAGGTTCAGACCTTTAAACCTCGTTCTCCAACATTGGTTTGGTATTGATTGGGAAATGTCATTATAACCTCATGGATGGCTGCCTGCTTTGCAGCCTCATATACCTGTTCAAGCCATTCCAGCCTTGGTCATTTTCTCACCATAAGTCACAGGGAACACAACAAGGGCGCACATGTGGTCCATTGCTAATCCACAATATGAAGGTAAATTTTCTCTTGATTCCAATCACCCAAATTTGAATATACTGTTAAAGACAAGGACTTTCTAGAATGTATCCAAGCATAACCAGACTACCATGCTCTGTACAGGACTAAAGATTTAACCTCTTCTTTAGAAGCTGAAATACGCCCATATTGGATATTGTAAAAAATAGTGTCATTGAATAACACCTGCATTATCCACATAACACCATGAGAATTCACACAAGCTCATTAAACGAGGTCTACTCATAATGCTGGGCAATGATTAAGAGAAATTTGAGGGGTAAGAAAGACTTGGAGAGTCACAGATGTTCCATTGAATAGCATGAACCATCAGACCTTGGATCTTAGCAGATTACAGAACAGCAAGAGATCAGAATGCAGAGGGAAAATATATTCCAAAGGAAATGGTTCTGGAATAACTCACCAAATCTTGAGGAACTACAGCAATGGATTTCCGGAGACTATCAAGAGTCACATCCCTTATGTCTTGACCATCAACTTTGACCTGTTAAAAGACATAAAAGTAGCTCTTTCAATATACTGATTCAACTGGCAAAGTGATCAGAATTGGATTCTGGTAGAGAAATTGAGTCAGAACATTGAGGGTGGATCAGCTGCAGAGCAAATGCAAGGAATAGAATCACTTAAGGGTAGACAATATGGACACAAAATGCCCTCAGCGATTCATAAACTGACTCAAAAAGCCATCACTGCAGAATGAATACATTGGAATGTGCATGTACTATTCACTGATACAAGGAAACCTTACCAGTCCAGATCCAGTATCAAAAAACCGGTAGAGGAGTCTCAAAATTGTGGATTTCCCTGGCCATCCCACCATATACCCAGCCTCTCAGTCCATTGTTACTTGGAAGGTTTTCATAATGTTGCTTTGGCACAAAGAAGATAAAATGTCAGGCCAAAGACCAAGCAAACACCAGGACCCAGAGTCACCAGATCTGACTCTCATGCTCACCACTTCCACTGGTCCCAACAATGGCCACACTCTTTCCTGCTGGTACCTCAAATGATACCCCATTCAGGATGGGCCTGTCTGATAAATATCTGTTCCATAGCAACCCACCGCACACCTCTGCATCAGTATGCAACTCAGCTCCCTAACTGAACAGTCATCTCTACACTGATTCACACAGAAGATCATCTTATCTGCCTCATTGCAAAGCTACATACCCCAAAGCATATCTACAGTAGACCAGTACCATCCACTGCAAACTTTAGCACTGCCAATACAAGATATTTCATTACAATACACTAGTTCTGAATGGCACACAATTTTCATTACAAACCAAGTGTGCACCATGAAATGCTTCTTGGAAAATATCACAAAGTGGTAACTAGAGTTTCTCAAATACAAATCTTGTTCAGATCAATAGTAGGGTTGGCCACAGACCCAAAATGCACGTTCTCAAATGAAATACTACCACCTTTGAGCTCTAGTGGCTTTGCATGTGGTAAATCCTTTATTTTTGGCTTCTCCTGCAAACATGTGGTGATGGTATTAAGTAAAGAGCAGTCAGACAGTCTGTAAATTCACTTATGTTCTACTCTTTTCAAAAGTCAAGAATCTCTCAGTAGTGAACTTTATCCTCAAGCAAATTTGGAGAGGATGGCAGACAATGATACCTCAAGTAAGGAAAACATGGAGTGCATGTCAATCAGACTTTGTTTCGTCTCCCTATACACTGTGCCTAAAAAGTTGAGTGGCAATGACAATTGAAACAAGAGACCATTCACCATCACCTGCAATACATTTCACACAATTTTTCCAATCACATGGCAGACAAGTGGCATGCATGTTCTTTAGAGCCTTATGTCTTTGAGCATATGATTGCTGCAAAGTTTGACATTAAGATTCCCCTCCATCCTGTCACTTTTGGGACCTATGTCTTCTGTACAAAGAGAAGACTTCAGTCAAAGAACCAGGATAGCACCTGGACACGGAGAAGCAAACAACAATTTTTCATCAAGCTTCTTTCAGAGATGAGGTGCCTTGAACAAATAGCAAAGTGAGACGAACAGAAGGACATTCAAGAAGGAACACAATACCAAGTCACCAATTGTCATGGTCCCATTTGTAATACCATTGGCACACATAATCATCGCACTTGAGAGAGCTGTACTGAATATAACATTCTGTCCAAAGTTCAGAGCCGATAAGCTTGTTTGTGTCTTTAGGGCTGCACCTTCATAATCTGTCCCAAAAACCCCCTGAATATTAAACCCACCTTGACACAACAATAATTGTGGTCAGAACCACAAGATCCTGAACAACACAACAAGAGTACCATGCAGTACCAACGAGAAAACTGGAATTGGATAGCAGTCATGAAACTAAGTGGTGAACCAGCATAATGGCAAATATCCAGGTACTAGTCTACATGCCGTAGGCACCACAGACCTGCTGCTTCATATTCCTGAAATCCAAAGTCATGCTTTCTGACATTTTAACTAGTGTTGATGCTTGATTGGGGATTCCCCAACAAAAAAAACATAAACCCTTAACCATCGTTTGAGCTTGTTGAGCCCCTTGGGTATCACAGGGCACAACCTCCTCCTTTGAGCAAGAAGTTCAACTTCAGAACATGTGACTACAAATAATACTTTGAGCTTCTGGAAAATCATTCCTGACAACAAACAATCCAACCAGGCGGAAAGTGACACTCACTTTTCAGAGCGTCATCAAACCTATTAGCTTCATGCAGCTCATTATTGAAGTATTTCACGGTCTGCAATTCCACACCAGAAATAAGGTGTTATTGATACAAGGGATTAGGTCCTCTACTACCATACACATGTGCTTTGCCATACAACCTGTTCCCAAGCCTCCAGAGATGAGTGAAAAAGAGAAGATGAAGGCAAGTTGCAACTCACCTCATAGTTGATGAGAGAGTCAGTTGCTCGGGAGCCTGCTACATTATCTGCTTTGTTCATGTCCTGCCGGAACTTTGTTCGCCACTATATGCCATGCATGTGCCATAAAGCAGCCAATTTTCAGTTTGGACACTGATTTTATATGCCCAATCTGGGCTTGCTCTCTACTCAGAACCTCATATAAAAGGGAGACAGAAATCTAATAGCAGAGAATAAGCACAACAGTTTAGAGTACAATGCATTGGTGATGAAAATTGCACTCTCCTTGGACAGCAGAACAAAGGGTGGTTGCAGAACATTTCAGAAACATATATGATACTTTGAAATAAGAGGAGCACTGTGTTTAGTTAAATTAACAGAGACTGGAATAGCATCAACATGGTACGGAGCACCAGAACATTGATGAAAATGGAGGCCACTTTAGGATTACCTGAGTCACACTAAGCGTGAAGACAGTATAGGCAACTACAGTGACAGATGTGATCCATGCAAATGGTGCTCCAAATTTGTAGGCTAGTATACCTGCCACCATTGAAATCTGGCCCAACAGCAATCATTACAATTGTGGGCAGTAACAAGTGCAAAGGAAGAATACAACAATAACAAGAATGTAGTGTCTTCTGAGACTTAATAAATTTTTCCATACTGGAAAACCAATTTCCAGAAGTGGACATCTTCAAAAGGCTATGATCAGAGCAATTTCACTGCCTAGTTTTGCCTCTACAAGTCAGACTCCACTATTTAAGAGTTCTACCACTTAGTGCCATTATGGTCTGGTTTGACTGACATGGGCAACAGCTAGATGTGCCAAGGGAATGAAATGCTACCATAAGCCTGCCCTCTAGCTAGTGGTTGTATTCTGAAACCATATGTGCATATTTGTCTTCACAAGTACCGAGAACTTCTTCATACTTACAATTTAAGTTAACCTGAAGAGAATTGAGAGATGACCTGATAATAGGGTTGGAGAGATTTCAGAACCAACAGTTTAACAGCAAACAAGTAAAGGAGGAGAGCCCAACACTAACAAACACAAAAATAAGTGAGAAGTAATTAGAACAATACAAAGGTCACCCAAAAGTTCGGTGACCTGACTGGTATCATATCAATAGCTGTTGTTGTATCATTCTCAATGATGTTAAGACAAGGCTTTCAGATATCCCCAGACTCCCAACTGAGATTGCATTTTCTCATTACTTTACCCAGAATGAGTCAGTCTGGGTTTTGTTATCTCCACTCTGTGTTTCCTTCATGAGATGTGCAACACTACCTGATTCAAGAAGCTTATTTTTTCTACAACTCTCATAAACTCTCTAAACACATTGACATCAAATTGGAGTTCAAGTAAAGCATAATACTATTTTGCACTTGGACATGTTTGTTTCGGTTCCTACTATTCCAATTGCTGACACAACACTCTTGTCCTAATGTTCACCAAATGTAATGGGGCTAACTATACCACAACCTACAAGACTGCTCTTATTTTTATTACTCTCTGTCTTGTGATTCCAGCTCATATCAAGATCTGGTTTATTCTGTAAATGCTTAACTAGCCATGATGCCTTTCAACTTACACAGAGCCTATTGCACAAAACTTACTTAGGTCTTGGCATAAATGAACAATTTTTGCAGCCAGAAACTCTTTAAGAAAATATTACACCAACTAATTGATATCATGGTTTTTTTTTGGTCTTTGCCGCTTCTTCTATAGACATGAGTTAATTCTCTATTCTGATCCTCCAGGCTCTGCTTGATAACATTAGAATGATACACCTGCGAAGTGGCATGACATAGCTAGAAAAACATGAAACATACTCATTACTTTGATATCTGATGTGAGGGGTAAAAGGAAATGTTAGGTTATTTCTCTTTTTCTTGCAATTGCTTTCCTTATCTGTCTTCCAGAGATGGCAAAGACTCCTCTATTTTTGAATCATAACCATTTTGATGATATTGAAATACTATTCAATAGTTATTCTTCATATATTTTTGCCTATAAAATATGACACAAGTACAATCGGATCCAACTTGATGGATCTAAGGAGTTCATCATTCTTATATTAGGATAAGTTATTGGTGATTACCAATAACAATATCTTGCTCTTCAACACAAGAAACAGCAGCATGTGTATTAGTGACTGATTAACATAACAACCCCACTGACTTTATCAGCCCCTGGATTTGTGAAGGCCAATGTAAGAACAGTAACCAATGAACTTTCTATCACAAAACCAGCAGCATGGGGAGAACTTGGTCATCATGCTGGCTAGCTGACCAAAACATAAAAGAAATGGGTATTACAAAAGAAAAGAAACTAAGAAGAGACCAGAACACAAAGAGAAGGACCAAAAAGGAAAAGAACATCAAGAATGAGGAGAAGAGAGAAATGGCACTGAACGGTTAAAGAGCATCATCTGCTGTATGCTGAAAGCACACCAAATTATGCAAAAGATCTGGGGGCTTCCTCAAGGAACACATCCACCATGAACCAATTTAGAGATATCTATCCTGTAGTTAAGTTAACAAGAAAGGCCATGTGGGCCTTGCCACCTTGAGGATCCGTACCTCCAAAAGTGTTGGCACTACGTTGAAGACCATAGAACTGAGGATGAAGTTGATGGCTCGTGTGCCTCGTTCAATAGTTCGATTGAGTGCACCTGTTTGTCGGCTACAGAAATGCAAAGGAGCCAACAAATGGATCAGTGACTTAAACATCATTAAAAACATTTGAAATACCGCAGCACAACATCTGAGAGAAGGATTCAGTATTGTATATCCAGAGACATATATTGCAGCTGCAAACCTATTTAAAATGAACTTTCAGATCAGAGACAAGAGATTACCTTAAGTGATAGGACAGATCGAGTGCATGCAGATGCATAAAAACCTGTAAACAAACACTTAGTCCAGTTGGGACAAAGACTGCAAGCTTTGATCTTTCAATAAGAAGGAACACAAAAGGCTGTCAAAACTACAAAATATCCATGCTGATGCAAACTGTATGCAGCCCACAATAAAACTAGCCAGCACAATGACAAAGAAGAGACAGAGAAAGAGGCAAAGAAGGGAACAATGGTTAACTGACGACTGTCTACTATCACAACAAATATAGTTGGTTGTCTCACCTGCCGTGCTACGGTGCGAATGGTGCCTTGTGCTACCTTTGCAAACACAGCATTCCGCAACTCTGTTTCCAGTACATTCCATCAATCAAGACGTTGATAACAACTAAAATGCACACCACAACCATACTCACCTACCATTTTGAGTGAATGAACAGAAGGGGGTGGGGTATGAAGGTCTCACAGATTCAAGAAATAGCCAAGAGATACAGGAGGGTCTTTAGGCATGAAAGATATACCGAAAGACACTACCCTAAAAATCCTTCAAACTAGTTTTGCTGTCACCAACTAGGGATTACCACTGACCATTGCAGGCCGACGCCCCAGTTCGAGCAATGCCATAGCCAAGGAGTACTGCTGTTGGAGTAGCAAGGAGGGGAATAAGCAATGGATGAGCAGTTGCTGCTGCTGCTGCTGTGGCACCTGCTGCTCCCACAGCAACAGACAGACTGTCGACAGCATACTTGAACATGAAAGGTACTTGAACATTGAGTACCTGTATGGAAGAGCTAAAGATTGTCAACATCTGCTTTCATTTGCTGTGCATTCTTTCACACAGGAGGAAGCCCAGATCATGAAGACTTGTCCGTACCTTAGATAAAACCAAGAGGCAGAGGGCGAGACCCACTCGCCTGCGGAATTCAGAATTGTCCTTGGGCCACAAGTATGCTGCTAGTGTGCGCAGAATCCTTGCATCAGCCTTAGACTCTGATTCCTTCACCTTTCCTAGTGATATCTTCTCAACATCCTCTGTTTGCACTTGCTTCTTAGCCTCTACCGATGTCAGCTTGCCAAGGATCTCAGAAGGAGAGGTGCCAGGAGATGTTGACAGAGTTCTTTTATACAAGCTCCTCGCCAAAAGCAGGTGCTGGAACATCACAAAGATATATTATTGCCTCAGATGCGACTAACTCTGCTACAAGTCTTCCATACATATTACACGTCTAGGGAGGTTTAGGGTTTATGCACATTGCAACAATTTGAAACACAAGCCCTAGAACCAGGTCCATGAAAAAACTCACTGCATCATACTTGAAAGCTTGATCTGCCGGTGATAGCAATCTATGTCCTAGTTTCCCTGCACACATGAATTTGCCTAAAGTCAACAACACAAAATCGAAAACTTCCATGTAGAAAAGCAAGCTTGCTTCACGGATCACACAAACATCCACAGGATCCCTTGGTTGACCAAAACTTAGGAATATCTTTTGTATTGCAGGATGCAACCCATTGGGACTTCTAGAAAAAGAATGAGATAGCCTCAGCAACGGAAGGAAAGCGTTGAAATCATAACTTCCCAGAAGACTCATGGCAAGGACAAAGGAGATGGGTCTACATACCTTGTGTCTGATCGACTGCATTCAGCACTTTACTTTGAGAACATGAGCCACAGGGGCCCGATCCATCTGCTGCTACTCCAGCTCCAGAATGGAAGGATGACAAAGACGACGCAAGTGCAGAGCGACGCGACCTCCCCAGGAGGCGCGCGGCAGCTACCACCGATCTCGACATGCCCACAGCCTACAACGGAAGAATCCCGCAATGCAGCACACAAACACACAACGCGATGGGGCGGCCGGCCTGTTCCCTGAGTGTGGGAGCAGGGGCACAAACGTTGGGACCCGAACTTAGCGTCTTTTAGGACCTCCCACGTGTCTTTTTTGGGGGTCTTTTTTGAGTTTTCAACAATCAGTACCTGTAAAGTTCATGATTTTGTATTTTAATTCTTAATTGTTGTTGTTGTTGGAGTCTTCCATATTGTAAAGACCTGCGCTGATTTTTCTATTGTAATCAGAGAGCATCTCATAGAGCATATTTTTAATTTTTTCTTCTGCTGTTCATGGGACAATTTGTAAAACAGATTGCATATTGCAATAGGCATTCTGTTTTTCAAAATGTGGCACAATTTCCAAAACTGTTCCTCACCATTTTTGACCTGGGTTAATACCCCCATTATAAACTGGGGGTACTTATTTTGGTTCATTTTTCCCGTGATATACCTGCTGGGTACCATGAGAAAAATGTGCAAAATAATACTCCGACACAAGTTTTTAACCTTTACATATCTTACATATCTGTTTTGTTTTCGCTTAACCTAAACCCTCCCAAACTATGAGGCACCCTCTATGCTTCGAGGAGGAGATGTGTAGCTGGCCATTTCACAAATTTTGGACCAATAGAGCAAAAGTTATTGAATTTAAAGTGAATTTTTGTTTGAAAATTAATTGAAAATTTTAAGTTGATTTTTTCACAATTAAGCTCATTTCATTGGGATGGGTGACCTGTACATGAGGTTTGATGTATTTAGGCCAATGGCATGAGGGCCCATTGTGTTCATATCAAGTAAGTTTTGGCAAATTTATACCACATTGTCTCATCTTGATTTGACAGAGCATGGAGGAATAAGATTCCTCCCATTCCTCCCCTTCAAACAGGTAGAACATCATTCCCACTCTTAAGGATGCCCCCCCTCCTATGACCTTGGGATCTAAGTATGTCCAGGTTCATGGTAACTTTGACCTTGTGCTTTTTTTCTCGAAATAAAATGATATTCTCAAAATTCGAGGCCACTCTGCTATTGGCTCATCCTAGTCCCCTTATTTTGGGGATGCCCCACTCTAGGACTTTACGCTTCATATAATTCTCATTTTAGGACAAATTCTGATTAAAACAGCTCTTTAAATTTTTGAAAAAGAAAAGGCATGTCCCTCAAAGGCGCTTCATGTAAGAATGCAGAGTTCTGGTATCTAAGATGCCTGAAAAGTGGCAGAATCTACCACCAAAATCTTCTACAGTTTCTGGTACTGGCAAATGTCACAATACAAGCCAAAGTGTCATGTCAAAAAGGTCCGTGCAACATAAATATTGGTTCATAGAACAAAACCCAACCATTCATACTAATACCCCCAAATACAATACATATAATTGCACTAAAATACTTAAAGGCCCGCTCCAATTTCTTCAGTGTAATTGGAAGGTACCTTACCTCCTTAGTTGTTTGTGGGGGCGTTTCAAAAATTGAATTTCCAAAAATTGAATGCAAGTTCCAGGGGCATTTCTCTTTTTGAAATATGTCCAACAAGCATTCTGTTTTTTTATTTTTCTGTTTTCCCATGACAGGAGCTGAATATCACAAGAAAAAACAGAAAAAAGATTAAGGCAGATCTTTATGCTCACTAAAGCCTTCAACAGTAGGCTTTATTGCATTGAGGCCTGGCCTTGTATCCACCTCACACATACCCTTATTCCAGTAAAGCCCACAGCCTTGGCCTTTGCACTTGTATCCACCTTGCACAGGCCCTTATTCCAGTTAAGCCCATAGCCTTGGGTACTTTTTCTCCTTTATGTTGAATACCGATGATTGTTATTCTCCTATACTCATTTATCCCTTTGAGGAGGGTAAGAGGGTTCTGTTCTTAGTGGTTCCCTTTCCTGCTGGTGGCCTGCCTCCTTCGGGTTGTTTGTTAGTCTGGACTTTGGTCCTTGCCCCTTGTTTCTTTTTCTCTTCCTTTCTTGGGTGCTTTCTTTTTATGAAGTTTGGCAAGGTTTCATCATTTCAGGGTGATTACAAAAGGAGTTCCCAAATTCTACAACAGAATATGGTTTTTCCTGGGGAATAGGAAATAGCCGCCTTGGGTGAACTGGCACCTGCACTGTGGGTGCTAGTTCACCCTGGCCAGCATTGCCTCATGACATGTGCGAGGTGAGATATTTTGGCTTCAAGTTTCAACCATTACAATGTAAATTATAGTGTGGTAGATATATTATATTCAAGTCAAACTATCACATATAATTCACATTGCTATGGATGACATCACATACCATACTTGCCATTGATCTTTGGCACAAAATAATTCGTGAAAGGCACAATTGAAAAAAAGAAAAGTATTTACTGTTTTCTTTTTTGAAGTCCATGACAACAGAAGAACTCTCAACCCCAAGCAAGTTGTCAGTTGCCCCAACTATTGAGATACAATTACAAATATAAAATTTTAAATGCACTTTTTATTCTTATTCTTCAAATGCTGAAATTTTAGAACATTAAAATTGGAACTGCCAAACCTGCTTTTCTGAATTATACACATAATTCAACAAGAATTGCCAATTCTTAGTCTTAGGTATGGTAGCTTCCACATCTTACACTAATGTCAAACTATGATACCTATATATCAAACTAATCTGGCAAAGAGTGTTGCTGAACACATCACTATATTGCATGAATTTTGAGAGGGAGAAACATTTGAAAGTATGAAATCTAATTTGCAATAAAAGATTTAAGTTTTTGATTTCACTGAATTTTCAAGTACAAAAATTACTTGAAATTTAATATCTCTCACACCTTAGATCTGAAATTATGACATCATGTCTATCCAAGCATACCCATTGATGCTTTCAAAAGTTCATCATATATGTTCATTATAATTTTCAATTTTGATTCTATTGAATTTTCAACAACAAAATTATTCAAAACTTGATCTAACTCCTACACCATAGCTTTAAACATTAGTGAAACCAGCTTGATACATCCTTACTCATCCAAGGCTTTTCAACAATACCAAGAGTGCGACACAGGACCCCATGGTCTGGGGGATCTCAACAACAATTAAATATTGTGAAACCAGCTTGCTTGATGCATCCTTACTCATCCAAGGCTTTTCAACAATACCAAGAGTGCAACACAGGAACCATGGTCTGGGAGATCTCAACAACAATACCAAGAGTGCGGCATAGTTTGGGAGGTCTCAACATGATAAAACAAAACAAATTATCTTCCTTAATGAATGAAATGGATGAAATGACATAGATAGTTTGTCTTGCATGTCTCATGAGTGAAGCTGTACTGCCAGAGGAAAGATGATATTTTCTTGCAATGAAATGAAGAATATTTATGATATTGAAGGATTTTTAAAAACGTAATATAGTTGGCTAGAAGTTTTAGTCCTCTCTCAAAGAGAGAGAAAGCACCTAACATGTTGTAAGGTGCCTCCAGCAAAACAAGTTTTGGAGGTAGTCTTACAAAATGTAAAGACCTGCTTGAAATTTTTAGTGTTGTTGGGGGTGCTTTATTGTGCATAACCTTTTCTCCATGAAGGGTGAGCATTTCAGAAAACATAAAAACCTCTCAGAAGAATCATAGTGTTTTTGGAAGAATGCTTACCAAGCATTATATGCCTGTGAGGCATTTCAAAAGAAAGTGGAATGCTTGCACCTGCGAGCATTTCACTTTCCAAAATGCCTCTTGTCATTTTTTGGTTTTTCCTGTGATCCTGGTTCTGGAAAAAATTAACCAAATGAATTGTTGATTTTTATGTTGTGTGATGCACTTGGCTGTGAGCCTTACCGGAATTGAACCCATCTTGGCTCTGTCTTCATGGGCCCTTTTCCAGTAATGCACCAAGCCCTACACCTAATTCCTGGAAGATGTGGCCATTACATTTTGTTTGAAATGGTTGCCCTCACTTTTAAAGAAAATTCATGATACAGGTGAGTATCACAAGAGAAAAAGTATAATTAAAAAATTTGAGCAAGTCTTTATGCTCAGTAAATCTAGCAACAACAGGTTTTATCAGATTGGGGCTGGTGTGAGGCTCTACTCACATGGGCCGTTATTTTGGTAAAACCCAATGCCTCAGGCTTTACCCTACAAGCACACAAAGGAATTTCCTAGTATATTTGGAGGGCACCTTATATACATGAATATCTTTCTCAAAAAGAGGAGGGATATTACACCTACTCCTTAAGATGGAAGGTATCTTCTGTCTACTTCCTAAAACTATTCATGGAATTTTCTTGTCCATGAAATTTGCATTTATAAATCCAAGGACGTTGAACATCAAGAGAATCTCCAACAATGACGTTTACATATATTTTGGTAGCCTTTGAAGTAAAATATGGTTGAATTTATCATATTGTCACAAGAATTGACTACAATTTTGGAATAAATTTTCCATCTATACTCAAACAAAAGAACCCTAATAAATTGGGATATTTGCAAGTGAAGAAATTAGTCTTTGTTCAACTCATTTCACAAAAACTTAGAAATGTGGAGAAAGATGAGGAAGGCTATGCATGTTCATGTGCAGATGCTTTACAAAGATCACAATATATATATATATACAAAGAATGAATGTTGTCAAGGAATTGTCTCTATTTCAAATTTTGTGGCAAAAGGATCTGTAACTTTAGGAGTTCGCTTTTTCAAAGCTTCACAAGATGAGAGCAAAGGTGCCATTTAACCAAAGTAGAAAGAACATTAAGGATCGTCACAATTTGATTCCCAAATTGAAACGAAGACTTAAATCAATGATCACCAAGGCCTTCTTGAATGGTGCAACTTTGACTAAAATCTTGAACCATTCATGAAGGCTTGTTTGAATGCTTTAAGAATGGTTCAAAATTGACCACAATTTTGGACATTGCATAAACTTTTCTTTGTTCTAACCAAAATGAAAGGGCAAATCAAATTACATCATCTTCTTCTAATAGTTTTTGTTTTGTTAACACTTTTTTCATATAATGATAAAGCCTGAGGTTTAAAAATGTTTGGATCAAAATATATTTTCTATGTGCATGAATCTCCCAATATATGTGGAACCTTGTACAATTGAACTTTCAATATTAAGTTCCTTGAAAAAATGTAATGATTTCATTTGCTTACAGGAATGGTTTCAAAACAACCTAACTGCAATTAATAATTATGTGGGTCCAAATCAAACCATGCTCACCAAGGTCTTCTTCAATGGTGCAACTTTGCAGCAGGTGGCTAGCTCCTGCACAGTCTCCCCAATACAAACACCTTAATGTCGAACCATGGAATGCAGCCTGAAGTAGGGCGAGGCTGCTCTGAATGTCTCTAGTCATCGTCTGATTCAAACAGCCCATTTGGCCCTGCATCACAAACTTTCCATTATGTTTACAATCCCTCATTGATACATCCTTTGATAATTCCAACATCCCTTGCTTATATATGGTTTCAATCAGCGAGCTGCTTCAACCCTTTGTTGTGTAGCACACCACCCAGACATGATTTGCAATGGATCCCATTGGAATTACTTGCAATCTGTGATTTAAGCGCTTGTGAAAATAAGTATAATCGAGTAAATGGCATATAGGTAGGTACTTGTGAGTATGAGCAGCAGTCCTCAGACTATTGACAGAAGCTACTTTAGCTTAGCTTGTAAAGCTGGAAGATTGATAGAGTCTGGGGACATTGAAGACCCCTTTAGATGAATTAGCAGGTAAGACAGAATTGACGGGAACAAAGGATCAAACTTACCCCATGGAAACTCCTTTTTCCTGATGTGCAAGTAGGAATAAGCCTGCCATGAGACCAAGAAAAGTATGATCAGCATCATGCATTTTCTTTCAGAAGTGGCCACCGATACAGATCTGAGCTAAAGTTTGTACAGGATCTGCAATGCACGTGTCTAATGTTTTCCTTGCAGACTGCACTGATATATTGTGGCATGTGTACGAGAACCATAGGTCTGTACTAATAGTAATTGCTCGACAAGAATGTCCGCACAATGTTGAAAATTGACAACCGTATCTATACGCAAGTAGAGATCATTCGTGTCATGCATCTAGTGTGCCTGATTTGCGAGCAAATCTGGATTATTCTGCAAGCATTTTTGCTGACTTCCTGGACTCGATTCATTTAGTTTAATGGTACTACAATATTCACACACTAAGTTTTGGCCATTATCCCTTTGATCTATGCCAGGGCAAAGGCCTGCTGTCTATTGTCCACAGATTACCTAAGGCTCCACAACAGGCGTGTTCTGTTTTGTCCACAGATCAGCCAAGGCAAATGACATATAGGATTTCTACCCATTGATTGGTTCTCTCGCTCTCTTGCAATGCACACACAAAACGTAGTCATTACCGGTCGTTCTGCATGCCCTGCATGCTCATCATGTTCATGCTCATCGCCTGCGAAAGTGTAGAATATCATGCCAATTGAAGCAACATAGGCAGCTGCTGTAATTTTCCGCCATTTGTGTGTCTCCTCTGTTTCCACAAAACGCAGAGTTCACGTCCTTACGATTAAACTTAATCCCAAGATTAAAGCAACTGAGCGAAAATCAGGTGTTTTGATGTCCCAACATACATCAACATCACGAGGGGCGTAATGAAATGTTTCTTCAGACGGAGCGATTCTTGTTAAACACAAAAAAAGAATGTAAAATTTCGCAAGCCCTACCAATATCATCATGATCATGACCACCAGAGAAGAATCGCTTGCACCCGGAGCTGGTGAGGATACCCGCTGCCTGCCGATGAAGACGATGGATCTGATCAAGGTTAGGAGCGGGCGAATGCCGGAGCAACAAAGAGCCGATTCTATGACGCAAAGAATTGGCCATCACTGAAGGCTGATTAAATGATCATTCGCACCAGCACTGTAGACAAAGGTCCCGGATCTCAGAGGTGTTTGTAATTTGCTCCAGCCACAGAGACGGCAACGCTTTTGCATCTCCGAAATCTCTACACAACCATCCGAATCTTGCACCGCATGTATACTAATTATATTGTGGACAACAAATTCAGCTTGTGACTCCTGAACTGCATCATGTCCCTTGATTGCAGAGATCTGACTGTTGGATCAGATTTTGTGGCCTTAGAAGAAGTTTGTTTTTTCAATGGAATTTTCTGCTTCTAATAGGTCCATTTTCCATTCGCACTGAGGGCTGGGAGGTATATTTGTGTTCCATTAGCCTTCTCTTGGTGTGAGGGTTTGAGATGATTAATAGTTTTTGAAGAGTGGTATATTGGTAGATAACCTAATTATTTAGATTCACATTTAGTCTAATTCATGGTTGTGACCTTTCACCATGAACCAATGTAATTTGTTTTATTTTAACATTTTCAAGTGTATTTTTGATTCATTCATCATTTACATAAAATATTGTATCTCTTGCACCTTTGTTCTATATTTCCTAATATGGTATCAGAGCAAGAGTTCAGGTTCTTAATTAATTCATAAGAAATTTTGGAAACATAGACCACCATCTGAACCTTGGTTGATTTCTGTTGTCCAATGACATTAATCAATTACTAGTGTGAACCTGGTGCATAATGCACCTGTCGAACTTCCCCTCGCCCGGTCTTTTCTTGCGCGTGCCCCCCATTCCGCTCGGTCTTTCCCCTCGCTCGGTCTTTTCTTGCGCGTGCCCCCCATTCCGCCCGGTCTTTCCCCACCCGTGCCCCC
>Ga0116227_10007772_pt1 | contig 20689 bp, 9 predicted proteins | sample S1TSphgellanicum_FD_89693 | JGI IMG/M metagenome (GOLD analysis project Ga0116227, IMG submission 89693) | Host-associated microbial communities from peat moss isolated from Minnesota, USA - S1T2_Fb - Sphagnum magellanicum MG | ecosystem: Host-associated > Plants > Peat moss > Unclassified...
TATATATATATATATATATATATATATATATATATATATATCATGGACATGAAAAGACACATGTTTATTTTCCTTTTTCTATCCATGTTGGTGGGTAGGAAAAAAGGTGAGATAGTTAGGATTGAAAATAAGGTAGGTATGAATTGTTTTTGAAATTGTTCTAGGATGACCATATGATAATTTTTTTAAAAATCACTCATATATAACATTTCCTCATCCCTTTTGTTACGGGAATTTGAATAGGTGCAAATTGCAAACTATGCACATTGAATAGGTTATTTATTCCAATGTGTCATTTACAAAATCGTCAACGTAATTGTTATAAGATACTAGTGATTTAAGATTCCACAATCATATTGTTCGTCCTAGTTCGATCAAAAACCTCAACATGGTAGTTAGGAGTCAAAACATGCCATACAAAAACTCATCATTCTTCAAATACAATAGTGAGCCCTTATGATGTTCACCCAAGCTTGAAAGGACACCCATCCCAATACCATTCTAGTGAAAATTATGGATTTAATTTCATAGTTCTTCTAAAGAAATCATAGCCATGTTATTGTGTGTATATGTTTTTTCATCATACCATAAGAGGTGCCACAACCTATGAAGAGATAAACTAAGACTTTAAGACAAACCTCTTCAAGCTTTGAGAAATATTAATTTATAGAACACCCAATTGTGAAAAAACCTTTAAGACGTTCCACAACATAAAAATAGATTCTAAGACAAAACTCTTCAAGGATTTAAAGAAATATAGCTTTTTAAAAGACCAAATTATGGAGAAAATAAATTGATATTAAATTAATTTCCTAAAATGAAAATCATTATAAATTCAATAAATTTTTCATTGTTGTTTTGAAAACTATGAAATGACAAAGTGCACCACTTCATTTAGGATTTTCCAAAGGTACTAGAAGCAAATCAAGGAGGCCCACAGGTTGGGAGATTATGGTGTGATCACATCTAAACAAATAATATTATAGTACCTTTTGTAGCTCTGCTGAAATTTTTGAGAATTATTTTTGGCATAGAAACAAATTATGTGAGGGAAAATTAAATATCTTTTGGAATATTCAAAGAATATTTTTTTTCAAAAATTGACTCTTTATCATTAATTAATTAATTGGCAAACATATGTTGAAGCCACCCTTCCCCTATGATATATAAAGGTGCATTAATTGGATTTCCATGTGTTGATTTCTTTGTCCATTTGTAACACAAATTTTCTCCTTTTTTCATGGAATGGATAATAAATGATAAGCTCACATTTGTATTTGTAGTTTCATATTTGAAATATGTAATTGTAGCCTCACATGTTTGAATGGACAATAAATGGTAAACTATAATTGTAGCATCACATTTGGAATATTGCATCAAAATGACACACGTTGCATTGGTGGCTTGATTTTTGTTTATTGTTGGGCATTGAAAAATATTTTTATTCATTCGTTTCAAGCAAAATGTAATTTTATGTAAATAAACATAAATTAGTAAACTTGCTTGAGTGAGTAATTTGTACACATTTGTGTGTTCATTAATTGTTTTAATTTTGTATGATGATCTCACAAATATGATGAGCTTGATGAAACATTGTAAGGTCGTTTTTTTTAAATCAATATCCCAAAGGAGAGATAATTCCACATGTTAGGAAAAAAAGTTTTAAAGTTTCACATAAATAGGTAAGGAATATTTATTGAGATTAATGAAAGGAAGTAATTATTTCTAAGTTAACCACATTTCACAAAGCATGATGTCCAAATGAACATACTTTACCAATTTATGCACTTGGTTCCATCTTCCTTTGTTCAATGCCCACAACTATCTTTCGGAAGCATTCGTGAAAACAAGATTATCTATCATACCAATTGGATTACATTTTGGTGTTGATGTTAACAAAGTGGCAAGAAGGTTTTTTGGTTTTATTAATGTTGAGTTAGTTTGATTCATTACATGAAAATAGGTTTATAAAGAATGATAATAACAAGTGAATGAACAATACACTTGCAAGATTGTGACAAGAAAATATTATTGAAAACTATGTGCAACAACATACAAGATTCTAAAACAACAAAGATAGCTCCCAAACCCATCACAAAACAACAAGTAATAACAAGTGAATGAACATTATAATTTGTAAAGAAGAAGCTTAGCAATCAACACAAATGGTACAATAAGAGTGAATGTTAGTTTAAAAGATTTGATGTTGCAAAAAACTTTCTTGACACATGCACAAGAGAAGGTAACATCTTAAATCCAATGATAGAATGCCAACAAGTGAAAATAGATGTAGGGGGACTATTTGAGTTGTTACAATTGTAATTTTTTTGGATTGTAGTTGAACTTTAAATGTAAAATTGTCACATATTTGAAAACACTTTTCTTACAATCTTTATGGTGCAATATACCATGAATGTACCCATGATCAATGGGATTGACTACAAGTGGATGATGACATTTTCAACAATGTTATGTAAGGCACAACAATTCAATGGTTTGATATTTTTATCTTAAGGAACAACCACCATATGAAATGAACGAAAAAAAACACTCACCAACACTTTCAACATTAGTTACACCAGTTCTTGTCAAACATAATTTTGGAACCCACACAATTAAGGGCAACATAATTTATTCATATACCAAATAGAAGGAAAATATTTTCAAAATATGCAACTTGATAACCCACATCTAATTAACATATCTTTTTCGATTGATTATATTCACCAAAAATGTCCAATATGTTTGTCAAAGAAACCTATTACCCCAATTGGTTGATTTGCTTAACACATTCGCTCTGTGAAAGTATGGGATTAATCAATGTTTTGCCTTAACATTATACAACATTATTGGAACCACTTATACTTAGCATCAATCAACAACCCACCTAACATAGCCATGTATGATTAAGATATTGTGGTGGGATTCACTAACCCAATTCACTACAAGGTTTCCAAAATGTTGTCAAACCCAACTTCATTCCCATGCCTCCATTAATGAAAATGGTATTGTGTACAATGTAGATGTATGTACATTTATAGGAAAAAATTATATTTCCATGTTTCTATTGATGAATGGTTCATAATGGTATGTAGTGAAAATTTATGCCTTCAAGAAAAGTTGTTTGTCATTGTTAAATAATTCCTTTAATATTTTATGTAATTGTGATAAAAAAACTGCACTAAATGACTATTTATTAGTGAAATGTTTTACCCATGCTCATAACTTGAGTTGCATAAGTAATCATATATGCCCATGCATGCTAGATGTTACACATTGCAACAAAGATAGGGGGCATTCCATGTTTGGGTATCATTAAAGTGATATTTTAACTAAAATGGTATGAGGGTAGGGAGTGTGTTTGAAGACTTGTTTTTTTATAGTAATGGAGGTAAAATTTCAATTCATTATTAGAAGATCCTACATTTGTGACTTATATACATAGGAGGAAGATGTTAAAGAAGGAAAGGTCCTTATTGTAGGCAATACACATAATACATATACAAGCCCAAAATTTGCATAATAGGACACAAAGTCCATAATGGGCAACACCAAAATGTGTATGAATACCATCCATCTTTTTCGAAAAAATAATGGATTAGGCCAATGGTAGAGAAAGAAAATAAGAAACAAGTAATAATTTTGTATTGCCTACAATAAGGACCATGGCCTTATTTAAGGCCTTTTCACATATGAAGGCCTACATGGGTAGGAAGCTACTTCCTAACAAACAAGCTTTTTGTTGGTTTAATTACAAATGTGCTAGAAAATAATGAGATAAACCAAAATTTGAATTAGTAATGAGAATTCATCTAAATTAACTCATGATAGTTTTTGTAATTTCTTATTTGCATTTATGCTCCACTTGATTCTTCTAAAAGCATATGCATTAATTATTGATGAATTGCAAAGGGATGTACAACACATCTATTTATTAAAGAAGGTATTTTTTTGTCATGTTGAGATCTCCCAAATCATGGTGACCCTTACTTGTGTTTGGTATTGTTGGAAAGCTTTCAATGAATGGTGGTGCACCAAATGGTTTGGGAGTGTTTAAACCCACGGTTCAAATATGATTGAATATTGAGCAATTTTTGCAAAGAAAATTCAAAATAATGAAAATTAAATATTTTAAGGAAATTGGGGCAAGCTTTTGGTAATCTTGGAAAGCCTTTGACAATTGGGATTTCTTAGAGATGATTTTGTAACTTTTAAACCTAAGGTGGAGGAGATGTTGAGTTTTCAATAATTTTGATTGTTAGAAATTCAATTAAAATTTAAATGATGTTTTCACAATTGGGTTCTATTGTTAGGGTCCTATTTACACTTGGAGCAAATATATAATTTTTTCACGATTGCATTAGCAAGCGAGGTGAGGGAGATGTTGAATTTTGAATAATTTTGATTGTTAAAAATTCATTTTAAATTTAAATGATTTTTTCACAATTGGGTTCTATTGTTAGAGTCCTATTCACACTTGGAACAATTTATATAATATTTTTCACACTTGCATTATTAACACATGCTACTAAATATTTTAGGAAATTTGGGACAAACTCTTGATACTATTAAAAAGCCCTCAAAGCCCTTGATGAGTGGGATTTCTTGGAGGTGATTTCATAATTAAACTTAAGATGGGGTAAATATTGGGTTCTAAGTAATTTTCATCATTAAAAATATTCAAATTTTAAAATAGGTGTTTCACAATTGAGCTTTATCATGAAGGTCCTATTCACATTTGGACCAATGGCACATGTCACATTAGTCCTTTATTAATGATGGCATTAAAACTGAAATGTAGCACCTTCATTTTTAAGGCTTTCATAAAAGATTGAAGCAAAAGAGATAGGATTTTTTAAATTAATTAATTAGCATTAAATAATGAATGATTTCAAGTTCAATTTAATGCAACAAAAGGCTAACAAACTAAAACCGAGTAATGACGAATTTAACCTTTTGTGCATGTTGTGTAATTAACACAACCCCATGCCCACAAATTATATAAGTTTCAACTTGGATATAACACTTAAAAAGTTATAAATATGGTTGCAAAAACTATTTGACTTATAAGAATTTTATTAATGAATATGAAATAGTTCCTTGCTAGTAGAAGACAAGGTAATCAAATTGGTCACCACACTTCAATCATGATGAAAGGAAACCAAATCTTATAGAGAGGAATTGACACCTTGGAATGATCATCCTTAATAAAGATTTTTTTTTCAATCCTTTAAAAAAAATTTAAAATTGAATCAATTGAATGGCAAAACAAAAATTTGGCACCACCACAATCATTACAAGGAATAATTTGGGTTAGGTACTAGTATCAAACCTTTTTTGTTAGCTTTAATTTAAGCTATTACTTACAATTCGTAAACTAGTTGTCAATTTATAACCCTTGTATAAAAAATAAATAACCATTAACTAATTAATAATCAATGTTTGAAATTGGTAATTATGATCTAAACTTGTATGGCTATTTGAACCTTAATAATAGTTTAAATATAGATCTAGTTGTTATGTAAACCAAAACAATTATTGTGTTAACCTAATCAATCATTGTTTAAACATGGATGAACCTAATTATTTGAACTTGAAGATCCTCTAATCACGTTGACATTTCTTTGTCACTTAAGTCCTAACCCTTTTCAAAGTTTGCATAACTATTCAATGTTTGTTGTAAGGTTAGCCTAACCCTATTTATATTTTTGAGAAAAACCATGTTACATATACGGTTTCCTAGATTTTTTATTTCATTAACTCCAACCCCTATTACCATTAATTTGAAAATATTTTACAAGTTACCACATTCAAGGGTAAAAACAAGTTGGTTAGTTTTTTAAACCAATAATATCACAAGTGTTGTGGACACAATTCTCTCTAACATAAAAGAAGACCCATGTTTGTTACACACCTTCCCCTTTGAGGGAAAAGGTGTAGTTGTAGATGTATGGAGGATTAACAATAAACATCATGACCTCAAACACCATAATATTTATTATTCACATCCAACAATGAAAATTGATGTAGATGGGACAAATGCTACCTTTCTTTTAACATTCCATTTTCATGTGTTCAATATGAGCACCCATAGGTTCAACACACAACTTTAAAATGTTGCTTAACTACACATGATGGTGTAAATTCATATTAAAAACCTTTATAAGAACTTTTATTATCATAGAAGAACTAGAAGATTTTTCCTTGAAACCCATTTGATTCCTTGTTGTTATGACAAGCTTACCAACTTTCACCATGTGCAAAGTTCATAGTCTATAGCATTCCACCATCTAAAACATATGCTTCAATATGAGCCTAGTATTGTAAGTGATGATGAATCACAACTTTATCATTCATCATACTCTCTTATCTTGCTTAGACACTAACAATTACACAAGTACATGCCATTCAATGAATTCCCCAAAATTATCCTTCACAAAGCAAAGTTGCACAAATGTACAAGGTGTGTGGAGTGTCATCTTTTTCCCATTGAAAGTATTGAATCTTCTCCAATCATGCAACTCATTGAGTCCATTCTTAGAATCCACCCATTAAACTTCATAGTGCCAATAAACTAGACACTCTCATAGTGAACTTGCAAACATAAAATGTCATTCATCATTTTCTAAAAATCACTTTGAAGTAGAACTAAACATGCAATTGTGTGAATGTAGCCATGAGCGTTGAGGGCACAACTTTTTCCATAGCTTGTGAGCAGTGTTTTTCTTTTTGGTGATTTTATTTTTTAAAAATGAAAAAAACCACAGAAAAATTGTGATTTAGAATTTTTTTTCATCATTCTTTGAAATGAAAATAATTTTAACTTCACCTTGCATTTAGACTTAAGCACTTCCTATGTTATCACTTGTAGCAGATTTTTTTAATTTTTTTGCTATAGCCCACCTATGATAGTCACCATTTAATGCTAATTAATGTTTGGGACCCTCAATAGTGGACTACTTGAGGGATTTTAAAAAAAAAACCTTCATTTGAAAAATAAATTTCCATGATTAATTTTCACAAATTTTAATTTTGAAACTTGTTGATATTGCACATGCCTTCATTAAAGTGAAAAATGATTAAAATCCTTTTATATCCTGGCTACTTGCTTGAACAATGTGTAAAGACATGGCAAATCTTTAGATTTTATTTCGATTTTTGGAAAAAATGGTTGAATTATGATTTTTTAATGAATTAAAAAAATCACCAAATGGTGAAAATTCGCCACAAAAAAAAATGCTGTGAACACCAGTGGGAAAACTAACCTGGTATGAAATTGAAAAAATTTCAAAACTTGAATATTGAAATTTTAATTTAGTTTATTTATCAACATTTTGAATTAAATATCCAATTATCAAATAGTTTGTGCAGGCATTTAAATTGTATGCTGAGTTTTTTATGTTTGAAACAATATGTTTACACTAGTCTTCTTTCGCTATTCTGCAAAAAATAGTCAAATTTACACTCAAAAAGATTTTATTTCATTTTTTTTTCCCAATTTTTGCCAATTTCTTTGGTAAAAAAATCAACAAAAGCTATACTTTTTGTATGGACCCTAAGTGATTCAAAAGATGGCCTTATGGTGGTCCCATGAACTCACATATGGGCTCATGGAATTTTCACACATGCATGAACACACATATAAAAAATGGTCTAGGGCAAGTTATAATGTGAGTTTTGTATACAACAATATATTTTAGTTGAGATAAAAATGTTTTTTTGTAAAAATGCATAATAAAAACGGTTTGGGAGCTAAGGGGTTTTATTTACACTAACATGAAAACTGAAATTCAAGTGAAAAAATGGAATCCCAAATGAACTTAGAGTCCGAGAGTTTTTTTAAGGCCACAACATTTTTTTTACAAATCATCCTACTTAATTTGCTTATCATCACCTGCATCATAATTCCTACCAGATGTCAAAACTTAATTTACTACAAATGCTAATCCTATTTAAATATATACTCGTCACTAATTAAAAACCCTCCTTTGGGCCTCAAAGTAAGGAGCTTAAATCTTAATTTCCTTTGATTGCTTTATACAAAAACATGGATGAAACAACAAAATTGTGATCATTGACAAGATGAATTACCCAAATTTGGCTACATACATTTCAGAGAGGAAAGTAGAAAAAAAGTTGATAATCCTTACTATGTATTTGGTGACTTGATGGAAATTTCTAAATATGGTGATTAAAAAAAAAAAATTCCTCAAAATCTGGTGACTTTGGCAACTTTTTCTTTCTTTCTTTTTTTTTTTCCACAAAAATCCTTTCTATGAATTACACTGGATTTTTTATTTTGATTTTTGGGGTCACCAATTTGTGATAATTTAAAACCCAAAAAGAAAATGTTGCCTCCAACCTACAAACCCAAAGATGGTACAATAAGTGCTCATAATCATTCACATTGTTTTTTGGTTTTATCAACTAATTTAGACCCTTGAAGCCATACTTGCCCTTATTCTTTTCTATGACATTAAGGAAAAAACATATAACTTTGTTGGATACATTGATTTTAGCTGCATGTCAATAGATGGGGAAGGCAAAGCTCAATGAGATCATTTTAATTAATCCTCATATTCTTATTTTTGTGAGTTGGGTATGGAGTTGGGGTATTTTGATTTAACTACAAGATCTTCCTTGTTTCTTGCAATTTGAACATATAAGAGTTTGGGGATTGGTGCCCTTAGTGAATCCCTAACAAGTTGTCATTGATGTATAGTTGCTATGGAGTTATGCTTTTGAGTTGGTGAAGTTTAGAATGCTTAAATGTTGGTGATGTAGCTATCTACTCCAAAAAAAGGCCAGGTGGAGTTTTGGGGATTAGATTGTGGAAGGTCTGAGTAAGTCTTCTTCAAATGGGTTTTGACTATTGCGGTCCCTATATTTTGAAAAGGTTCGGAGAAAACTTGTTGGGTTTTCATGTAATTATGTTCAAGTTGGGACCCAACAATATAGAAGGATGCCAAGATGGTTTCACTTTCATAACTCAATTATAGCCAAATTTGGCTAAACATTTTTATGGATGATCACATAACTTAATCTAAGTCACAATTTTTTTTGGTTATAAAATAATAACAATAATAATAATAATAATACCAGGTTTGAGTCCATGGCCCACTCATACTTCCCAATCTCTATCTTCTGATCGTATAAAAGATTTGATTATTTCGGTTTCCTCAACAACCATGCATCTACTGGAATAACACACACACACACACACACACACACACACACATATGGCCTACTCAAAGGTCGAATAGGACCCCAATCTTACGACTTACTAGTGTGGCCTGTGCAGTTGGCCCAAGTGTTATCAAGTCCTCAACTGATTTTTCCTTCCAAAACCTGGTTTTTTGGAATTTATTTGAATTTTCAGAGGCAGAAATCGCTTAAAAGTCAGGATTTCCCACCTTCTGAATCCAAAACTTACCAAATAAATTCCAGTAAATCCTGCCCATCAAGATCTTTCCAACAACACCAAAGGCACATTCCAATCCCTCCAAAATTTTCAGCTATGATTTAATTTTAATTTTCAGTGAAGAAATCATTCAATATTCAAGAACTTTTGCACTGCAAGTCCAAATGTCATGGAACCAAGCCCATGCACCCCCTCCTCGTCCAGAGCTTTCCAAAGACACCAAGAGAACGATCTGAAGCATCCCGGTTCGGTGGATCTCATAACTAAAAAACAAAACAAACTACCTTCCTTCATAGATAGATGTTCTGCAAGGTTGAATGATTTTTTTTTCCAATTGCAAAGAATCTCATCAAAATGTTCTGCAATACATTGGAACACAGATGTAAGTTCTGATCATGGCATGTAGTAGATACATACATTCATACAACAAGTTTGGAGCTTTGTTGCTTTTCAATTGCCGGCCACTCTCAACTCAAGACAGGACGCTTGTTTCAAAAGCCGGCGGCTCTCTCATACATGAAGTGTGTATGTACAACACTCAGTTGTGGGGTCTGCAACTAAAGCTCGGAGACTTTTCCGTAAGTATTGCCTGCAACCACCACCACCTCCAAACAACTCACATGCAAAGTTGTTTGGATTTGGACATGAAGGATTCGCACACAATTCTAGTGTCTGTCTGGCACACAGCATAATATTCATTTGTTTGTATTTTGTGTGTATTCTCTCTCTTAATCAAAATTTCAATATTACAAAATTGAAAACCCAAAGAAAAAACACCACAACCAGTTATATCCAGCAATTTTCAGTGCATGCTTTTGTTTTTGTTAGAAAATGAGCCCCTCTCATGATTGGGGATTTTGTGTTGTATGTTTTTTCCTGATAACAGCAATTCAGATAAACATTGTTGAACATGCTCTGCTTGATAACCATGTTATCAAATGGCCATAGACTGAAATTGCTAACTCTGTTACAGATGGGCTCACCAACTAAACTTCAATTTGCCCACAGATTATTGCAACAAAATTCCAGCATGCCAGTATTTGTGTGTTAGAATTTAATACACCACAAGGTACCCACCAGTATTGGCTGATTATATAGGATTTTCCCGGTTATCAATATGTATAGTAGTCAAATATGCATAAATGCATATTCAGATTCTGTGTCAATTTTTATATCCTTATCATATTCATATCCGATTTGGATATACCATCTTTTTAGGGTTAGGGTTTATGTCAAATGATGTGACAATGCAACGATCAATTTTCAGGGATCAAGGTTTATGACTAAGGATTGAAAGTTGAGGACAACAATAGTGATGTTATTGTGAGGTTTCTTGTGTTTAATGCCAATGTTGACTTGTTGCTCTTGGTTTTGCTTTTCAATCATTTAATTAGTTGTAGCCTCCTATATTGGTTTTCTTTTTTCTTGTGTTTGCGCTTTGTTCATTTGCAAGTTTTCAAGAGTGTTGAGCCTCTAGTGCTCATTGTATTTCTTTATGTGTTTGCTTCTTGGTTATTTGCAAGTTTTTCAAGAGCGTTCAACCTCCAATGTTCGTTTTTTTTCTTCCTTTGTTTAATCTCTGCTCATTTGTAGGTTTTTTGTTTAATCTCTCCTCATTTGTAGGTTTTTTGTTTAATTTCTGCTCATTTGTAGGTTTTTCAAAAGAGTTGAGGTAATTAACTTGTTACCTCCTAGTTTTTGTCTTCAATTGCTTAATGAGTTGTAGCCTCATGTGTTCAATTTTTTTCTTCCTATGTTTTTTCTCTAGTTGTTTGTAGGGATTTCACAAGCACTAAACTTTTAATGCTAAGTTTTCTTTCTTTTTATGTTTGCTCTTTGGTTTTTTTTAAAAATCTTTTATACATGTCGAGGTTAGCTTGTTAAGTCCTAGTTTTGCTCTACAATCGTTTAATTAGCTACCAAATTTCATTTAACTACTATAAGCATTCAATGTTGCAATTTGTTTTTGCAATTGAAGGTAGTCAATGAAGAGTGGGTTTTTGTCTACATGCGCAACGTCTTATCGATTTGCAAATCTCCAAACTTAGTTCTTGCTTTCTTTTTTATAAAAACTTTCGACCTTTTTTTTCTTTTGATTTGGTCAATCCTGGTTGTTGTTTCTCTTTCTATTGTTGAAAAAAATCCATGGCAAAAGGGGATGAGGTTGTGGTTTTAAAAAGTGTTGGTGGTGTTGATGAAGATAATCACAAGTTGAGTGGGAACTCGACAACCAACTTGTTGGATGTTGAGAATGTCCACTTGCAATGTGACAACAACCTTGTAAAGATTAATGAACATCATTTTTTAGCTATTGTAGCTCAAGCTCATAAATGGAAATTGGACAACAAAAATTCAATTTGTTTGGGGTCTTTTGTAGTTAATGACAATCCTCCCATTGATATTAAGAACCCACAAGAAGTTGGTAACATTCTTAATTAGAAATCTATTTTGCATAAAAGACTAATCAAATATAATAAAATGAATAACATTATTCCCATGAAAACTCATATTGATGTTGCCCATGTTCGTTTGCTTACAAAAAAAAAAGATAATTAAAATTAACTACTATTGTTGCAACAAAACATTTTGAAATAAATAATAGTCAACAACCGGGGAAGAAAAGGGTTGCACTGTTTAGGTCTATAATCACAACATTTTTTGGTTCAACAAATCCTAATAAGCATGGTGATGAAGCACAACAATGGTTTCCGGAAAATTTGGTCCTTTACATTTGCAAAGGATACAAGCCTCTATCAACATGCAAAAACATTTGGCTATGGAGGTTAGTTATTCACCAATGTCCTTGTGTCAATTTTCCTTCTTGTTCAAATCTTTTGGAACATGTGTTGCCTAAAATAATCCAAAAGACCACATGTGCTACCTAATCTTAAAACTATAACCATAATTTCTACAAGCTTTGATCTTTGGATGTCTAGAGGTGGGGTCAATATTTTTGCATTAGTGATTAACTATTTGGATGAAAGCTAGATTCCACAACATGCTATTGTAGGATTGTTTGAAGTTCAAGAAATTAGTGGTATTGCCATGGCTTTGTAACTCCAAGGTTTGTTGGAAAAATTTGGATTAATCCACAATGTTTTTGTTTTTGTGAAAAATAAAGGTAGAAATTTGGGATCCATGGTTACAACATTATGATTTAATGTAGATTGCAAGTTTTTGAAGATTTTGCAAATGCATGAATGTACTTGTTTTGGGCATGCCATGTTTAAAAATTGCTAATATGTAACAAATGATGATAAAATTTTTGTGGGATTAACTTTGGTGAATGTGAAAGATTATTAAACTGGATTGCAAAAAATGGTTACATGGACAAATAAATTAGGGAAAGGGAGGCATGAATGGGAAAGGGCACGCATGGATAGTGGGTTATGACTTTAGAAGTTGAAAACTCCCATCAAAACAAGGTTTGTTAGCAAAATAATCATGTTCGAAAAAACTTTGGAATTCAAAGCAACAATTTTATTGTGTTATGGCAAGCAAAAAACATTGAATTTGCAACAAGTCTTGAAGGCCCAAATGTGGGCCATTGTTGAAACTATCACTATGTGTTCGAATCTAGTGGTTTTTGCATGTATGCTAAATTAATGCAAAGGTCACTTGTTAGTGTCTAATGCCTTAGTGACTGCAATCAATTTGATTTTGGCCATGTGATCTTAGCTAGATCCCTTTGCTAATGGGAATGAAATATGTGACCAGTTTGATGTTGAGTTCTAGATGTTAAGCGAAAACATGCAGTAGGAGGTGGTGAAGGTGATTAAACCCTTTTTCTGATTTTGAGAGCATTTGATTCTTGCTAAGTTCATAATATTTAGGCATTAATGTTGGATCCTTATTACAAATCCTTGTAAGTTGTTGAGAATTATGTGGGGCGTGGGAATGTAATCCTTTTTACATTTGAATATAATATGGAAAAATTCATCCCATTTTTTATGACAATCTTTGAAAGGTTAAACCCTTCTATCCAAGCACATGTGGTTGCTTCAGTTGATAGATTTCTTGTTGAAACAGATGAAACCAACATATTTGGTGTTGGGGCATCTATGGAAAAATATTCATGGGCATTAGTTATTGGGGAATTATTTTTATTTCAAAGCTTGGCTATACTTCCACTTATGTGTGCAAATCCACTGGCTTTGGTGGAAGACCTATGAAGGTTAATTTCCAAATGTTGGCTTCCTTGCCAAACAATTTTTTGAGATTCTAAGGTCTCAAATTGAGATTGAAAGAATGTTCAACCTAACTAGTGTTTTCACAACTTTGAAGCATTGTCACTTACAAGTCCAAATTTGGATGAATTATTATTACCATTAACAATTGGCCTAATGACTTGCACCTGAATTACACACCCAATGTGGACCTAAAAGACTATTCGAAGGTTGAAATTGGTTTAGTCAAAGATAATTATGAACTAATTGAAGAAGTTGAATATTTCAAAGAGTTGCAAATTTATGAGGATTAGGTAATTCATGGGTAGGTGGATGGGTGGGTAAGAAAGTAAGTTGTCGGATGTAGGTAGGTAAGTGGGTACGTAAATAGGTAGGTAGGCAGGTGGTCAACATTACCCATATCATTATACATTAATCAATTTGTAATCAATTTTCAGTTGGTTCACCATATTTTAATAATTTCATAATCATTTGAAACTACGATCTCAATATTATCCATGTCATTGCATAGTAGTCATTTTTCAATCATATATCAATTATCATGTTGTTTATAATATGATAATTTGATAGTCACATTGAAAAGTCATGTCATCATTGTTCATGTCATTTTAAATAATCATTTTATAATCATTTAAGTGATAATTAGGAATCTACATCATTGTATCCTTTGTCATGGATGTCTTGGGGATGAAAAAAATTATAAATTAATGATTTTGTTATTAACATATATAATATTATCATCCATCAATGAGAAAAAAAACTCATTCATGACTATTTATTGTATGAATATAATCATTAATAAAGTCATTGAAGATTACTAGTTTTTTTTTCTTGGTTACAAAGGACAAGATTCTCTCTAATGATTTGAATGTCATTGAATTGAATATATTATATCAAATTTAAACATGAAAATTATTGAATTGAATTTGACTTTGAGCACATCAAATGTTTATTTTTCAATGAAGGGGTAACATTAATAGATATCATCACATAACTAATGTCCTATTAGTTTTCACAATGTTTAAATCCTATTTTAAGGCATTTTCCAAAAATTGTCAAATCCTGAACTTGTGTTTCCTTTCTTTAACATGTTTATCTTTTCAATCTTGCCACAAATTTTGTTAGTGTTGGCACAAATTGTTCTTATTCAAGTAAACATTTATTGTTGAATTTTTACACATTTGACCTTGATATTTGGAACGCTAAATATTTAACCATACAACAAGTGTCAATTTTGCTTCCCAATCACATAATATTGAACTAGAATCCTTCCTTTCATAGAAGGAAGAACTCCCCATTGAACCTAGTAGGATGGTTGGAGATTTAGTTTACTTGTAAACTAGTTTAAGCATGGGGATCAACCAAAGTTCCCAAACTAGGGGGCCTTATAGAACATAATGCTTCCAAATTGAAGATGATCACAATAATGATTTTTCTTGAAAAAGTCACCAAATTTTTTGTATCACAAAATTGAAAAAAAAACCCTTATTCACAATGAATACAAAAATCCCCCCATGTTCCTTAATTCATAAATGCAAAACAACAACATCATAATTTAGAATAACACAAGGTCACAAAATTTGAGCTAGAATGACAAACTTATAACAATTTTTCTATTACATGACAACTAACATATTATAACAAAACAATTGGTAGAAAAATCCAATTATGGACTAGATAATAGGTGAAATGCTACCAATTATGACACATAACCTACCATTATGAGAATTGAGATGGTCTTTCTTCATCAACAAGAAGAGAGGATATTTCAACCACGAAGTGAGGGATTACAAAATCATTGGGCCAATAAGAGTTAATGTTGCTACCTTGACATGCTAAGTAGTATGTCACTAATAAATGAAGGTTGAAGCTTATGGCTTGTTACTAATGACTTGATAGCCAATCAAAGAGTCAAAATTCTCATTATAGTTGATTATGTGTAGGCAATTGAAAAATAAATTGTTAAGGTAAAATAATAGCAATAGTTTGTTTGTTTTGTTTGTCATGTTAAAATCTCTTAAACCATGGTCCCTTTTGTCATGCTCTTGGTACCTTTGGAAAGCCTTTGATGAGTAGGGTGCATCAAGTTGGTTTCATAATGTTTCAAATTATGGTCAAGAAGTTGTTGAATATTGAACAATTTTTTCATTAAAAATTTGTTAAAATCAAAACTAAAAATGATAGAAGAACTTGGCAACAATGTTGGTATTCTTTAAAAGCCCTCAATGAATAGGTTTTAATGAAGGTGGTTTGGAAATTTGTAGACTTAAAGTGGAGGAGATGTTGAGTTTTGAGTAGTCTTTGTCATTGGAAATTCAATTAAATAGCAAAAAATTGATTTTGAAAGGAAAAATTAGTTGGGTAACAAGTTCACATTTGGGCCATTGGCACATGCTACAGTAGTATTGCATAAGGAAAAAGATGGAAAGTTCAATCCTGTGTAAATTTGATGTAGACACAAAATCCTTTGCATTGCCTTGTTATCTATATATGTTTTTGACTTACCATAAGGTTTGTTGAGCAACCTCACAAGGTGGGTGACATTTCCAAAATTTGGCTATCACCGCATCCTAGCCTCTAGGTCCCTTATTTTGAGAATTCCTTCACCTTGGGGCTTAACCATACACTTTCATCCCTAGCATGATAATTTGATGGAATTTTTGAAACTGAATAGTTGAGGTGCCAACAATACAAAGTGTTTTAAAGCAAATGTTATTGGGTGGTGGTGCAACAATACCACAAGCAATATTGCAAGAAAAGTGACAACATTTTTTCAAAAGCTAAAATTTTCCTCTTTTTTTGGGAAAAAATTGCAAACACATTCAAGCATTTGTGATAGAATATTTCAAAAAAATTTGGTTTTCTTTTGGGTCATTATATTGCAAAAATTCACCCCAAAAAATAAAATAAAACATTATGATCAGTTGTTAGATCTTATGTGATATTTAGGTACACATTATGCTTGATAATGTGTATTTCATATGGGGTTCAAAAGCTAAGATTTAAAATGGCAAGAACCAATGTGCTAGCAACCACCCATGACCCTAGTTAGTTCAATTGACAGAATTAGCTAAGTTAATTAACTTTAATTCAATTACCAAAGTTACCCAAATTCAAAGAACTGAAAAGGATACCATAATGGATATAATTTCTGGATAATAATGGATACACCCACAAAATAACCAAATAGATTGCACAAAATTATGGTGACTCCTCAAATAGAAAATTTAAAACTCCCACCAAATATGCAGCCAATACAAAAAATGCACATGAAATTCAATGGACCAATGTCTGCAATGACAATACATTATTAATACTACCAAGCCACCCAAAAAAATAATCAAATCAAAAATTCCCTTTCAAATCCAACCCTTTCAATTTCAAAGAACAACTTTTCTATCATTCAAACATATATAATCAAAACATATATAAAATTGGTGAAAGTTTTTTGGAGTAATATTTTATAGGGGACATGGACAATAGTAGGGGAAATCCACACATAATAACTATGACACACCTTTCATTTTGTACAATCCTAAAGGCATACAAATTTCTCTATTGTGCATGCTTACACAATTTGTTGAACATGTATTAAGCAATTCCTAATAGAAATCAACATTTAATGAATTCAATTTATTGATTTTAAAGTATTTTTGCCACTAAAAATTCAAATAAATCCAAAAACCCAAGTTTTGGAAGGGAAAATCAGTTGAAGACGTGGTAAGATAGGTGTGTATTTTGTTTTGTTTAGATGTGAGCATGTTGTAACCTTTTCAAATTGTGGGGTCCCCCATTATGCTTTTGGTACCACCAAAAATCTTTCAATGAGATGGTGTGCACATAATTTGTTGTTTTAGAATTTTTAGACAAATGAAGGAAAATTTATTGAATTTATAAGGATTTTTTCCTTTGTAAATCAATTTTAAAATAAAAATTATTTTTTTCATAGTTGGATTCCATAAGAATGTTGCAATTAAGCCCACTTTAATATTGGCATTGGTTAGCATTTGTTTGTTTGTTGATCGCAAGGGAAATGTTTGAGGAGGTTTAATTGGGATTCCTTGTAATTGGTCATACACATGAGGACATTGATGGTTGCTTTTGACATTTGTAAAAAAAGTTGAGAGATCAAAATAACTACATTTTGGTAGTTTTCATGAAAGTTTTCATGGTGTCATAAGAGTGACCTTTCATTCTTCAATCGATTCAACAAATCCTATATTTAAAATCGTGGGTTGTAGGTTGTTTGAATGATGGCCTTAAAAATTTGGTAGGGCATATTAATATGCATTTTTTCAAATTCATTGTGGAATCGTCGAGTTGGCCTATACTTTGTACTACATCACCAAAGTTCCCTACTGGAGTCCTAAGCCTTGCTCCATATTGCTTAATTTGGGACAATGATGTGTTGAGGTCTATGGAGAAAGAAAAGTTTACCCATACTAAATAATCCAAATATGTGAAAATTTAGAAGCATAGCATTGAACAAAACGCTATTTATAAAAGCACTATTGGGAGGATATTTTATTGCATTTGTCAAAATCGTTACCTCCTCAAGTTCCATTTTTTTGGAAGGCTTTTGGCTTTCAAACAATTGGAAATTCAACTATGTTAGGGCTTTTTTGCCACCCACCATGGAAGTTGTTAATGCAAAAGATCTAATCATCGCCCCTTATCATGGGCTTAAGAACTTGAAGACTTTTCTAAAAATAGCCACCAATAAAATACACCATGCTTAAAGATATCAACATAAGAGTTTTTTTTCATGAGGTCGCATGATCCTAAGCTTATTCTTGTGTGGACGAGAAGAACACAAAGTTTTGTTAAATATGATCAAAATCAAAATTTCAAAATGCTTAGGGGGTTTAGTGGTGGGTTCCAACAAAAAAAATATTAAACATTGATGAACAAAGTTTATATGACGATTGTTAGAATGGTAAGTAAAAATGTAATTTAGTAGATTTGAAACAATGGCTCGACATTTCAATTGTTCTTTTTTTGTTTCTTGCTCAAAAAAATACAACCAATAAAAGTCAAGTTACTATTATTACTAATTGTGCTAGTTGAACTAAAGTCAATCTTAGTGTTGCTAGTTCATTGAGTAATTTATGAAGGATGTTGGTGACTTTGATAAAATATTAATGACCTATCAATATTTTTTTAATCATTTAATTGTTTTCACTATTACATTTGTATTTTTTGTGCATTGTCACACATGCAATGCATTAGGATATGTCAATAAACATATATGAACTACGTTGTGAAATGTTTGTGTATATACATGTATGTATGTATATATTTAAGCCTTATATTAAAAGAAACACCTAATGACTAGGTGCAATACTCCTTTCATGGTATATAAACTTCAAAGTTATTAATTATGTTATAGTTTATTTGATAAGTTAAATAAATGTAATCAAAATAATTTGTACATACTTGTACCCTTGTTTTTTATTCACTACACCAAAAATGTTATTTTATGAGGGTGAAAATATCCTTGGGTGGTACCATTAGGAACCACCTTGCCAAAATCATAGGAAAGTTGGACCATTTTTTAAAAACAAATTCCATCTACTTATACATTGGTTTATTTGATTGGACTAGATGTGCTATGTTTTCCCCACCTATGCACACACTTATGTAAAATAACAAACACCCAAAAACTTATAATATGCATTAACATTTTGATTTCTAAACCAGTCATGACCCAATTTTTTTATTTTTTATTTTTAAGTGTCCTTATGCTTACACATTAGATTTTTTTTCTTGTTTATTTAATACATGCACAAGGGAATGGTCCAAATTAGTCATTAAAATGACAAAATGTGAAAATAATTATCATTTGTGTTCTTGATTTCAATGGCCCTTCATAATCTTGACTTCAAAAATTCATAACTAAATGAAAATTGATTAAATCAATTATCTATAAAAAGACATAAAGTAGGTTAGCATTTGAAGTATTTAAAAAAATTAACATCCAAGAAAAATTCCCAAAAAGTATATTCTTAAATTGTGTTCAAGATGAAAAAATCCCTTGTGTTACATTCTTGAAACTTTTTCCTCATGCATTCATTTTGCACAACAAAACATTTTTTTTTTGTAAATTTAATTAAAGTTTTGAATTTTTCATGACTTGGGTAACCTTTTGATAAATAATTTGGAATGAAAAGTTTATTTTATGTGAATCCTATGTTGTTTTAAAGTTGAATGTGTCTTAGAAATTTGGGGTGTGACAGTCCTAATGGTACCACCCAAGGATAAGTTTGCCCATGACTAATCCTTTTCAACTCAACTAGTCACTTATGCCATTTGTAGTTGAATCGAACTTGTTGTTTACACCATTTTGAGTTACTTATGCCATTTGTAATCATAAAATTCATCATAAAGTAAACCAGCCAATGATCAAACATTTCAACATTTAATGAAGGCTGGATCCAAGGGGATGGCTTTGTTATTTTTATTTCCCAAATGAAATTTGAACCCTTCCTATTGGCGCATTTGGTGCACTAAAAATTATAAAAAATGGAATAGAATTGAGAAAGTTGCAGCCTCCCAAAATAGAGGGGGTTGAGAACTCAAAAAAGAAACCACCAAACACTACAAAGGTTAATTCCCTAACACCCAAAAAATTCCTTGTATGTTGCTCTGTTGCTATTAAAGTTCAAAGATGATTTGTAAAAATTCAGGTGGCGCTCTTATAACACTTTAAATTGTTTAAAATGAATAAAAGATAAGAAAGTTATGAGGTTTGAAAGTAAAAGGATCCAAAGAGAAGGAAAAAAAAACCCGTTTTGTAACTTGGAAAACTTATTTTGCATTTCAAAGATGATTTTTAGAGCTTGAAAAAACATTTTAAATCATTCAAAATGAAACACATATGATAAAGATATAATGATCATAGGTAGGTGATCAATCATATGTTGGTTTACTTTAAAATGACATTTTGGCACAATGTATTTTTAAATTTAAAAAAAAAAAAAAAAAAAAAAACTTTCTAACCTTCCTTTAAAATACAAAAAAAAAAAAAAATATTATTTATTTTTTATTTTTTTTTAAAAATAAAAAAATAAAAAAAATTAAA
>Ga0116227_10007773_pt1 | contig 20686 bp, 19 predicted proteins | sample S1TSphgellanicum_FD_89693 | JGI IMG/M metagenome (GOLD analysis project Ga0116227, IMG submission 89693) | Host-associated microbial communities from peat moss isolated from Minnesota, USA - S1T2_Fb - Sphagnum magellanicum MG | ecosystem: Host-associated > Plants > Peat moss > Unclassified...
AAAAAAAAAAAAAAAAAACTGAAATTTTGTAACCAAATCCCAAATATAGAAGCTTTTGTTGGAACACAAAATGCAACCTCATTTTGGCATATCAATATAAGTCAAAAGAGGACAACTTTGGGCAAAGCATATGGGATAAAAGTGGGGTGCTATTTGCAAAAACCTTTAGGAACACAGCAGAAAAAAAATAAAAATAAAAATAATAATAAATTTAAATCAACTCTCTTCACAAAAGAAAAAAAACAATGTTGTGCATGTAAGTGCACCTATATATTAAGTATCCTTAATGATTTTACCATCTATATTAATTAATTTTGATGGTATCAAAGGATATGGGACAATTTGTGATGCTATGGGGAAATATCTTGGATGCATGTTGCCCCCACCTCATTGTTGTTTGAGTACAATTTCTATCTCTAATTTTTGGGTAACCCCGGCAACCCATCCAAAAAATAAAAGTATCACATTTTTACATGTTTTGCATGGTTGTGTAAAACCATGCAAATGTAATTTTTTTCTACGCTTACAAAAATAACATATTACACGGATCATGTAAATGGGCCATGGCCTGTAAATAAATTTCATTATCCTATAGTACCTAGACAAGGTGTTTAATAATTAATCAATTTTCTTAGTTATGTTTGGCAATAAAAAATAATTAAAATTTTGACATTATACTAAATAATGAAGCTATAATTGTTTTTGAGAGCTTCATTTAATTTTTTAATATGGCAGGCATGTATTTTCCAGAATGGGCAGAATTTCTTCCTGGGTGGTGACCAGTTTTTACCTAGACTAGTCCAATTGAGGGAACCTATTAAGAACTAGTTCGGTAAGGCAACCCTTCAAAAAGAATTCGAGATACATGTCTGTTGAATAATTAATTAAATTTGAAGATTTTGTGTGGAAAAATAAAAATATTCCTTTTGAGTCTTCATTTTCCTTCACAAAATTATGTTCTCTTTAAAATAAAATAAAATTTAAAAAAATCATTTTAAAAAAAAAATCTCAACATTTCTACAAATAATTTAATTAAAATGTCCAAGCTGCCAAGGTACTACTACAACATCTCATTGATGATTTTTTTTTTTCTTTGCACCTAGGGACAAAGCCTAATAGAACATTCAAATGTCAATTGTTTACCGAAATTAACTCCTCAAAACAATTCAAAGCACCCATTCTAGCAATCTGATTGATCATATAAGAAGCTTGGCTTTTTTTTCATCCATAGACACAAGCCTATTCTATTAGACCCCATATATTTGAGTATATTTTCTACACTAATCTTATGGCTTTTGTAAGCACAGACGGGGTTAACAAGGGGTGTGTCAGACTGTGTGGCCTTGCCATTCACATTAAAAAGTATCTATCTTAAGGCAAAAGAAGAATTATGAAAACTCAAATATTTCACCATGCAAAAATATATTAATCTTTAAAAAAATCCACTAAAAGAAACCAAAATCCTCCAAGATATTATAACTTTGTAACTAATCTCAAGCTTCAACAAGAGCCAAAATATCATCTTTCAAAAATCCTCGTATAAAAATAAACCTATTACCTAAGGGCCAAAATCCATGAAGCTACTATAATCTATAATGAATCTAAACACAATGTCCTTGCCTTGGTAGGCGAGGCCAAGGACAAATCTCTCCACCCAACAAGCACAAATCTTCCCACCAAAAACTCTCTCCACCCAACAAGCAAAAATCTGTCCACCCAAAAGTGTCTCTACCCAACAACAAGCACAAAAATTTCCACCAAAATATCCTTCCACCCAACAAGCAAAAATTTCTTCAGCAACAATTCTCTTCACCCTTGACCAAAAATCTCTCCATCCCCACAAAGCAAAAATCTCTCCAACAAAAGTGCACTCCAGCCATCAAGAAGCAAAAATCTCTCCAATTTTCTGACAAATTTCCTAAAAACAAAAAGGAGGTTAGATTTTTCAATCATAAATTTAGAATGGTATATTAATTATTGTTGTACCATGCTATCAACTCCAATTGAAATTATCCATTTTGGGTTAGGCAAATAGCCCCAACAATTGCCAACAAGTTGAATGGAAAAATTGAAGCTTTAGGGTTCACACTTTTTGTATCATCCCATGAATGGGGGCTATCACCTTGACTTTAGAACAAAATATGTTCATTTCTTTTCAACTTGAACCTGTAACCACCCAATATTGTAGTACCTAGGCTGGTTAGGCACTAAGTAATTATTTTTGGATTTGCCAATTTTTTTGAAAAAAATCTACTGCCATGCTGAAAATCTGAAAAAAACTCTCGAAGCACACTAACTTCATTACTTAGTATAGAGCCTAATTGTAAAATATTATCATTTTACTGCCAAAAATATATGACAAAACAAAATCATTATTTGGCACCTTGGTACTGAACCAGCCCGGGTACTTGGGTTATCTAAGTATTGTTTGTGTTTAGATTCATTATAGAGTATAGTAGCTTAATGGATTTTGGCCCCTACTATGTAGTAGGTCTATTTTGAAACGAGGATTTTTGCAAGATGATATTTTGGGCTTGTGTTGAAACTTGAAATTAGTTATAGAGTTATGATATCTTGAAGGATTTTGGTTTCTCTTAGAGGAATTTTTTGAAGATTATATTTTTGCGTGGTGAAATATTTATTTGAATTTCCATAATTCTTCTTTTGCCTTAAGATACTTTTCAATGTAAATGGCAAGGCCACAGTGTCACACACACACCCCTTGTTTTCATTCATTAATGCATTGTGTATACACTTAAGGAGGAGGTCATGGTATGACTCAAGAAACAAATTGGCTTATTAAGAGCATCTCCACCAACATTCATTCAGTATGTGATCATGCGTTGTAAATCTTGGATGAGGTTCATCAGTCAAACCCAGTGAATGCACTGGAAGACTACTGGAACCCTAAAAAAAATGCACAACTTTTCAGAGCCCTGGATGAGCCCTGGAACAGTCTAATAAACACAGTCAAATCATATTTATGCAAATTAGCCTTCAATTTAAACACTACTTTACCTTCATGTGCATAAATTTATAAATGTACCAAAAAAAATTTTAACACCCAATTGAAATTATTGAACCAAATATAAAAGACTTTGACGTAAAAAAGACAATTAAATTACTTCACCAATTGAATGGTTTCCCACCTTGGATTTGCACCCCTTTCGTAATTGGTCATTATTTACTCACCATTAACTTGAGTAGTCAATTGCCCAACACACCCCCGGGTTTGACACACATCAAGTTCCATTAATTAGTGGACCCAATTACAACTATTGGAATGCCATAAGATGTAATAATATGACCTGATGGATGGTGAATTCAACTCATGACCCAGTCTTGCAAGGTAGCTCAAAATTTTGATTCACTTGAAGTATGATCAAAACAAAAATATGTATATAAACATTGTGATATTAACACGTATTGGACAAGCCTTTTCCAATTTTTGGCACGGGATATGGATATGTTGATAGCCATAAGCACGATAACGAATGATAAGGAGCTCACATTCATTTGGCGCATTTTGCCACGGTGATACTTCGAGGCGAAGCTTGTATGTGACATCCTGGGAAGATAGGTATTAGAGATTTGCCTACTCTCCATGGTCTGATGCTTATGAACATTTGGAGATACATAACAACAATTTGGAGATACATAAAGAATCATGAGTGTGGGGGCACTCCATCCATTTTCATGATAGATATGCAGGTAGGTATTATGGATCATTCATTTTCAAATGAGCATTATCAGTCCATTTTGAGTCAGAATTCAACATTACCATGTTGTAGAATGCGCCATTTCTGAGATAATGTGTAATTACCAGAAAAACAAAAAAATCTGTGTAAAATATGAACAGAATGTTTTGTATATTTATTAGTGTGTGATCTACTCCCTTGAAACGAATTGTTGTGGAATTGTGCATTCTGAGGTCTATAATTGGCTACGAAATTTAACAAAAACCTCTACAATACAAATACCCCCTAAGGGTAAAATTAGAGTATAAATAATTTATTTCTAGTCTCTTTTAATTGGAGTTGCTAAAATATCACTATTATTATTCTTATTATTGTTATTAATATAGCATTACTTTCTTGCATATAAAACACAACACAAAATGCAGTCAACAACAGATTGAAATGAATGCAAGGTTAGGGTCATGCGAAATGAAACTTTGTGTTTCAGTTTTTTTGTAGACATAAATAAGAAGACTGCAGAAGAGTATAAAATCAATTGATAAATTAATTGCATTGTCCAGGCAGGAATTGCCAGAGAGAAAAGGCAACAATTGCAAACAGATAATGGAGAAGAAGAAAAGTAGGCTAGAGGAAGAAACACAGAGGACTTGGGTTTGCAGCAAATGTGAGAGCTGTTGAGGAGGGTGGCCAGTGGGTTAGTTAAGTTAATTGCTGGTGCGGGGGACATCAAGTAAAGGAATTCCTGTGACTGTAATCTCTTGACGAGGGAGCTGGAATCCAATCTTCAACTCTTCCATCAATGCCTTCATGTGCAAAATCATGTTGCTTCTTCTTTGCCATCTCTCACCAGCTTCCTGGTTATGGTACTCAAATAATGGATAATAAAAAAGAACAAAAGGACTGAATGGCGTCTAATGTGAATTCATCCAGGGTCTCACAAAGGAGGACTCACTAGTGTCTAGTGTGGAATTGATTTATGTGAATTGAGTTGCATGTTTGTTTTGCAAGTTTGAGAATCGGAAAAACCTAAAGAGAACAAGCATCTAACAATTTCTTTTGTGGGATCTTAAGCCAATTTATAGGTTTTATGTTGTCAGATACGAGCCAGGGATGGGTATCTGTCCACCCACTCCATTCTTTTGTCAATGAGGTTGGGAGGGACAGAGTAGGTTTGTAAGAGGGAAGGGTAGGTTTGTAGGTAGGTATGAAGGATTCAGATACACAGACACCACTACCTTTGTTATATAGATTATAACAGAGGAGATTTGAATTGTGGGGTTGTGTGTTCAGGAGCTGTACCTGGAAGTTGAGATGGTGTTGCATCCAGAGTGACATCTTCATGCGGTTGGAATCCTCAATATCCTTACACAGCAATCGGAAAGTCGGATACCAGAACTGAGGAAGACTCTCCATGTACTTTCCCATTTGCTCCTTCAGAATGCCAATCTTCTCCACCGGTGTTGTTGCATGGATTTGGAAGTCAATGGCATCCCATTGATCTGGGCTTCGGTTGTAGTTGGAAATGGGTTTTGATGCCAGGATTGAATTAGGGTAATACACCTTCTCGTTGGAGCCACTGTGTTTATAGCACACATTGGCAAATCAGGGAAATCAAAACTAGGAAAAGCCTATTTTAATGTCATGACCACACTTCTTTTCAGAACATGAAATCCTAATAAGTTGTCAGCCTACATTGAGTGCTGGTCAGAGTTTGAGAGTACTTTGTTACCTGAGAAGAATGGTGTTGAGGATATTCATCTCCTGCAAAAAGAAAGCCACAGGTGATTTGTTAGTCCAACCAGACTAGTGCAGAAGCTGGGTGTCAATGTGTGGGAGAGAAAGGGAGGCAAAGCAGGAAGGGTAGACCTCAACGAGTAAGGACACTCCATCGACCAGGATTCGGTCGCCCACATCAAATGGGTGCACAATGAAAAGGAAGATGAGTGACTCAAATGTGTTTCTTGCTGCATTGCCGAATACAAACACAGAGGGAAGCAAGATTGAGGAGAAGGCCACCAATAGCTTTTGAGTGTTGACGCCCATTATGAGCAAGCAGATTGTGAGCAGAATGGCCAGCATGAGCTGCACAACCAATATGAACCAAGAAAGTTCAATCTTTGGAAATCCTTAAAAAAGCCTTGCCACCAAAGTTTCACATGATCAAAATGCTGCTGTCATCTGTAAATAGCATTTGAAGTCCTGGGGGTCAAATTGAATTGTCCTACCACATCCAGCACTCTGTGAAGTTTTGCAACCACTGTCCGGTTGTCACTAAGAGTGAGAGACAATGCCTTGCGCTCCTTGTACACATTAACCACCCACTTCACTAGAGCCTTTTTTGAGATTGTGCCTTCATCTGATACTTCAAACAATGCAAACGCTTTCATTGCTTTGTCCTCGGGCAACATTTCCACAAAGTTTTGCAGTGACAGACTTGTCTTCCCTGGCTCAGCAACATTGTAGAAAATCTGTATGCAACATGCACTTGGATGTCTGATGAAAAGGAGCATGATTCCTATGGGGGTCTCTCCATCAACCATGAATATGGGGAAAAAATAGTTCTTGCAAGTAAATGGGTTATAGGGGGGTGTAACCTGCTTAGCTGCAGCCTTAGCCTGAGCTTCACTATCAATTTCCCAATTAGCAGACAGCATTGAAGAAAATGTGGTCATGTTGTGGGTGCGCACCAACTTCATCAATCTCCTTAGAGTCCATGCTGACACTGTCTAAACCATTTACACGATTCAGAAGCAGAGTTTTGGAATGGTCACTTATGGGTTCTAGCATGAAGAATGTGTTGATCTATTATTGGTTTCTTCAGACCCTGTTCCCTTGCGGGGGTTATTTGGGACTTAAAACTTTGCAAATGATAAAACTGGCTAACACATCAAGAATGTTGCCAAATGGACACAAGGCCAGCAAACTCACATCTGAAGTCAACTCTTGCAGCTTGTCTTGAGCAATGATGACCTCTGCAGGACTTGTTGTGTCATTACTTGATGCAGGCAACTCATTAAAGTTCACTTTCTTGTGGCCAGCAGGTGAACCTGATTCCCCATACACATTCAATCTATTGATTGGAACTTCATGCAACATATGTTAAGTACTTCCTGCATATGAGGCTATGCTTGATAACCTATCCTGGTTGAAGATCAACTTTTTACTTTTAGGATATTGCAGAAAGTTGTCAACAGTTGTGTTGAAAGCTCAGACAATATGTCTGCAATATCAAATGGCTGGAGTTCAAAGTGACCTTACCTGCAGGATCACTTGGTGGTGAACTTCTTAGAGAATTGCTCACACTAATGGAGTGCTCATGCTCCCTCCTTTCCTCCTGTGCAATTCAAAAAATTTGCATACATAAAAATTTAAAATTATTCATCATGAACTTCATGTCATAGCAGATCATTGCAATGCCAGTAAACAGCAGATTAATCTATTGGTTTTTCTGAACACATCATTATTCCATGCCTCCACATAATTCTCTTACCTGCAACTCCACATCAGATGTCACTGGTTTTGTGGGCTGTTCTCTGCCTCGTAAACCAGGGGAAGACTTGGAGGATTGCTGTGAATTTGTATGCCCTTGTTCAGGCTCCTGTAAACCAGTTAATAAATCAATTCCTCTCCATCAGCAATGATGGTTATGCCAGTAAACCCTGCTGCCAGTTTGAAACAGATTTATATGGAATTCATTTCCATCAAAAGAGTAGACTACTGGCAAGTGGATTTAGCTCACTGTAACATTTGCCAGAGGCCTTGTGTCCTGCTCACTGTCAAGGTCATAAGGCCATGTGAAAATATCATCCCCTTCACCAATCTTTGGATGTGAAAGGGTCTCTAACACATATTGATGAAAGAGGGAATCCTGGATTCGATCAAAGTATGCTGCACGGTGGAAGCTGTTAGCTGCTACTTTCACAAACAAAACTTTTGTCATCCAAAGCAACGAGGCTGTGAAACAACACCAGAGCACCTGATGATTGCATTAAAACCCAAGCCCACACATATCCCTTCATAATGTCAGAATGGGTACTATGGTGACAAGCTGCAAACTGAAGGGAGTCTATATATGTTTTCCACATTGGTGAGGCTCACTGTTGTTGCCACTCTCACCAGTTCAGACACATCTTGCTGGGTGAGTTGCAGCAACTCATCGGGAATCAGTCCCTTGGGAGTGCAAACATGGTCTACTGACAGTTCCTTCACAGTGTAGAGAAAGTTTCATTTGAATGAGTGAGTACCTTGGTGATGACAGGAACAGTTTCCTGGTCAGTGTTATTCCTGAAGATTATCTTCCAGGTTGCAATGACTAATGACAACCAAAAAAAATTCTTGACAGCATGTCGCAGCCCATACACAAAGTAGAGCACTCTCTTTCTCAGCAAGTAGTGGTGCTCTATCAAAATCACCAACAGCTACATGCACCCCAAAGTCACCATACCCATCTCCAGTTACAGTCAGATAATCATTGTTTACAGAGCTCCCAAAGGATTCAGGCTCTCTGCCTAGGCTTCATCTGGGGTGTGATACCCACAGCAGAAATGGTTCATTTGAAGCAAGAAGAGAGGTTTTCGATGGCTTGGGTGGTCAGGAAGTAGAGAGAAAAAAGACACTCAGACATTGCAGAATGATGCAATGTAATCTCGGCATGCAACACAAAGTTGCAATGATCTGTCTAAGACTTGGTTTGAAGGGGGGCTGTTTACCTTGACAGCAAATCCAGAAATTAGGCGACCGCATGCCACCACAAGTGCAAGGGTGAGCCATTCCCAGAGAACTAGGTTATACCAATACACCTTCCGCAATGACTGGAGACGAACCGAGCAAATGAGCAGTACGCACACAACCATCAAGCTAATCCATTGCGTCCACTGAACACATGCATTGCTTGTCTCCTTCCAAATCTTGTATTGTGGGATGGTCTCATCCCCCAATGGATCAACCTGGTCACAACCCAAAACATTGGCACTCATACGGAATTCCTCAACTCCAGAGGACTTGTGACGCTCTCTGAAACAGATCACAATACCTTGCAGAAATTCAGAAATGGGTACTGTAAGATTATGCTTGCCTCTTCTTCTGGAATTGGGTGATGACTGGTGGGTGCAGCAGCAGCAGCTCCTCGTGGAGTGAAAAAATTTGTTGCAATCATTTTGATCTTGCCTATAGGAGTGGCTGCAGCAAAGGAATAAGCAAGACTTTCAGGAGGTCCTCCTGCTGCTGGCATTGATCTGCGCCTGGTGAGCACCCCGCGCGTGGTAAACAGGGGAGCCAACTCTTGCTCTGGTGTGATTCCCAATCCTACTATAGAAGAGTAACGTCGCCGACTGACGTGCTCCGTGACAGCAGGAGTGAGAGGGGGCGGATCTTGGAGACGGGTCTTGGGACGTGCAGTCAGTGGCCTGGGTGGCTTCCTGCATATTCTATTCATGACGTGATACATCCTCCCCGGAGAATCTGTTTGGATAGGAGTGTTTTCGTGACTGTTGTTCTGATATTTTCCGTGCTGCAGAGATGGCTCAGGTCCATTGTCAGCTTGCAGCTCTTGTGGTAATATCAGTGCCTGGAGGTTTGGTTTCCGAACCTTGCTCTGCAGGGGAGGAGGCGGCGAAGAAATCTCAGGCTGCGGCCGGTGGTCTCCTGACAAATTGCTTCCGCTGCTGCTAGCAGGTCCTGCTGGAGTAGCAGTGATTTGAGGCGAGCTCTCGACCTGCAGCAGCTCCTTCACAGAATTCGGTGGTAAAGACTCGTTCCATTCAGGAGACTGATCTTCGACGTCTTCGCTTCCCTCGGCCAATCTTTTGGTCCTCAAGAGAGGAAGGGACGATTGGAGAGTGTGCGCGTCGGGGGCGCCCATGGGCTGGTGATTGAAAGAAGCAGCCGCCGTATTCATCGTACTGTTTCTGGCGTCGTCAGCCGCGGCAGATGCAAGAAGAGCCGTAATGATTTCCCTACTCACAAACGCTTGTGAGATGCTGTCTGAAGCTGCCTGTTGCTGTGAAGAATCTGAGCCTTGCTGCTGCTGTGACGATGCATTCAAATTCTCGTCTTCCGCAATCGCCACTCCCGATTCTAGCGGCGCAAAACTGTCTGGTTCTGCCATGGTTCTTACCGCTGCTGCTGCTGCTTCCTCACTCGGATCAAGTCACGCACATCACAAGGAAATCAACATGCAAGATCACTGAACATAGAACACTCTACGTACCACCCATCCTTCCAACGATTTGCAACGAGGATTCAGATCGGATACTGTAACAATCGTAGCTGCTCTTGACAATAATAATACGATTCTTTCCCTCACGCAGGAGCACTCACCTCTCTTGTTTTCCATGATCACAGACTGTTTCTCCACATTTGACAAGGGGACGAGGTCGATCATGTCCTTCCTGTCCATGCCTGTAGCAGACGTTTTCTCTACTCCAACAAGCTTCAGATGCGTGATATTATGTACTTAGGATTCACAAGCAACGCGCGTCAACGAACTCCTCAAACTGTAGTCTGACAGATCTAGAGATAATAAGCGTGTTGTACAGTAGAGTATCCTCGCAATCTGCAAAGTAATATCCACAGATCTGCATGGAATCGTAAGCAGCAGCAGCAGCCTTGCACGACGACAATCATGACCTCAACGACATTGAATCTTTCTACTTCGAGAAACCATAGGCTAGTCTTCTGAACAAATCAGACTCCTCTGTCAACAATCATTTCCTTCTGAAAGCATTTCAGATTCTGAACCAAATGCAGGGCTGGGGCAGCAATTGTCGCTGTTCGCAACGGGAGAGAACTCCTCTGAGGAAGAATAGCAAGAAGCGTCACAGTACAGGAACCGTGTCGATTCTGTGCATCATCTAGAGAGACTCAGGCTCTCCTCCTCTCCTGGAATTGGATCGGCATTCAGTGTAATAATATATCAGTTTTTTCTTGAGAATTTTTTCGGATCCATGATCCAAAGGCAAATTTGTGACAGGCTGCAGAAGGAAAGGGCAATGCGAAAGACGGAATGATATATCTACGGAGGCTTGCTTGCAAGATCTTATAATATCAGTTCCCAAGATCATTTTTGGAGGTCACAGGAGAGGTGCAGAAGAGCGGGAGAAGAGCAAACGCATTGCATGCAACGCACAAGGGAGTCACTAAGTACCTGACGATCAACCTTTCACCTTCTGCAAGCATCATGCCGCCGCAGATCCTCATGTGTCTCCACCGATCTCAGACATATCTCCACCGATCCCATCATCCTCACAACGCTTGCGCTGCCTATTTGTATGAATTTTTTTTTCTATACTGTAAATCGTGGAATCTGCTGCAGAGACTGTTCTGCTTTCTTCCGCCCTTGCTTCCAACGCCATGGATCCCAGGCTGCAGTCATCATGTATAATAGACAACAGAGCTCTCTCGCACAGTTAAGTTGTCTATCATTGGCTGATCTGCAACTATTATGTTTCTCTTGAGGCCGTCTGCTCTCTGATTTAATTTCTTCCCTGAGGCTAAGATTCTGAGGATCTGCAACTATATTTCCCTTGAGACTCTAGACTGATTTTCTTCCCCAAGATCTGGAGGCTTAGATATGCAACTTACTTACAAGTCTGTAGAAATCCTTTTCTTCTTGCGCATCATCAATCATGGAGATGACCTGTCCTGGATTTCGCATCCACACATGATGAGCTCACCGTTGTTGTACAATTCTTTCTTGAAATATTACAGAACGTAGACACGTTGACGCACTTCTCTTCTGTTCCTGCTCAAACATTGATGTCTTCACAGAAGTCATTAGACAATTATGCTAATATTATTGCATCTGGAAACTAAAGTTGTACAAATCTCCAGCTGCAGACCTGTATCCTACAGAAGCAGTAACCTTCAACAAGTTCCTCTTTGAAAGAAAACAATCCTTTACAATCTCTACACATATCTATGCATCAAAGAGTCAATTATAAAGAACAGGAAAAGAGAATGAAAATTTTGATACAAGCCATGATGCTATCAAAGCTTCGTATGACCATTTAAAGTTTTAAAATACCATTGCAATGCCTAAGCAACCATTTGTGGACAATTTGTAATGTTTTCAAGTTGTGATGAGAGCTTTGGGGAAAGAATTGCAATGAAATTGGGGAAAGTGCACAATTCGGTCAATATAGAAAAGAAAAATCAAAGAACTAATATTATCATGGGAAGTTCTATATTGTCTGCACACAATTTTACAATGGGAAGAAACATTATCATGATCTATATATCGGACCTCTTAGAAAAACCAATGCGCATCACATAATATGTAATAGCACAAATGAAGTTCTAAACTGCACTAGATTGCAACGATTAAGGAACCATGAACAAGTGCCATGTTCTCAAGACTTTCTGATGTCGCCTTTTGGAAACATTTGCAATGATGTTGAGGGAACTGAAAAGAAAATTCGGAAAAAAATGAAGATCAAAAGCTTTTCAACATCAAAACTAGTACATTGGCACAATACAACATTGGGAAGAAACATCACTTGTCGACATCCTCCCCCAAAAAACCCAACACCCATTGAACATAATATGCATGCATGAATGAAGTTTTTAATGCAATTATTACAACAACCAAGCAATGAATAGTAGTAAATGAATGGAGTGCCATTGCAACAATGGAGCAACCTTGTCTACATGAATAGTAGTAAATGAATGGAGTGCCATTGCAACAATGGAGCAACCTTGTCTACATGAATAGTAGTAAATGAATGGAGTGCCATTGCAACAATGAAGCAAGCTTGTCTAGACAATAACAATGTTTTCAAGTTGTGATGTGATTTTTTCATGAATTGCAATAGTATTGTTATAAAACTTGGGAGAAAATGTTTAAAAAGGAAGTTGAAAACATTGGAACTATATCACGAGAGTGCATTCATAGTCAAAGGACCCATCTAAGGAGTTCAACACACTCTCTTTAAAATTACAATTCCATACTTTTGAAACATCATAAAGGGAGCATAATAATTTGGATTGTCAATTTGTTTTTTGGAAATAAGTTTTGTGACTTGCAAAGTTTTAATGTTTAAAATTTCATATAAATTGATGATTTTTCAAAAGTGAGAAAACATTCAAAACTTCTGGGTGGATAGTTTTTTGTTTTTTTTTTTTTCCAAACATTTTTTTTGTTTATCACATGTGCACCATTCCTTCTGATAACACAAGTTCTTAATATTGATCATAAAAAAAACAAAAGTACTTGAAATTGATGATATCTAGATTTTTAAAACACAACACTTTTTATTTAAATGTGATTTGGCCTTGAAAACCATGAATTTTGAAGATGTGTTTTTAACAAAAATTATTCACTTTTATGTGATAAAAATCATGAACATACATGATGCATGATCAAAGTGTAATCAAAATATATTTAAATTTAACACATAATTGTAAATTAAATGTGAAAAGTGCAAAATTCAAAATAATAAGTTCCAACACAAGAAGAATGAAAGCACACTAGGATTGTGCCAAAAGGAACCATTGCAAAGTCCATTTTGGGAGTTTTCTTACTGTAGTTCAAAATGCAAAACATTGGAAAAAAACTTTTCAAATGATGTTAAAGTTGATATCTTTTAACACATTGTTCAACATTTAACTTGTTTGCACACTTTTATTAAATATTAGTGATGAGAAACATCCTTTTGGATATGTGATGGATGTTGAAAAAGACCTTAAAAGCAAAAATGAAGAGGGTGAAATTTTAAAACTATGGACTTTTATTGCACATAATAACAATTATAAAGTCTTTTAGGGTGAAAGCATGGTAAAATGAATAGTCAAATTACTTAACCAATATCAATGGAAAGTAACCATCTAGTAGGCCTTCATAATTGAACTTCAAAAATTATTTAATTCAATTATCAATATTAACATGTTTTTTAACTTTGTTACAACTATATTTAAGAATCATTTGTTTCAAGTATGTTTAAATAGATGAAAGTAGGTGAAATATTAGATTTCACAAATTTTTAAGTCAATGACATACTGAAATGTATTTGTGGACACTAAACTTTTCCATATTATAATCAAAATATATTCAATTCTAATGTAAAATTATTTTTTGAACACCATAATTGACTAATCAATTTCAAACATATTTGTTTATTACTTTTATTATACCAATGTTTTTCAAATATTCTATTCAACTTGTCATCAACAAGTAATGGAAGAATTGATGTTTTCTTAATGAAGCTTAAGAAATTTTGAATCTACTTTCTTGTGTTTATGTTGAAAAAATGTCATGTTTAAAATTGGAAGTTGAGTTCATTAACCATGTTTTCACCCATCACATATTTCAATTTTTCTAATTCTTTTAGGTTAAGTTTCATAACCCTTGAAAGTATCATGTCCCAAAATTATGAGAACAATCTTCAATTCCATTATAAATAATGAGTTCATAACACATTTTTCCTATGAACCATGACTTAGGTATTGCTTAGATTGCAAAGTCCATCCTTCATTGAATATTAATGTTTTCAAAGTGTAATTATTCCAAAGTTAGGTGTTCAACAAATAAGTTTCACTTGTTTGAGTCCATTTTGTATTTAAAATTTGCATATGGGTTTCATACAATAATATGTGTCCAACCCATAAAATTTTGGCTTTGTGACACTCAAAAGATGGCATTATAGTTTGTTTTTACCCTAAATGCCACATATCACATGTAATCCTTGAAAAGGGACTTTTACTTTGGCACAGTCCTTGGCTTGATTAGAATGACCATTATTTTTAAAGGAATGTACTAAGCCTAAAAGAAAAGGATTTTGCTATAGCAACACTTCACGTTTCCAACTTTTTTTAAGGTGAGTTTAAGGTACCATGGTTTTAGTTGTTTGGCCCTTGCAAAAGGATGAAAAGTTCTTTGATTATCTCACTAAACACCTAACATTTCAAGTTGCCCTACTATTCTTATGGTCAATCTTGATATGTTGTAAAAGTTATGTGATTTTCTTCAAATGTTAACTAATCAAGTTGAAAAAATATTTGAAGAATAATATTGAGCTTGAAGTCTAAACCAAAAATAAAAGATGTTGTTTTGCCTTTAAAAACAAAAAAAATCATAGTCAAGACTTGCCTCCTAAAAGTTTTGAACTTGTATTACCTCCTATCCTAAACACTAAAAGAATTTTTTTAATTTATGACTCCATTTATGACTAATTTTGTAGTCATATTGGACATTATATGATTAAAAGGCCCTTAGTCATGTCAAACAAGGTGTTTAGGACAAGAAATCATTGAATGTTCAATGTGGCATTTTCCATCTTATAATCATAAAGGACAATTTGTCAAGTAATATAGGACAAATCATAAAGGAAAAATATGCTATTGATTGAGTGTCACAATAATGAATGATTAGAATATGATTAACAAACAATGGACCAATTGACTAGTTGAATTTATAATTTTATAACTAGATTAAAATCATTTTTTTGGATTGTCATAAATATAATTTTGATAGGTAGGTAGGTAGGTAATAGATCTAGGTAGGTTGAAAAAGGCAAATAGGTAGGTGGTAACCTAACTTAATTTACTTAACCTAAATTAGTAACATACCTTATATAATTTAGCCTACCTACCTTAACCTTGTTCTTCAAAGTTGTTCAAATTTTATATATAACTTACCATAAAATAAATGCAATGAACATATTTTTTCATTTTTCTACTTAAAAATATTATGAATCTACTTTCTTGTGTTTATATTATTTTTTAAAATCATTTTTAAACTAGACTTAGGCAAACTACTTTGTTTACTTTAGCTTGAAATTGACACCCTCCAAAACATGAACACATAGCCATAAACAATTTTTTAAAAACTGAAGCCATCCATTCCTTCCTCTATTAGATGCATTCATGGTCAAGCATATTTTCAAAAAATTGTGTATGGACCCATCCATGATGTGGTGTTTCCATCAAATAAACTAACATTGGCATAAAGTTGTGGGTGAATCCATGGAATGGCAAACGTGCAAAATTATGAAATATCACAATGTCTATTACTATCACAACATCGCAACCCAAGGACTTCCAAAGTAATCTTTTAAACAACATTTGCAATTTGAAATAAATTTTTTAAAACTTTATTTGTTAAATGAAGAGGACATGAATTAAAATTTTGGTTGTAAATTCATTAATGAATTAGTTTATCTTCCAATTGTGTCTAGAGGTTTGCAGCCTTAATTAGAGCTTGGTGGTGCTTTGAAACCCTAAATGGTCATGCCTTAGTTTTTGATTGAATGTTTTTCATATCTGCAACTTGTTTGGCACTAGTTTGACTCCTTTTTATTATGCTTCATTGATGAATTAATTCATCTTCCAATTGTGTCTAGGGGTCAATAGCCTTAATCAAACATTGGTGGTGTTTTGAAACCCTAAAAGGCCATGCCTTAACTATTGAGATGTTTTTTAGATCTAAAACTTGTTTGGGACCTTGATTCTTCTTTATTATGCCTCATTGATGAACTAATTCATCTTCTAGGGGTTTTTAGCTTAAATAAAACCTTGGCGATATTCTAAAAGCTAAAATGGCCATGCCCTAGCTCTTGATTGAATGTTTTTGAAATTTGCAACTTGTTTGGCACCTTGATTCTTATTGATCATGCCTCCTAGACCAATTAATTCATCTTGAAAATGGTTTTAGGGGTTTGCAACCTAAATCAAACCTTGGTGGCCTTTTAAAATTATAATTGACCATGCCCCAACTTGAAATTGAACGTTTTTGAGATCTACAACTTGCTTAACACTTTGATTCTTATTGATCATGCTTCTTATACTAATTAATTCATCTTCAAGATGGCGTTGAAGGTCTACAACCTAAATCAAACTTTAATTCTATTTTGAAAGCCTAAATGGCCATGCATTTACTCTTGATTTCAATGTTTGTAGGTCTATAGCCCATTTAATACCTTGATTCTTAATGTTTATGGCTCAAAATGTTATTAAAATGGGTCTAGGGGTCTACAACCTAGATGTCACCTTAGTTATGATCCAAAACCCTTACATGGGTGATTGTTTCAACTTCAATAAATGTGTACAAATTTGCAACTCATTGAGCAATTTAACCATGACCCAATTAACTATTTGGACATTTAAGGGAGCTTCAACAAGTTACACCAATCTATATTTCATTTTCTATATTACATATTGATTTTGGCCTTGGAAGATTAAAGGGGTTATTCAATTTGAACTTCAATACCATAGATTGGCAAGTCTACAACTTATATATATATTATTATGATTGTACATGTATTTTGGATTTGTAGGGAACTTAGATTTGAGCTTTAAACATGTTTGATAAGTCTATAAGTTTTGGCAGCTTTATGTTGTTATTTAATCATTTGACTTGAAAAGGCTTGGGTAGTCTATTGTTCATTTTATGAACTCTTTTATGACATAATGAAATCCCACATTTATATTTTTATGGTCAAATCATTTAGGTAGATCTACAATTCTAATTGGGGGGGGTCTAATGATGTATCTTATGCATATGTGGTTTTGAATTGAAGTTTTTGCAATGAACTTTATCACATATTAGCATAATAAAAACCTACTACTTAACACACATACATATTGCATATTACTTACTACCTTACAACTTACAACTTACTACATTATTGGGTTTCAATAATCAAGTATTCCCACAAATGACATGGGCTATGGTCAACAATGGATGTTGATTGAATATTCTTTACTTACATAACCAACTTAGGCTAGGTGCATACTATGTGGACTTAGGTAAACACAATAGGTGGGTTTTTTAACAAACTAAATTAACTTTTAAAGCCTAACTTAAGTAATGACACCTGTCAACATGGTATAGGTTGAAATTAATGGAATTATCAATAATATGAATAGAAATATTTATTTTAATATCTAAATAATATATATGTAAATAAATATAAATAATGTGATTACACTGTTTTGTCATAAAATCAGTCACAAAATGACAATGTCACATAAGCTAGTTTGGATGGATGAAAAATCATGTTTTTAGTTACATCTTCATGTGACTACCATTGCAACTTGCTATTACATATTGTCTTTTGCAATTAAAATTTTATGCAATTTGTCTAAAATGACTAGAAAACCATCATTAGTCTAATTGTTGATTCGCAAATTCCTTGCAATGTTTACACAAAATGAAAACACTTCAAAAAAAACACTTAAGCAAATAATGGAATCTCTTCATCTTGACACCATGTTTGCCTCTTACAATGTACATTTTGCAACATATAACATGGATAAAAAACAAACTATTCAACTAGTTACTAATGGTCATGCTTTAAGAACAGTTTTGAAAATATCTCAAAATATGATGAATGGTGCATACCCATCTTTAGGGCAACAACTCCTAGCTCTAGTTCCGTTGAACCCAAGGATAAAAAGCTAGGACAATTTTGAACTTGTAGTTAAAAGTGTCCATGCTAACCATGTGCAACTAGATCAAAATTTTGGTCCCCAACCACCTCATACGTGAGGTCCATACACCTCTTATGTAGGAAATTAGTTAACATAATTATGGCTTGGAAAAAATCTACATACTTGGGTTTTGTTGAATTGAGCCTCTTCATGAGCATTTCCATTTTCTTTTTACCCCACTAAACCCCCGACTCCACTTGCATGCATTTTGTTGAATGTTCGCATTGCATCATGGTTAGCATTTTGAACAAGTTTCCACTATCCTATCTTGCACATGACAACATTTCCTCACCCATGTATCCTTGATCCTTCCAAGAGATACTTAAAATAATCATCTCCACGATTGAAATGTGGCATTAATTTCAATAGATGAAAAAAATCATAAGATGTTCACATATGATAAGACCAAAGTAGCCTCCATCTATGTACATGAATAGTCCATGATGGTCCAAAATATCTATGTTGTTCATTGCATAGGTATTCTAGCCATTGAACCAAGTCCTATGCATCTCATTATTATAAGGATTCCAAATCTCAACCAAAGTGTTATCTATCAACCCAATACATCTTGGCAAATTCATGTAGTTGTGTACCAAGGGCACCTTGCTCTTTGGGCATCAACCAATAGATCTCATGAGCAAGTGCATCATTAATGCATGATGCAATAAAAAAATGCATTATCACACATGGTAGCTTTCAACCAAACCCACACAAAAACATCATACTTTGTGACATTATCATGTTTCACATATAATTTGCAGTTCATGAAACATTGTTTGGGTGTCAATTTGCACGGTTTACTTAGCACAATTGGTGTTTCCCCTATTTTGTTCAAATGTCATGTTAGGTTCCATATTTAAAAGTAATCCTTGAAAGCAAGAAAATAAATCAGATCTTAAACCTAAAAACTACCTTAAAATCAAACCTTAAAAACATTAAACCTTCAACCCTAGATGAAAGAACTAAAAAGAAAAAGGAAATTAAACAAACCTAAACCTTCAACCTTAAATAAAAGAACTAAAAGCAAAAAGGAAATGAGATTAAACCTAAACCCTAAACCCTAACCCTAAAAATAAGCCCTTAACACCCTAAAGTCTCAACATTAGAATAAAAAACTAAAAGCAAAAAAGAAATGAAACCTTAAACCTAAACCCTAACCCTTAAAATAGGCTCAAAAAAATTTATACCTTCAACCCTTGATGAAAAAACTAAAAGCAAAAAGGAAATGAAACTTTAAACCTAAACCCTACCCCTAAAATTAGACCCTAAAAACTCTAAATCTTCAACCCTAGATGAAAAAACTAAAAGCCAAAAGGAAATGAAACTTTAAACCTAAATCCTACCCCTAAAATTATTACCTAAAAACTCTAAACCTTCAACCTTAGATGAAAAAACTCAAAGCAAAAAAGAAATGAAACTTTAAACCTAAACCCTACCCCTAAAATTAAGCCTTAAAAACAGTAAACCTTCAACCCTAGATGAAGAAACTAAAAACCAAAAAGGAAATCACACCTTAACCCTAAACCCTATCTTTAAAAACAAACCTAAAAACCCTAAACCATAAACCTTAGATGTAGGACTAATTTTTCTTACAAAAATCAGACCTTAAAATTTAAGCTTGCATCCATGTTGCCCACCCTAAACCCTAGCTCGAAACTATTCATCATAACTAGTGCCCTAATTTCAAAAACTTTCATTCTTTAAAAATCATCCTTTAATTTACAAAACCAAACCCTATGGCATAAACAAACAAACCAAAACCCCATGGTTCTAAATGTTATATAAGCTTTAATCATAGCTTAAGTGTAAATATTAATAGCCAAAAACCATAGTCAATGGTAAATAACCAATAGCCAAAAACCATAACCAATGACAAATAACTAATAACCAATAGCCTAAATTGATTGCACATTTTGTAAGTATGCATATGGGTATGGACTGGAAGACAATCGTGGAAACCTAAACCACCATCAATCCATGAAATGAGGTGTAACTCAATTTTTAATTAGGCGATTGTACACATGACCCAAGGTGGTGGAGATAATTTTCTACCATTGACCTCATACACGAGCCATTCATGAGTCTACACATGGCAAACATGACCTTGATTCCATTGCGCGACCATATTTTTTTGCCCCATGAATTTCATAAGCCTTCAAGGACCACATTTGGACCCAATTAAGTTTAGCTACATTGTCAAACAAATATATGACAACCATAAGGCAATATGGTGGGCTAGAATCAATGCAGGAAAAGCAATGACAAGGGATGATTTCATTAGACAATAAGACATTGCTTATTTAGATCGTGAACACAAAAAAAAAGTTGGCATTTACACAAAAATTAGGCCATTTCCTTTTGCACATGGATATTTAGTCATTTAGATGATGTGTTTTATTTTCAAGACGCAAGTGAAGATAATGAAATTCATGTCCCATTCACAATATGGATACAAACCCCATCTCAATTGTAAGCCATGTTTCATTAAGTGATAATGGGGTAATTTCAATGGATGCCACCTTTGGCACTAATGACATGAAATTTCTCTTGTTCCATTGATGGTG
>Ga0116227_10007775_pt1 | contig 20683 bp, 13 predicted proteins | sample S1TSphgellanicum_FD_89693 | JGI IMG/M metagenome (GOLD analysis project Ga0116227, IMG submission 89693) | Host-associated microbial communities from peat moss isolated from Minnesota, USA - S1T2_Fb - Sphagnum magellanicum MG | ecosystem: Host-associated > Plants > Peat moss > Unclassified...
AAGCTGTGTGGTCAATCAAATGAGGTCAAAATACAACTCCATGAAGCCTTTATTTAGGAAAGGTAGAAAAAATGAAACCTGGCTGTCTGAACTGCTTAAAATTAGGTCTCAAGTTTCAGCACCCAGAATTCAAATAGGTATAATTGATTGAATTTGGAAATCAGTATTGGATGCTAATAATATGCTTGTGATGAGTGTGAAGATCCAGAACTTCTAATATAAGTCTAATTTGTAGTACTATGGCAAGTTCAGCATTCAGGGATGGAATGACTATTTCATTTATCGAAACTAAAATATTGTAAAATATCCTTTAAAGTTTCCCTGGTTTCCTTCCCACAAAAAAAAGAGGTTCTTTGAAAAAAAAAAAGTGTTTTCTGAGGATTTCAACATTTGTGAAAATTGTGTAATTAGTTTCAAAGCTGCCATGTTACTGTGGTATACACTAGTGTTATTCGTAAAGTAAGAAAAACACAGCACCAGACCCTGAGTTTGGTCATACACAGGCTGAGATTCCAAAAAAGACCTGCAAAAAAGTACATTAGCTTTCAACTGGGGATGAAAACTCAGAAAACCATCAATTTACGTGGTAAACTGAGTTTCATCCTGTCTTTCCTTTTTTCCTGAGCGCCTCCACTGCTGCTACACATATTTTCACTGCTCGTAACTGTACAACTACTATAATTAGTCTCGAACCTTGTGCATTAAATGCTGAGTTTCAGCATTTCATACCGAGATTTAATAAAATGTCTTTACTTTACTTTGCGGATACCACTGAAAAACAGGATAGGGGGTGAAAGGAGGCCCAAAAACAGGGTGAAGATTGGGTTTCTTTACAGATAATGTTATAACCGAAATTATTTATCTATCATCTAATAGCCTTGTTGAAGCTGCCATGTTAATGTAGTGTACATTGTGTAATAGCCTTGTCGAAGCTGCCATGCTAGTGTGATCTACATTGTCTAATAGCCTTGTCTGAAATATTGGGGCTAGAAGGAACAAGTCTGATCAGAAAGGAAAAGGTCTTGTTTGGGTGCATGTAAGTGCGTAGGTTGCTAGAAAGGAAGAATGAATCTCAACACGTCCAAACAAATCCAAACAAAGAGTGGAAGGATGGAGAGAGAGGGAGGAAGCACCCACCCACGCACCCACCACGTCCATGCACTTCTACCATCAAGCTCAAGATTCAATAAAGAGATTGGTGTGGGACCACCAAGCACTTGGATCCAAATCTCTCAACTTGCAGAAACCTTTTTTCAGCCAAACTGCAGACAGAATGTCCCTCATGAAAAGATGGGCTCTGCCATCACTTGCGCTCTACAAGCCTTTTTAGGCTATCTAGGTTCAAAGGATTGTGACATTCAATTGTGGGTCTACAACACCTTAAAATATTAGAAGGAGAAGCTTACTAGACCTCATTGTGTGCAATCTTTGATCTAGTTGCAAATTTTTTTTCATGTTAATTAATATAAATTGTGTCATGTAATATGATGAAGAATGTAATCTGAAGCATGATTGTAAATAATTAATAGATAGAAATAAGGTATGTATCACAAAATAGCCCTTCCGAACATAGTGTATTCTTTGCTTTGCTTTGATGTAAATCTGAAGAACTTTGTTGCAAGAAAAGAATAATAAGGAGGAAATGAAAGGAAGATCCAAAGCTGATGAGCTTTTCTTTAATAGCTAAGACTAACTATTAACACAAGAACACACAAAAGGAAGGGCAAATATAAAGGATTTAATTTATTAGGATATTACATAAAACTTGGTCTCAGTGCCATAAGCTATAACTAACTTAATGGCCATTTTAATTACCAGCAATAATTGATAAATAAGAATTGAGAAATCATGCCCAAAAGTGAATTGGGCGTTTTAACTAGTTTTGATTGCTCATTGCCATTCATTACAATAGAATGTGGATTTTTTTACATCATTAGGCCATGGCTCATGACCCATGTGTGAGGTAATCTTTATGGTTTCAACCATCACAATGTCAAAATATGTGATGCTTGTTGTGACACGTATTACACTTGTGTTGTAAGTTTGATATAAATGTCATATATTTTACATTGTGATGGATGAAACCACAAAGTTTACATCACAAATGTCCTCAAGCATGGCCTATTGATGTAGAAAAAACCATATTTTGTTGAAGTAATTCACTATTTTTAACCTAGGGGACATTTAGTGTAAAGTTTGGGGTTTACATGTATCAAATGATTATTTTTAGGGGTTATTAGATAATTATTTAACTTTTTTTAATCATCCTATTATTATCTTATATATTTATATATATTTATATATCACTTTATATTAATTATAATTCATTATTTCAAATTATTACATATTTTATATTATAATTAAACTAATAATTATTTGAATAAATGTACCTTATTTTTAAACTAATTAACTTTTTATTGAACAACCAATATATTGCACCCTATAATTTTACTCATGTACTTTTTATTTATTTATATTAATGCCCCCCCCCAAAAAAAAAATTTTAAAGGATGGATAGTGGTAAGTTTTTTCATAAAAGGACCATAAAATATAAAAGGATAAGGCATTTGGAGGGGAACTTGAATGTTCACAAATGTGAAAAGAAAGTAAAAAGTTGAAGTACACAAACAAGGTGTACTTGGGTGACTATTAAGGGGCAAAATATAAAGACCCTAAAATAACATTTGTTGCATATTCACTTACATTCTAATTGATCAATTGAGTATTTGATTGTAGTGTGAGGTTATAATTCTTCAATGTGGCTCAAATAGCAAATGGGTTGATGTGAAAAATAGAATTGGGTGGGAAAGTAATTTCAATACCCATTCTTAATTCCATTTACCCAACATTATGTCATAAGGTTATTTTGTTTAGTTATCCATAGGATAAAATTATATGTCATGTGTTTAATTAATATTATCTTATTGAGGGGTGAATGCATGCTACAGTGGAAATAAAAAAAGAATCACAGTTTGAAAATTTTCAATATGTGTGTAACTTTGATATATTATGGTGAATGTTTGGAAAACATTTTGTAATTAAGATTTTCAATTAATGATGGTTTACATCCCAAGATATCATTGTATCATAGAATTGAAGCACATATTGAACAAATTAATGATTAATTGGAATACATTTTCACTTTCAAACAACTCTATCAAAATGCTACAATTGTAAAAAAATATTACAAAGGATTAAATTTAATGGTGGTTTATTTATAAAATTTTGCACCCGTAAAAAGAAAATTACGAAAAAAAATTTCTTCACCAAATTTCTCAATTTCTTTTCAAGTTGTGAAGTTCATATTTATTTTTCTTAAAACACTTGTTAATATATCATGTTATGATAATGATGATTGTGATCTTTTTAAGTTGTAAAATGTTCTTTCATTGAAGATGTAATTGAATTAAATGTTGTTTTTACCATTTTACATAAAAAGAATGAAATTTCAAAATTAATAAAAAAATTAGTGATATTTTGTCAAATAAAGGTTCTAGATCAATGTTTATAAAATTATTGATGTACTTTTACACAATGATACAACTATTAATCAATTGCTTATTGATGGGTTTAATAATTTATTTTATGTTTGAAAATCAAATTAACCTCATGTGATCTCCAAAAATTTCAAAGTGAATGAAATTTTACATGTTAATATTTTGTATATTATATGGAATCCTAATTTCCCCTAAAATTATCTACACTATACCATGCATCTACCATGAAAATTATGCATGAACCTCATAGATGGGGAACCCTAATCACAAAACCCAAAAATCTTTTTGAAGCATTGTTATAGTTGGTTGGTCCCATCCAAAGGTTATATTCATCCTATTAATTCCAAAGTCTTTTTTAATCGAAGTATGACCATTCAATGTAGAAAAATTGAGATATAACTAAAATAGGAATTGAAGGTTGAAGAATTCAACATGAGTTTCACAATGAAGGTTTGAGATTTGGAACTCAAAAGTTCATCACAAGGTCACAAGGAGTTCATGAATACATGAACTTTGAAAACAAACTAAGAAGGAAAACTTGCTTATTGTAAAAAAAGTCATCTTCATCTAACTTCAACCTTATGACTCACACCATACTTCCTTTTACACACCATGCTTTCTACATTCATTGTTTTTGACCAAAACATATCACATGATTTGGGACATGCTCAAAGTTCATTGCCATCTTACAACTTTGACCCACCATGATCTCCCCATGATCTGAGATTGGACCCATGTGCATTGAACAATTGCCAAATGAAGTTACTTGGGTTTCCTACTATTAACTAGATCCTAGTAATTGGATCAATGAAATCACATGTTGGTCAACGATTTAGCCCCACTTTCCATCATTGTTCATTAAGAGGAATGAAAGACCATACCAAGGTGTAGTTAGTAAGGTGAAAACAAGAATTTGTGTAAGATGGGAAAGTTGGAACATTCTCTTAAATTTTTTTTTGATATTATTTCAAATTTCAATCATCAAGATTTAGAATGGATATCTTTGCATCATCAAGTCTTGATTTGGTGCTCAAGATTTTATGTTTCTTTACTTGATTTGCATTTCCACTTTTGTGAGTTCACAATCTCATTAAGTGCTTCAATAGACCACTTTTAACATTTGCACAATTTGGTGTATAACTTAGTTACAATCATCAAACTTGGATCAGAAACATTTGAATTGTATGGTATTAATTATGGAAATTGAATTCAATGGCAATAGTATGTTTACTTTGTGTACTATTTGAAATGAAATTTAAATTAGGGAATTTTTTTTTGGAAAACATTCACACAAATTTGACCCTCTAATGTCATATGGTAATGTATTATCTAACCAAAGAGTAATAATAAATAGGCTTGTTTATTTTATACATGTGAAAAAAAGAAAATTACATAGAACTTAACAATTCCAAATTAGCGATTCCCCCATATTAACAAACTAAAAAGACTTTATGTTTCCATCAACATGGATCAACAATTTACTCAATTACTTTGTAATATTGGGGTTAGTTATGCTTCATATAAAGTGGTAATGAGACCTAAACATTTGCTCATAAACTTAATATATTTAGACATAGTCATCAAATAGAAAAAGCAATAATTTACATTTTTAAACCTTGAGAATTAATTAAATTATCAATTAAATATCAATTTCAGAGTATGCATATAATCACCAACATAAAAAAAGGCTATATATTTTTTTGCAATTATGCAATCCCCCTAAAATGAATGTTTGATTTTTATTGTTACTCATAGTAATGTAATCAATGTTTTAGCATAATATGACCAAAATGCTTAGATAGAGCACAACTTTTTTGACAAACGCCTTTGCTAAATCATGATTGTTTCAAGACCATGTGTCAAGTATAAACTATAATTCCAAACAACTAATGCTTTAAAAATTACCATAGTGCTTTGGGGTATAGTGTGTTTTTCCAACACCTTTTGCCCATAGTTTTTCAACAAAAAATTGGGAAATTCTTGGATTTTTGTTTTTTTGGGTCTTTCTAGTGTAATTTTGATTATTTTCTCTAATTTTTCAAAAAAATTCGCCAAGTTTTCAATATTGCCAATTTTTTTTGGAAAAAAAAATGGTTAGGAGATTTGATACTATTTATATTATTTGTAAAATCCTGAAATTTGCAAAAAATACTTTTCTCAAAGAACAAAACGTTGTGAGGGAAAATAAAGAAATGACATCATTGACAAATTATCTTTTGACAAAGAATAGACTCCATTTAATTAATTAGTTAATATTCAACAGACATTTGTTGAAGCTGCCCATGTACTAAGGTTAGCATAGATGGGGGGGGGATTTTTTTGGGGGTTTTTTTTTTCCTTGTTCCCAATGTGTTTCCATCATGTTCCCAAGTTGTTCCCTGAGACGTTCCCAATAGCACCGAGCAGGGCACGGTAAATTGTAATGCATGAAGGAGAGAAAGGAGTGAAAACAGGCTTCAGAAGTGGGGTAGGTATAACTCCAGCGAACTTCTTTCCAGCGTTTGTTGTCGGGATTATGTGCCTGACGGTACCATTTGAGTTCGCATGTGGTGCGGTGCGGTGTGGTGTGAGACTAAATTGGTTGTTGTAAACACTGTAGAGATTCCTCTAGACATGTCCCCCCCGCTGTTGATTTCGTGTGCATGCCAGTAGGCTTATAGGGCTGCAGCCGCGGCAAGCTGAAGCAGAAGCGGCGCGCAACTATCTAGGGTATTTCACATTGTGCTGCACGAGGATGCTGCATGCAGGCGTCCATCATCAGCATCAATCCTATCCGTGTAGTGTTCTTTCCAGCAATGACCCGGATCCCTTCCCCTCTTGCTATATAAAGTCTGTCCTTCCGCTCCAACTTTGCTCACATTTCTCTCTCTCTTTGTCTCTCTCTCTCTCTCTCTCTCTCTCTCTCGTCCATGCGCTCCAGCTTTCACTGCTCCTGTGTTCCGCTGCGTTTCCATCAGCTACCACCTCAGTACGAAACTGGAATGTTAGACCATGTGATCGCCTCTTATATTTCACACTTTGTTCTTCTACGTGGTCCAGTACCCGTGCGCATGCGCACTTGGAGACAAGCAAATGCCGTCGAGACCATTAAGAGCACTTTCATGCTCTTAAGGTGCCGATCGATGTTCTTGGCGCAGAGACGACTTCTCTTGAAGAAGATTGGCTGTCCATTTCCGTTGCCTCCATCCGCGTCACCGTTGGGCGCTAGATTGCCCACCTCACGTGCTGAGACTTTGCTGGGATATGACGCAGGAGGGTTGCCAAATGCCCGAAGTTGTCGGGTACCGGCGGTGGAATCCTGCAAGAACCTCGAGGTTATCTTTGCGTAGGCGAGAAGAGTTTGTGGAACACTGCTGTGAGGAATGCTGCATGGCCCGAACCTAGCTCTGGTAGTTGTAATTCTCCTTATATGGGGGTTTAATTACACGCCATCCAGCTTCGGACCAGGCTTCATTCCCCTCAGCAGCGATCCACTCTGTGAGATTCGTAGTGAATACATCAAGTCGGATCTTGACTTCTTCAACTTACCCTTTGTCATGAAACGCTGGATGATTGATTTCTCACTGCTCTGCTGGACTGTGGATACTTCGATCATCATCTTTGAGAATGATTCCACGGATCGTTCTTCGTGGTAGATTCAGATGCCATAATCATGTGTAAGATACTTGCTCCGATCATGTTTCTGCAAATCTTTCAGGTGAATCATGGTGGCCGATCTCTTCCTCCCACATGCATTTTCTTTCTGTTGTCAGCTGCTCAAGTTTATTGCAGGGGGCCATCGTCGACAAGATATTGCTAGGAGAGGTTTTCAAGACTCCCACGAATATCCGTGCAGGGACAACACTCTACCGTGTTTTCGTGTGGAGGATACCATGAATTGATCATGTGCACCCCGAAAAGACAAAACCGCGGCAGGTTGTGTTTGGGACTATGGGTTGGAACTTGGAACTTGGCTGCATAAAAAAGAGGTGTGACTTGCAATTCTCTATCTATACATCATCTGCGTGCTCCGCTCCTTTCAAATCCCATCTAACTACGTGAGGTGATTCGATTTTGTGATGATTATGATCTTCCGTCCATCATGTAGATGTATTGTCTTACTCATGTACAAAACTTTGTGAAAAAAATGCGCGGATGTTGTGAACCGTGAACGAAGAAACTCGCAGGTGTTGTCGAAATTGCAATGTCTCAACGACGTGATCTCTAGACGTAGGTGCTCGAGCAGAGCAGCAGTCTTTACATACTTACCAGCCGGTTTGCAGTTTGAATATGTTGCTGGTGCTCAATGATTAATGAGAGAATATGTGCACGCTGATTGAGCGATTGGAATTGTCGTCATCGCATGGAGGATCGGTTGATTGCTTCCGGCAAGACGCGGCCGTGCGCTGCCGGAAAAGAAGTGCGGCTGCATAGGTGTTATTTCGTTCAAAGAGATCCCTTCCGCAGTCTTCATTGACCACCATTCTTCAAGGGGCAGGTAAGTAATGACATCTTTCCATTAGGATTCTGTGATCACAGCAGCTTCGCTGAGATGAGATTCTGTGATCACAGTTTTTTCAGCAAGCTGTGCTCGCAGCCATCTCATCTCAAAGCTCTACCGGTCAAGGATGCTGATCACAACAGCTTTCCATTATGTCTTTTCAGCAAGCTCTGCTCATAGTCATCTCATCTCACAGCTCTCATCTCACAGCTCTACCGGCTAAGCATCGACTAATTGCTGAGGTTGTGAGTCAAACTGTGACTCACTACAAAGTGGCATATGTTTTTTTTCATGTGAACGTCTGTTCCTAGACATGATCAACTACATACTTTCAACGCACTTGCAGCTCTCCAATGGAGAACCAGTGTCCCTGCAGCAAGAAACAAGGCTTTATGTCAGTGGCTTTCCATTAGGCTGGTTGATCAGAGCATATTGAGTGTATCTTGAACACAACAGCCTAATGGAAAGAGAGCCTAAGACTTGCTATTATCATCCTGATATTGGACTGGTACATAAGTCTGGTACGTAAGTCTTGCTCCAAGTTCCGTGTACACTAGAGCCTCTCGATGCCAGCAGTCTACTGTAGGTGCAAATGTTTCACGTCTGGCCTCGACGAGGTCTGGAATATAAGCATGTTCATTAAAAACCAAGAAACCGGTCGCCTACTTAGCTGTGTTATTGGTGCCACGATCCATCTCGTCACCTAGCTTCAGGCATGCATAACGAATCCATGGTCAACTTCATCCACATATGTTTCTCTTCAAATTTGCAGGGTCCTGAACGTGATTCGAATCCGTCTCCCAGTTTCGAGTTCTTGATTTTGTCGGGAGACCCTCTTGGTACCGAAAGAGCGGTTGGACATTATTCTGTTGAGTTGCCATAGGAACATATGTCAATGGACACTGTTTCCCATGGGTACCCCGTTTGTAGAGTAGAGCCAAGAATAGTGCACATTTAGGTGTGTTGCACACGTACCCCGGGGGCTTAGGGGGGATTTCTCTTTTAGAACCAAAAGGGCTCACAATCTGAAGCCTCACAATCTGGATACATTGTTCATCCCAAAAGTCTAGTAAGTAAAACATAGAGCCGCTTACCTCAAATAACAGAGAGTTGAGTAGGATATCCAATACAGGGTTCTGTGATGTGCACATGTGAATGGTGCTGCATTCGGTTTTGCACACTTGCATCATGTGACTGTGGCACAGACATGAACTAATTTGACCAAGTTATGATCATTGTTCTTCTTGTAAAGTGCTTCAAGGTAATGGAGTGAACACCAGCCAGGAAAAAATAAATGAGAAGTTTTCTGTAGAGTGCAAGCTGGTGCTCTTGCTTGTAATCTGCATGCTCAAGGTATATCAACCCGGATAATACAGTTCTAATCTGTAACCCTTGTGTTTGTAGACATTGTGCTTTGTTTCTTATTTGCGGTTATTTGACTGCACACCACTAAGGAAGCATTTTGGATTGATAGGTGGCAGTGGCAGCATCATCTCAGCCTCCAGTCAATTGGGTGCCTAAGGGGGGTTTCATGTGTGGGGTTGCAGGGAGTGTAGTAGGTGAAAGTAGAGGGAGGATGCACAATCACAGCAATGCAATGCAGTGGACAGCCATCACAATGTCCACTGCAGGTACTCAACCCCAAGTCGAGCCTGCATTTCACAAAAGTTGTGATGATCTAAGGTGAAAGATACAGTAGAACAGAAAAACAGGAAGGATAAGGACCTCAATGTCAGTAGCATGAGAATTGCAACCAATATCACACAGAGCTAGCTACTTGTTCAAGCTTGTACTTGTGGACTTGAAATTTCCTAGAGTTTTTCAACATTTACAGTGCCAATCAGGCTCTGAAGGAGAGTTCAACCTAGCAGAGTGTTTCTTGATGGCTGCATCAGCAGCCATCAATGTGACCATGTCCTTACAAAATGCTACCCTGACAAATCGCTCCAGATAGACTCCATTACCAGATATGGCAGCCATATCCAACCCTTGCTCAGACATATGAAGTTTGTCTGCAGAGGCAGGATGATCCTGAATAGCAGGCATTGTAGTCCAGTTTTTTTGGTGGAAAAACCCACAACCTGGTACTATAGCTACACCCGCTTCTTTGATCAATTCTGCCACATAATCAACCTGCATCACACACCACTACAAAGTGTTAATTGTCTTCACAAGTATCAAGTTTGCAATCATCATATAAGTTCTAGCAAACCCAAAGCAAGCAGAAGCTCTGATGTCCAAACCTTGGGACCATTTCTGTAGCTGTTTCCCCTGTTCTATGCTGTTTTATTGGAGCCCACAAACCCATCAAACTGTAGTAAATTTTTTGGAGAAAGCTTTAGAAAAAGAAAGAACTCATAAGACTGCTGCCCTTCAACCCCATATACATAATATCCACATCTTGGGAGATACAGCTGCCCTTCAAGAAACAGATCCAAGGATAGATGGATCAGGGTGTTTGCTTACATCATTTAGTGGACATTTGTCTGGAAGCTGAGCAAATACAAAGAAGGAGCCTTGTGGTTTCAAGAAATTGGAAAAGCCAGCTTGTACGAGCATGTTGCAGACAAAATCCCTCCTCTCTTTGTACTCCTGTACAATGCAAATACAACAAGAAACTTTAATTTTCCAATTTGGATGCAGACCTTTGCCTGGTTCAGAGAAGATGATCCCTAGAAACAGACCTGCTGCAGTTGCGCATAAAAGCTTGGGGAGCTCTGGAGAGCAACAAGGGCCGCCTCTTGAAAGGGAGCTGGGGCAGAGTCAGTGAGCTTCACATGAATGTTTTGAATCGCCGCATTTATGACTGCTGGTGCGATTGCCCACCCAACTCGCCAACCTTCCATCACAGACGTGAAAAGGTAAGCTCAAACCCATGGAAGTAAAGTACTAGCTCATTTGCTCAGCCATCCAAGTTCCCAGGGTAGGACTTTCTGCAACAACTCTTGCTGAGTAACTAATACAGGTAAGAGCATCAGTTCCATCAATTCCACTTTAAGCAGAGCAAAATAAAATGAACCTGTCACGCTAAATGTCTTGGAGAGAGAAGAGGTCACAATTGTTCGTTGCTGCATGCCTGGAAAAGATGCCAAGCTTATATGCTTGGACTCCTCAAAGGTTATATGTTCATACACCTGACATCATCCCAGAATAGTGAGAAAAGCTTCTGAGATTCATGCATAAATGTCAATTCAGACTTGTGCTCTTCAACTACCCACAATGTCAAGAGGTTTGGAATGAAAGTAGAGAAATTCCAAAGACATCAATGACACATTATCAGCATAACAATTCGGTTATGGAAAAATCAGGACTTTCAAATCAATGTCCACAGAAGCTAACAGAAGTTCAAAGAAAAAAATGGAATTTTTTTTATTCAAGTGAACAAGGTTGATGAGAAACTTGGTTGTACCTCATCAGTGATGGCAAGGCAATCATATTTGCAGCACAATGCAGCTATGGCACCAAGCTCATAGTGGCTGAACACCTTACCTGTTGGATTGTGAGGACTGCAGCAGCAACAAGTTACAGGTTGCAGAAGATACCTTGGCACCATAGATTCATACTGAAGATGCTGCTAGCAGCATAGGGAAGGCAGAAAACAAAAAAATACAGGACTTCTCATGTATCACAGATGCAGGAAGAAATACCTACCTGTTCACAATAATGGCCTTTGTGCAAGGGCCAAATGCATTTTCCAACTTCTTCACATCCAAGCTCCAGTGAGGTGGATCCAATGCAACATACCTCTGGTTTTATTATCAAGAGACAGTCAGTCCATTACTGAGCTTTAAACCCAGTTTGTTTGCCATTTGCTCAATTTGGTCCTACATAATCAAGCAATGATGAGAAACAAGTGCAAAATCCTGACATCATTGCTGCTTGTCTATGTGCACACAAATGTAGAAATCATGAGAAAGAGCTAGCTAATGCTGAAGACTTACAGGTATTCCACCTGCTAGTATAACGCATGCTTCATATGTCTCATATGCTGGATCTAGAAGCACAACCTCATCACCACTCTCCACCACTGCATAAAATTGTGGAAATTATTCAAAACAAGAAGGAAGATCACTTTTACATTCATGGTGGGTGTTGAGCAAGAATTGTGCAGTCAAGCTCTATGCATCTCACACATTGCGAATCTGTGGCAGGGTTGAAGCAAGCAAACCAGCAAAGACAGAAGCTGCCATAGCTTCTGATTGACCACAGCAAATAGTGACCTGTGTTTTAGGGTCCACTTTCACACCATGTGTGTTCTCAAATGCTTCTGCTACCTTCTCACAAACGCCCTGCACATGCCTTGACGGACAACATGCTTTGCTCAAGACTCACGGACTCTATATCTCATTGACGAGAGTGGCAACGGAACCAAACCTCCCAAGAACGCAAGCTGCTTTTCTAAATGAATATTGCATTGAACGTTGCACCTAAGGATCGACGAGGGCTTGTACCTGTATTGATTGAATTCTGCTCGAATGGCAGCTATCGCTGCCTCCTTGACTTCCAATGGAGCTGGAAAATCAGGAAAACCTGCGCATAAGAAATGGACAATGTGATTGATTGAATGATGCCAAAGAACATTGGGTGTCTACGAGGGGAAGGAGTTCGAGCGTGACCTTCGGCAAGGTTGATGGCGTTGCAGCGTTGAGCGAGCAAGGAAAGCTGCTGGATGGGTGAGGGGGCAAACGCAGCGGTCCTTTTGGCCAGCAAACCCGAACAACAGGAGGTGCTCGACATGGCCATGGCTGCAACCAGTTCGTAATGCAGGCCTCAGCCGTGAGTTACCCTGTTTTGTTTCAGGTAGCCATTTCCTGTCACTCGCTTAATATGGGATAGAGCATCATTCATCTTCTTCCTATACATACCACATCCATCTCCGTGTCCATCGGGCACTCTCTCTGCTGCTCCCTTTTGTGGGTGTTCGTGTGGTTGAAGGCCATATGCCGAGGAGTCGGAGAAGAAGGAGATTGCCACAACAATATCCAGCAATCTCCTCCTCCTCCTTAGTGGGTATGCTTCTTACTTACATCCCCAATCCTTGTTCCCTGTGGAAACAACCCCAACTCTTGCAATCCAGATTGCTGTAGATTCTCTATGATCGAGGTTGCTCACACTGTAACCTAAAAGGAGAACTGGAGAAGAGCGAAGTAACTTGTTGAATTTCTAGAGCTGTGTTGTGATTAGTTGTTGCAACCAAGGGGCATGTCTCTGAGGCAGCTAGAGCTTTGTCTGACTATGCTTAAGGTTGCTTTGATTTTTCTTCGGTTGCACTACTATAACCTAAGAAAAGTCTCGACAACGCTCATCAAAAAAATCTTGGTAATGCGGTGGGGAGATGATGAGAAACATTGGGGAATGTAGAATGGACTAAGAAGGCTTTGGCTGTCTATGGAAGAGAGAATGGGATTTGGAAGGAAGGATTGAGAATCCATTGGTGGTGTGTCAAGGCTCTGCCACCAATAAGTGATGGGTAGTCTGTTGTTTACCTGTGATCTCATATGAGGAGTAAGATTCATATTGTTCCGGGAACTAGAGTGAGAAGGGCGTGGGATCTTCTGTTGCATTTTTCAGGGAACCCTTCTGTTTCAATTTCTTTTTTGATTATTCTGTCCACAAAATTGTGGTTTCAAGATTTCTTGATGGCTCCTTTTTTTTTTGGCTACAACGCCTTTCAAGGAGAAAAACTCTCGGTAGTACTACAGAGTGGCCTTTGGCATTTTGATTTGCATATAAAGGAATTTTTTTGCTTCACTGTCAACCCATTAGAAACAATTTGTGAGGTTGTGTGATTTTTCACCAATTCTTGTGGTTTGCAACAACCTCCAACAGGATTGTACATAAATTGTTGAGGAAGATTTCAAATTTGCATATTCTTTTGCAATGATGTCGTCACAGATTGGAGAAGTTAAAATTCAAATCTCTCTCTCTCTATCCATGCTTTTTTCAAGCTCATTTTGCAAGTCGATGACTTAATCTGTTCCTTGTTGCACTCAATCTTGAATCAGTTTGGGATACAAGACAGTAACATATCTCAACTTTTAAGCTCAGAAGAAGACACAATAGGCACTTTGTATTTGAAAGAGGTACTCTCATGGAGAGATCCCAAATGTAGAATTAGGTTCTGCAATTAAGAGATACACGACACTGTAGCGCATTGACAATTTGGTAGATTGGGCACAAACTATAAATCTGGAGAAATGCTGAACTTCTCAAATTTTACTTTTTTCGCTCTCATATGTTTTAATCACCAATTTGGGTAAATCATCTTATGGATGATTGCCGCTTCAATGACATCACAAAATAAATAAAAAACATTGCCCTTCACAAAAACAAAAGACCTATTGAAAGAAATAAAAAATAGTAAAATCCAACCATCAAGGGGGCTTACAAGAGCAATATCCCCATTGAGGTGCCTTCCTCTAACACTAAAGAAATTCTTATGAATGTTTTTTTTTTGTTGGTTTCAAGATGCATTCCTTGTTTTTTTTTCTTTTTTTCTCTTTGTGTAGCCATTTTCCACTTCATTATCATTAGATAGATTTTTCAATTTTCTTTCAATTTTCCTTTTTGAAAAATTAAACTTTAGTCACATGTCCCTTGCATTTATTAGACAATAGTTGTGACTTTTTTTCCCATATTAAGATGCTTTAGGTTATATTAGCTTAATTTAAAGGTTAACCTAATTTAGTTTAATTTAACCTAGTTTAATCTAAGTAACTTAACTTGACCTAATTCAATTTAAATATTTAAATGATATATTAAACCTAGTTTAATCTGATTTAACTTAATTTAACTTAAGTAGTTTGAAGTTAACCTAAGTTCAAGCTAAAAAGATCTAGGTTAAGTTACAATAACATAGGGAGGCCTATGTCGGCCTAAAGGCTAAATTATTAAGTGGGCTAAATTAGCTTAAGCTAAGAAATTTAATATTTATAATTTTGTGATAATTTGTCTTTTTAATGCAATGGTTAGAATTTGATTTCTCAAAGTGGAGGTGATGGGTCCGAATCTTCTCACTTGTAACCTATATATTACTTAGGTGATCGATTTAGCTTTAAATGTTTTAGTCTAAGCAGTCTAGACTGGACTCACCAAACCTTATTTGACTGAACTTTAATTATCATGTGACATCATTTGATTTTGCCAAAATATGTAATTTCCTAGTTTGAAGCTAACACATGGTACTTTCATAAGTGATCACTAATTTTTTTGAATGTATCCTACATTATCATGTGACTAACAAAATAATCAAAAAATAATAATTTATATTTTTAAAATTAAATCTCAACCATTTGGATATGCCTGTAGTCATTAATCACAGGTGCAATTAAGATCATCAATATAACTTTTGACAAATATTATAATATAATTTATGAACTACACAATCATGCAATCATATGCAATCACAAATGACACAAACAAATACAAATATAATCATGTATGTAAGCCTAAAAATCACAATTTGACGTATTGTCTAAAAGTCCTACTACTTCAAAATATTGGTTGCAATAGAGTTTTCTATAAAGTCAGGACAACACGACACCAGTACCCTAAGTTTGGTCCAAAACCGGGCGAGATTCAAGAAAATGTGTAAAAAAGTACATTAGCGTTCAAGGGGGGTCAAACTCAGAAATGCACCACTTTTTGTGCCAAACTGAGTTTCATCCGGTTTTGACTCAGCTTTCCTTTTTTGTGAGCACCTCCACTGCTGCTACATATATTTTCATTGTTCCTGCATATACAACTATTATAATTACCGTGAACCTTGTGCATTAAATGCTGAGTTTCAGCATTTCATACCCAGATTATACTTCCTTACTTCTTGGACCTCACTCAAAGAGCGGATAGGGGTGAAGAGAAGGTTAAGAGTGAAAAGAAGATAAAGGAAAAGGCTAATGTTTTAAAAGTGTTTTTGTGTAGTTTTAATTCATTAAATTAGTTTCAAATGTATTCACATGTTTTCATGATATATTTTTAATGTTATTATATAAATGTATTAAAAAAATTTAACACCAAATTAAATTACCATTGTAAATATAAAAAATTAAATATTAATTACACTTGTTATGATTCTCATTAATGTCACCCACATTGGATGATGAGTAAAATGTCAAAAATCATTGAATTACATGCAAATGTTACATGAAAATTATTTTTTAAATAAAATAATAAATTTTAACATTTTGTTGATGATTGAATGAAACCTTGTATTATAATTACGTAAACACATAATGTGTAAAAGAGGAAAATTCAAAATACTATGAAACCAATCTTTCAAAGTATGAAGATGTTCAATAGTGTAACTTGACCTTCTTTACATGACGAAGATTTGGAGACACAAACATCAACAAATTTATACCATTTTTGAAGGCCATATTTGTAATTAGTGAATTTATTTTCATTTTTTTGATGTAATTGCATCAATAGCTAGCATCTTGAGTGACCATAGGACAATAGTAAATATTCAATGCGATGATCATATTACATTAAAAAAATAATCATCAACATCACCATTGGATCACTAGTGTCAAAATTCATCAAATTCAAAATCATAATGACAAACACATCACAATATAATGTTGTCAAAAAAATATTGACAAATAGATTAAAACACGTTGATGATTTGTTTTTTCTTACAAAATGATAAATTATAAATAATATATTTTGTCACAAATGTCAATGCTATGAAATTCAGTCATTTGAATGTTCATCCATAACTTATAATGAACTTGTATATAATTTTTAATTTAATTTTAGTTACTTTTAATTAAATTTTATTTAAATTTAAATTTATTTTTAGTTCATTTTTAATTAAATCTTAATTCATTTCTAGTTCACTTTGAAAAAGGCCTATGTCAACTTTTTAAATAAATTATAAAATCCTAAGTTTCAACATTTGATACTGAGATTTAATAGAATTTCCTTGTTTTGTGGATATCACTAAATGAGGGCATAGGGGGTAAAAGCAGGCCAAAAGTGAAAATGAAGACAAGGTGACTTTACAGATAATTCTAATTATTACATATAGTAAAGAAAGAATGAAGCTTCCCCTGAATCCGGATGGACAGTAGCTATGGACAATAGCTAAATATAGCGAGGACATTATGAAGCTTCCCCTTAATCCGGACGGATAGTAGCTAAATATAACGAGACTTGCACATGCTAGCAGTTTAGCTTCTTGGGGAGGGAGGAAAAGGTGTAGCAAAAGAGTAGGCACGCTCCTAAAGGGAATGGAGCAGTAGTTGTATGGCAATAAAGGTGAAACGCCCAAGCTTATAATAATTGCAGCCCCAACCACCCAGGCCCTGTGTTTCTCCGGGCATTAGGACGAGGACGGTAGGTAGTAATTAACCAGTTGGTAAGAAAGTGGTAGGTGCAGGACGACCTTGACATTGAACAGCTACGTAATTCAGTGTGTATCCGTATTTCGGATTTGTGTATTTACAGAATGTGCGTTGGTATTCTGTTTTATTCTCCCGTTAACCTTCGGTATGCTCTTTTCGCACTGCTGATTCTGAATGCGAAGATCATCTGGAGACAGGATGGTATGCACAGGAAGGAAAGAAAGAAAGAAAGAAAGAGAAAGTGTAAGAGGTAGAGGGAAAGAAGAAGAACGAAAGACAAATGTAGAAGCAATTGGTGGTGCTTCTGCAATAACAACAGCGTTTTCTCAAGGTGCATTTCATTTATTTTCCTGGAATTTTATTTCCTAGATTTACACTTACTAGCCTTCATTTTAGCCTTTATTTGTCAAGGATTTCAATTATCTTGGGTCATGGCTTCTTTTCCTTCATTTCATCCACCCTCTTTCCAAGTTTTCAAATTATTTTACTTTCTGATGCACTCCCAATTCCTTAAAGGACTCAAATGTGAGCCCAAGTAGAAAACAACGGAAGAAAGAGGAGTCGAAGCACGCTCCCTAGCTCACAACACTTTGAAGGGTAGAGGGGCATGTTGGAGCTCCAGGATGGGACTAGGAAGAGTTAACAAGCTTCACTCATTCACACGGGCCTACACACCACCCACACAAAGTGGTTAGTGCATAGTTGAAGCACCTTTGGTGCTAGGACGAGCCACGGGCAACACGGACACACAAGACTCATCACGGCCCGAACTTGGGGGAAGCCACCACCTTCCCCCTTATAGTATATTTTGTGGTTGGCCATGGAGGCTACATCCAAATGGCTTTTCTCTCCCAGGACTCCCAATTGGGAGTCCCGAAATCGCCCAAAATGGGACTCCCGCGACTTTGAAGCCCCATAACTTTGCGAGCAGACCTTGGATCGTGATGTGGTCTGAAGCAAAGTTGTAGCTCTCGTTGAGAGCTTTCCAATGGTATGTGGCACGCCCCCTGTAACCAAGTAAATCGGGTCAATTCCCGACTTTTTGTGGTCGGGAGTCAAACTGGCAATTTGACTCCCGGCCCTTCTTTTGGCCATAACTTGTGTTTCAGATGTCCAAATGAGCAATGCGAGCTCATTTTAAACATCTACTTTCCAAGAGCTTTCCAATGATATAACGCCATAAGCCATTAGGTTTTGACCCCTGTAATCGCTCTCTGAAGTTTTGGGAGTCCACCGAGACTCCATCTCCCAAAGTGGGAGTTGCCTTGGGAGTGTGAGGGTTCATTCCTTCATTCTCCCTCACACTTTCTAACACTCCCGGGAGTTTGTGATGTGACTCCCGAGCTTCTTCTTCTTGCTTTGACTCTTGGGCTTCCCCTTGGCTCACACCCTTGCAAACCCTTTGCCTTGGTCGCGAGGCCAAGGTTAGGGTGGTGACACTTTTAATGTTCTCATTTCATCCGTTGTCGTGGTTAGACTCATATGTTTTAAAATTTCCATTTTGTTAGGCTCGCATATCATCTAATATTTAATTTTCCTATATTCCATCTCATTTTATCCATTGTCTTTCCCAAATTAAACTTTCTTAAACGTTCCATCTTTCCCTTGGCTTACCCAATGCAACTGTGAAAACATGTAAAATTTTATTTTATTTTATTTTTTTGGGATCTATTCAAGAATTTAGGTGAAGAGTTTGGGTTATCAAAAACAATTTTTAAACATTTTTAATTCCTTGACAATAAGGCCCACTTTAGACCAAGTTCCACGATCCAATTTCTTAGGAATCAATTTGGACTGATTTGAAGCAAATTGAATCCTTGAGTTGGACTATACCTTAATCCCAAGCCTGATTCTTGGTTGTCCAAATCAGGAGCTCTCCTTTTACGACTGATTTTTGGTCCAAACCAATTGATTTTCCCTCCAAAACAGATGCCATGTAGGTTTAGCTTCAATTTGCCACTTTTTGGTCTAAAACGTTAGTTACTAGGATGATTAGAGAGATGTTGAACAAACATTTTCAACTGTTACCATCTGTAGTGGAGACAATAGCGACAAAATCTTTGATTTCTTTCTATACAACTTTGTTGACATTGTTTTCACTTGTAAGTATGAGTTCAATATCTCTCTGAAATACTACTTGCTCAAGCAAGTGGCAGGTGTACATATTCAAATGTACATGAGGTGGAGACATTCAACCCAGGGCTTGAACAAGCAGTACTTAAGAGAGATGTTGAACAGACATTTCAACTGTTACCATCTGTAATGGAGACAATAGCGACAAAATCTTTGATTTCTTTCTATACAACTTTGTCGACATTGTTTCCACTTGTAAGTACAAGTTCAATATCTCTCTGAAATACTACTTGCTCAAGCAAGTGGCAGGTGTACATACTCAGATGTTAACTTGAGCAACAGTGCGCTCATATCCTTACCAAGCAATCCTTGGAGAGTTGTGGAGGACAAGGGATGTTCCGCTTTGCTACAACAGCACGTAGGGTGTAAGTGCAGCTCCTTTGTTTCCTTGCTGATGAGATCTGAACTCCTGAAATCCACTTGAGAAAATACTTTCCTAACGGGAGGAAAAAAGAACAAAGAAAAAGCCCAAAAAAGTTTTGTAGAATTGGATTTCAGGAGTTCAATTGTGCACCAGCTGCAAATCAAATTAGGAGAAGACAAAGAAGCTGTGTATACACACCTTGCACACTGTAGCATTGCGAGCATGATGAGCATACTGTCGCTTGTGCAAAAAACTAAAAAACCCCAAAACCAAAGCAATGCAAACCACAAACAAAACTCGCAACACTAAAAACGTTTTTTGGAAAGACGAAGGAAAACGCAAATGACCACAATGACTGACTCTGCTCTTTCGTTCTCCACTTTGGAAACTCTTTATGGGCTGTAAAGGCAGATGTGCTGATTGGACAACGATTTTTTGTCTTACTTTAAATTTACCTACCCTTGAAGTAGTGGGGTGGGTGCATGGATAAATTAGATAAATTAAAGCAAGCCTTTTTCCTTGGTGACTATATATATATATATATATATATATATATATATATATAGATATATCGCCACTAGAAATCAAATGTTTTTTTAGATTTTCAATAGCCATAATTTGGAAAAAAATTAATTTAAAAAATCTAGATTTGTATACATTGTTATAGTTTGTAACCAAGAAAATATGGAAGGGTGTTTAAAGAATTTTCATAGTAGAACAATAATCCACACCAGAAAACGTTAATTTTAACATACATGATTTGTATCCCCCACAATGTTGCATGGCTCTTCAGTTTTGCATTACAGTTTATTGTTAGGGTATTATTGATTGGCATTTTGGTGCATCTGATTTCTTTACTAAATGT
>Ga0116227_10007777_pt1 | contig 20680 bp, 18 predicted proteins | sample S1TSphgellanicum_FD_89693 | JGI IMG/M metagenome (GOLD analysis project Ga0116227, IMG submission 89693) | Host-associated microbial communities from peat moss isolated from Minnesota, USA - S1T2_Fb - Sphagnum magellanicum MG | ecosystem: Host-associated > Plants > Peat moss > Unclassified...
GGGTTTGTAAAGCCATGCGCAGCGCATAGTTTTCATTGCTGTCGATGGTTACCCCAATGATGCGGCCTGGAATGGAACGTTTGTATTCATCTTTCGTGGCAAAGTAAGCAGCATGTGGTCCACCAAAGCCCATTGGTACGCCGAAACGTTGTGTAGTACCCACTACAATGTCAGCACCCCATTCGCCCGGAGGCGTCAATAAAGTTAAGCTGAGCAAGTCGGCCACTACAGTGACTTTTACATTTTTGTCATGTGCTTTGCTGGCAAAACCTCTATAGTCAAATACCTCGCCGTTGCCTGCAGGATATTGTACAATTGCACCGAAAAACTCATCGTTCAAATCAAATGACTGGTGATCTCCAATAACCAGTTCAATTCCAAAAGGATTGGCACGTGTTTTTAAAATATCTATGGTTTGCGGAAAAAGTAATTCAGATACAAAGAATTTCGTCGCTTGTTGATTTTTACGCAAGCTGTACTGCATAAACATTGCTTCTGCAGCTGCTGTACCTTCATCCAATAAAGAGGCATTGGCAATCTCCATTGCGGTCAGGTCGATCACCATGGTTTGGAAATTCAACAATGCTTGTAGACGACCTTGTGCAATTTCAGCCTGGTAAGGCGTATATTGTGTATACCATCCTGGATTCTCCATTACATTACGTAAAATTACTCCAGGAGTAATGGTATCGTAATAACCTTGTCCGATGTAAGATTTAAAGACTTTATTTAAAGCCGCAGTCTGTTTTAAGGCAGCCAGGTAATCTTTTTCAGATTTTGCCTTTGGTAAATTTAAAGGCTGTTTTAACCGGATGCTTTGAGGAACCGTTTGTTCAATTAATTCGTCAATAGAAGCCAGTCCAATGGTGTGTAGCATGGCCTCTGTATCCGCTGCATTAGGTGCAATGTGACGGTCTTTAAAATCCTCTTTGTAATGAATGTTTAAGCTCATGAAGTCTATGAATAAAAAGTTGCGCAAAGGTAATAAAAAATACCCTTTGCTTCAGTTAAAAACACTTCATAAACTTTCAGATTAGTCGCCTGTAACCATCCAGCCCTCTTCTTTTTTGTATTTGAGTTTAAATGTTTTGGTGATGAAATTGCCTCCAACATTTTTGTCCTGGTAAAAAACAGTAAAGGGATTCTTGTCTTTTCTCAGCAGCACGGTTACTTTAGCACTTTTGTTAGCCGACTTATCAATTGTTGCGGGTTTACTTTCATCCATCAGGAAAGCAATGCCTTTTACCGTAGCCTGATCTTTTTCTTGTTTAACTACAAAAGGTTTGGCTTTGTCGGTCAGGGTAATCAGGTAAACGTAACTGCTGTCGCTGGATAAGAACTTTTTCTTTTGATCTTGTAAGGCCATTTCTATATAACCTTCTTTTTGCAGGTCTTGGTATTTGAGGAGTTCCAATTTATCGTTTTTGCTTTTGAATTTGATTGCTCCCAAATCTACTTTGACCGTTTCATATTCGGGATTGGCTTGCAGGTAGGTCGCAACCAGTTTAGTCGCCGTATTTTGATCCAGCATCGCATTGTTTCCACAGGAGGCGAGGAATAGGGCAAATACAAGAGCCAGGGAGCATAATCTTTTCATAACGCTAAATTTTAATCCTTTAATTGTCTTAAATACATTTGGATGGTGTTTTCCAGTCCGAGGTATAGTGCATCGCTAATCAGGGCATGGCCAATGCTAACTTCCAGCAATCCGGGAATGCTTTGGTTAAAATAATGCAAGTTGTGGAGGTCCAGGTCGTGACCGGCATTGATGCCTAGTTCAAGTTCATGGGCTTTATGTGCTGCCGCTACATAAGGTAAAATTGCTTTCTCGCGGTTGTCATAATAATTCTGTGCGTAAGCTTCGGTATAAAGTTCAATGCGGTCTGTCCCTGTTTCTTTAGCCCCTTCTACCATTTCTACAATGGGGTCAACAAAAATGGATACACGGATTCCGGCCGAATGGAAAATGCCGACCATTTCTCTGAGGTAGTCACGATGTTTAATGGTATCCCATCCATGATTGGAAGTGATTTGTCCATCAGCATCAGGTACTAAAGTAACCTGCGCTGGTTTATTGGCGAGTACCAGGTCTACAAATTTATCTTCCCTGCAATTGCCTTCGATGTTAAACTCTGTAGCAATCACTGCTTTCAGATCAAAAACATCCTGATAACGGATATGTCTTTCATCCGGACGCGGGTGTACCGTGATGCCTTCAGCACCAAAACGCTCACAGTCTAATGCTACTTTTACTAAATCCGGATTGTTTCCTCCACGGCTGTTGCGGAGTGTTGCGATCTTATTGATATTTACAGATAATTTAGCCATGTGGTAAAATTAGCAGATTATTTTCTTATTTTGGTGTCTGCATTAACGATAATTTATCAGCTCAATGTTACAAAAAACCCTGCTCATCATACTTTGCTTTTTAGGATTGCAAAAACCAGGCCATGCCCAGAAAAGTAAAGCGACGGAGAAAGGATATCCGGTCATTGCTCATGCAGATACCCTTTTTTACATCCAAAATAAACTGGGTTCCTTATCACCTGCCGAACGTGCAGAAAGGACGTCTGCAAAGATAGTCGCCCTGTCCGAAGATCTGTTGTTCGTGCCCGACTCTCTTACTACGTTTCATGATTCTACCTTGATAGATATCGCTTATCGGGGCGAAGTGTTGCTGAGCTTAGCTAAAGCTGATGCCGATTCTGTAAAGATGGATAGGGGTATCATGGCCAAAGCTTACCAGGAAATCATCCTGCAAAACATCAATACCTATAAAAAGGCAACGGATTTAACTGAATTGCTGAAACGCGGGGGACTGAGTTTGTTGATTATTGCCATCCTGAGCCTGTGCATTTATTTCCTGAATAAATATTCGAACCTTTTCAATGCATGGCTTAGGATCAGGTTACACCAAAAAATATCGGGACTTAAAATTAAGAATTATGAACTCATTGATGGTGAAAATGAATTGATCCTGATCCGGAAGATTTTGAACCTGATCAAAATTGCTGTCATCATTATTCTCATTTACCTGACGCTGCCCATCGTATTCCGCCTTTTTCCATGGACCGAGCCATGGAGCGATAGTCTGATCAGTTTTGTGCTTAACCCACTTAAAAATATCTTTCGTGCCATCATCAATTTTATTCCTGATTTCATCACTATTGGAGTCGTTGTTGTGGTATTTCATTACCTTAAGAAGGTCATCAAATTCTTTTCCCATGAAATTGCAGTGGAAAGATTAACGATCAATGGATTTTATCCAGATTGGGCAAAACCGACATATAATATTGTTAAAATCATCCTAAATGCATTCATGCTGGTCGTGATCTGGCCATTTATACCCGGCTCAGACTCCGGCATATTTAAGGGGGTTTCTGTCTTTTTAGGATTACTCATTTCATTTGGTTCTTCTTCTGCAATCAGCAACGGCGTAGCCGGCATGGTGATCACTTATATGCGTCCTTTTAAGATCGGGGATATTGTTAAAATTGGCGAGGTTACTGGTACTGTGCAGGAAAAGTCATTGCTTGTTACCCGGATCCTGAGCTTTAAAAACGAGGTAGTTACCATACCGAACAGCGCCATTTTGAGTGGTAATACCATCAATTATAGCAGCATGGCCAGCAAAGGCGATTTGATCATCCACACCTCGATAACATTGGGTTATGACATTCCATGGGCTGTTGTTCATGAGCTGCTGATTAAAGCGGCTGTGAAATCGGAAGGTGTTATCCAAGAGAAAAGCCCATTTGTATTACAAACAAGCCTCGAGGATTGGTTTGTAGCTTATGAATTGAATGTTTATATCAATAACCCTGCAAAAATGCCTGCTATTTTTTCTGAACTTCATAAAAATATCCATGTCGATTTTGATGCTGCGGGTATAGAAATTATGTCGCCACATTACCAGGCCATCCGAGATGGAAATGCAAGTACGATTATTCCTAAAGCTTAATTCAAAACCTGTTGTATGATTCGTTTTTTAAAAAACACACTGTTATTGATGGGTTTTTTGCTCTTAATGGCTATTTCAGGCCTGGCACAAGTCAATGTCGACAATTATAGCCGTTTTTTTGCCCTCACTAGTTACCAGAATAAGGATCATCTGATCTTAAGGAAATTTATAAGATCCGGGGTTTTATCTTACTTACTTGTTAATCCTCAGGAATTGACTACGGAAATTGTACCGGCAACTAACTTATCTCCTAAAGTATTGACCTGGAATCAGGCTATCGCCTATTTTAAAAATACGGCTTATGTAAAAGCGATCGATGCGGCAAGCCTACTGTCCGGGAACTTGCAGGATGCTGGCATCATCCATGGTTTTCCCAAAGAGAAAGGAATCACCCTGACAATCGATCTTTGTCCTTCGCATAAACCTTTGGACCGTGTGATTTTTACTTCGCTGATCACGGAATTTCAAAAAACTGAGAAACCGGTTCCGCTGGCCATTTCCATTACAGGCAGATGGATGCTAACACACCGAAGTGATTTGGATTGGTTAAAAGGTCTGGTTAAATCAGGGGATATTGACGTGACCTGGGTGGATCATTCTTATAACCACCGGGTAAGTTTTAGTGCGCCGCTCAAAACAAATTTTTTACTGGAACCGGCGACCGACCTTAATTTTGAGATCCTCGGAACAGAGTTGGCGATGATTCAACAGGGTTTTTTGCCTTCTGTTTTTTTTCGCTTTCCAGGCCTGGTCTCCGACCGACAGATCGTTAGTCAATTGCTGAGCTACGGTATTATTCCGATCGGTAGTGATGCCTGGTTAGCCAAAGGCCAGGCAGCCAATTCAGGTAGCATTGTCTTGATCCACGGAAATGGAAATGAACCGGTAGGAGTAAAGGACTTCATCCAGTTGCTGAAAAATAAACAAGTTGATGTGAAGAATAAAAATTGGCTGCTCTATGACTTGAGTGAAAGTGTTGGGGATGAGTTTAGTCAGTAGCTAACTTGTTGACCTGAAATCTGATTTTTGGAAGTTTTTTTACTTTTTCTGGAAAAATATTTTCATGATGAAAACGCTCCTATTATCGGTTACAATATTATGCTCTGCAATTGCACCTGCTCAAACTCCTCTTCAGTATTTATCTATGCAGAATCTATGTAACGACCGCCCTGAAGTAATCATTAAAGGCGAAGAGTTGGTAAATTTTCCTGGTGGTCAATTAATTGAAATGTTGCTGGGGCACTTCTCAGGATTGGACATCATTAATGCGAAGCAAACAAAAGTCACTTTCGTTGTCGATGGCTTCGTTTGGTTGTCTATTGATGGGTTTAATGTCAATGATATTGATGAGGTCGTTTATTATCGTGGTAGCCTTAATAGCAAGTTTGGCCTACAGAATACTGGTCCTGGAGGTTTTTTGTACATCACTACTAAAACGGGTAAGCTTATTTTATGTAAAGGCTGAGCCTTTGAAGGGCTTAATGAATGAGACAAGGGTTTCAAAAAGTAATATAGGGTCTGATCATGATCTTTATAGTTCGACCTCATATCTAATTAGCGGTACCCGATCCTTTAATAAGCGCCATGTAAATCATAATTATATGAAATTTGCGCTCTTGAATGATTTGAGCTATCGATTTGGTGTGAGTAAGGATAGGATTAAGACCGCTATTATTTTTCAGTATAATGATCAGATATCTATAGATAATTTTCGAAGTGCTTATTATTTAGGTAAGGGGGGACGCTTTAAACGCATTGCCTTTATATGAGACTTGGTCTGAAATGAGATCTAAAACTTACACCATTGCAGGCGATATTTCTGTCGATTTTGATGATATATTGTCTCTTCTAGGAGGCGTAAGGAAATATATGCTAGTTTTTAATCCTAGAATAGTTTAAACAAAAAAGAGCTGCAAATTATTTTACAGCTCTTTTTTGTTACAGTGGGAAATTTTCAATCTGGCATCCCAGATCGTCAATTCCACTAGTATCTGTAAGCTTCCGGTTTAAACGGACCTTCTACGGGAACACCGATGTAATCAGCCTGGTGTTGATCTAAAACATCTAGTTCTACACCAATTTTAGCTAAGTGTAAACGTGCTACTTTCTCATCCAGGTATTTAGGTAGCACATATACTTTGTTCTCATATTTATCTGTGTTGGTCCAAAGTTCTAACTGAGCTAAGGTTTGGTTGGTGAATGAGTTAGACATCACAAAGCTTGGGTGACCAGTTGCGCAGCCTAGGTTTACCAAACGACCTTCAGCTAATAAGATGATATCTTTACCATCAATGGTATATTTATCAACCTGAGGTTTAATCTCAACTTTCGTGTCGCCATAGTTTTTGTTCAACCAGGCTACGTCAATTTCATTGTCAAAGTGACCAATGTTGCAAACAATAGCCTTATCTTTCATGGATTTGAAGTGCTCCGCACGGACAATATCACAGTTACCAGTTGTAGTTACAATAATATCAGCTTCTTTAACCGCAGTAGCGAATTTTTTAACTTCATAACCTTCCATTGCTGCTTGCAATGCACAGATCGGATCAATTTCAGAAACGATTACACGTACACCTTGTGAGCTTAAAGATTCGGCAGACCCTTTACCAACATCACCATAACCGGCAACAACAGCTACTTTACCAGCCATCATCACATCAGTAGCACGACGGATCGCATCTACCAGGGATTCACGGCAACCATATTTGTTGTCAAACTTAGATTTGGTAACTGAATCATTTACATTGATTGCAGGTAAGTGTAAGGTGCCATTTTTCATACGCTCATACAAACGGTGTACACCTGTAGTGGTTTCTTCAGATAGACCTTTAATGCCAGCAATCAGTTCAGGATATTTGTCAAACACCATATTGGTTAAATCACCACCATCATCCAAAATCATGTTTAATGGCTGACGGTCAGGTCCAAAATGTAAGGTTTGTTCAATACACCAGTCAAAGCTTTCTTCGTCTAAACCTTTCCAAGCATAAACCTGGATACCAGCAGCAGCAATTGCAGCAGCAGCGTGATCTTGTGTAGAGAAAATATTGCAAGATGACCAGGTTACTTCTGCACCAAGTTCAACCAAAGTTTCAATTAAAACTGCAGTTTGAATGGTCATGTGCAAACATCCAGCGATGCGCGCACCTTTTAGCGGTTTTGATGGACCAAATTCTTCGCGTAACGACATTAGACCGGGCATTTCTGCTTCTGCCAATCCAATTTCTTTACGGCCCCATTCTGCCAGTGAAATGTCCTTAACTTTGTAAGGAACGTAAGTTGTCTCTACTGATGACATATAATATGTTTTTAAATTTCTGTTTTACAGGCACAAAATTACACAATAGTTTAGCTAAATTCAAAAGTACTGAAGCTACCGGGTTTTAATGATTGTCGTTTGACATTACCTGGCCTTAGATCAGGGTAAATATAAGCAATCACAATTTTAATCCCCCTAATGACCAATGATACCAACCAATACCCATTACATTGCTGATATCATGGTGATGCTCAGTCAGGTGATTATTTTTAAACGGTTGATTACATCAATGCCAATTTTAGGTAGAGCTTAATGGATTGGTATTGGAAGCTCTGTTGTCTATTAAATTTTACAAGGAGAGCATAGATTTTTGTAAGTTACGGTTAATGTATTACACAGTGTAGATTAGCGGGAAATTATACCCGAAAATTCCTAAATGGGAATTATTTCTTGTCCTTCCAGTAATCGATAATCCTTTTGGCGAGGGTAGTTCTGCGGGTCATGATACTTTGAATCAACTGATCTGCCGCCTCCAGGCCCTCTATGGGATCCAGTACCTGTATGTTATCCAGCCATGTGATATCTAATTTATCATATCGTTCATACATCTCCATAAATTCTCCGGGCGTAAACCATCTTTTTGAAGCCGGGTCGAAAACCCACATTTTTTGCTTTAGCGCATCATTTACTATGGTTCTGATCAAATCGGTAGATTTGACTGCTTTGTCTGATTTGGGTTCCATCAAGCAAAAGTAGGAAACAATTAGTAACTTGATTCAGTCGAAATCAAATGTTTGTTGATGTCATTGCTGAGCTTCTCGTAAAATTCAGGTGTATCAAATTCCGTTAATGGAATCATCATGTCAATATATTTGCCGTAAAAGCTCTTGACCAAAAGTTTTACCTGATCCGTTTTATCATCTTCATGACCACCCGGAATGCCTGAATATACATTTAAATGGCATATGTAGAGGTAGTTGTTTCCATTGTATTGAAAACTTTTGATTTTTGAATCTAATTTATTCGGATCCATTTCGATATGGAACTGTAGTTCTGGTTGTGTGGTCATGGGCATGCTTTAAACAACAGCAATATAACCATTGTTACCGAAATGTAAAGGGCTGGTACCTGATGCCGATAAAAAAGTTTTAACCCAAAGTAATTTAAGGGTAAAAACTAAGGCTTAGGCTTACAGGTACTTTGATGCTAGCAGCAAGTGCTGTACATTTGCAGTACTCAAAAGAAATTTAAAAAGAAATTAAAGTATATGTATCCAGAATATTTAGTAGAACCGATGCGTGCAGAGCTTACCAAAGTAGGTTTTGAAGAATTAAAAACTGCCGCAGATGTAGACAATGCCATTGCCGGAGAAGGGACTGTATTTGTAGTGGTAAATTCAGTATGTGGTTGTGCTGCAGCCAATGCTCGCCCTGCTGCAAGATTAGCTGCGGCTAATGCTAAACACCCAGATAAATTGGTGACTGTTTTTGCAGGTATGGAAAAAGAAGCGGTAGATCAGGCAAGGGGTTATATGATGCCTTTTCCGCCGTCATCACCAGCTATGGCTTTGTTTAAAGATGGCAAATTGGTTCACATGATTGAACGTCATCAAATTGAAGGTCGCCCAGCTCAAATGATTGCCGATAGCTTAATTGGCGCTTTTGACCAGTATTGCTAAGGCATTCCCAAAGATTTGGAAAAGAGCTGTCTTGTTAAAGAGGTAGCTCTTTTTTGTTGCACTAATCTTTGAATTTTACCGGGTTTAAAGTATGTTTGAATGATCAACACTAAAGAATCAGTCAAAAATGAAAGCTTCAGAATCATTACCCTATAAACCTGTCAGTTTTTCCCAAACAGTACTTACCGAATTGATGATCCCTTCTTATTCTAATTTCGGGGGTAAAATTCATGGCGGTATCTTACTTTCCTTAATGGACAAAGTGGCCTATGTTTGCGCAGCCAAACATACAGGTTGTTATTGCGTTACGGCATCTATTGATACCGTTAATTTTTTAGCACCAGTTGAAGTCGGCGAGCTGGTGTCCCTGATGGCTTCCATAAACTATGTCGGCAATAGCTCGGTCGTTATTGGCATCAAGGTCATATCGGAAAATGTAAAGTCCAATAGTATCAAGCATACCAACACTTGCTATTTCACTATGGTAGCAAAAGATGAAGCAAACAATCCCGTACAAGTACCCGGTTTGATCCTGGAAAACAGAGATCAGGTTAGGCGATTTATTGAAGCCAAGGCTCGTAAAGAAATTCGGAGAAACTACACAAAGGAAATGGACGCTGTAAATGTGCCCGAAAAAGATGAACTGTGTCACGACCTCCTGCTCGGCGAACGCTGTATGATTGCGGATAGCATTTAATTAAAAAGCAGATATCCCCTCCATTTCATTATAATTCAAAATTATTTTTATAACATTGGATATTGGTTTATCTGATTACTCCTGTTCAAATTAAAATGGTTTCTTACAGTTCGCTTAGTGATGATGAATTGGTGGCACTTGTGCCAAACGACACCACAGCTTTTAATGAAATTTATGAGCGTTACTGGTCTGTGCTTTACCATGCAGCTTTCAATGTGCTGAAAGAAGAAGAGGCTTGTCTGGATGTTGTTCAGGATGTTTTTGTTTGGTTTTGGGAAAACCGATCGGTACTAAAGGTCAATTCTATAAAAGCTTATTTGCTGGTTGCAGTGAAGTATAAAGTGGCCAATTATATCCGCAACGGAAAAGTTCGGGCTTCTTTTTACGAACGTATACCTCATGTCGCGCTGAACGAAGAGTTTCCTGACGAAGTATTGGAAATCAAAGAACTCAAAGAAATGATTGCACGTTTTGTAATCACCTTACCAGAACGTTGCCGCGAAGTTTTTGAGCTGAGCAGGAATGAACATTTAACCAATAAAGAGATTGCTATGCGACAGGGCATCAGTGAAAAAACAGTCGAAAATCAAATCAATAAGGCCTTGAAACAGTTGAGAAAACAGTTGGGACGCCTTTCGGTCTTTATATTTCTATATTAATTTATTTTTTTTCAAATGGCGTGGGTGCTGGGGGCTTGACAAGTGCCTTACCTATATAAAAGCCATAAAATGAAGAAAGAAGAATTCCGTGCTCTGGTAGAGCGAATAAGCGATGGACGTGCCAGCGATGCGGAAATAATGCTATACAATAAATATTATCGGGAATACCAGCGTGATGGTGAAGCCTGGAATGAAGAAGAGATGGGAGTGAAGGCTGTGCTTAAGGATAAACTTAAAAAACGGATTGATGCAAAAATTAAACCAGTGATCATAATTCCTTTTTGGAGAAGAAGGATGAACATGGCCGCGGCAGCTGTAATTTTATTGAGCCTTTCCGCTGCATTGTTATTTCATTTCAATGGCGGGTTATTCAACTCATCGCGAGATTTGATTAAACAGGATGTAGCACCAGGTGGTAATAAAGCTGTACTAATTTTAGCTGATGGCCGAAAAATAAATTTAAGTGATGCAGCAAATGGAAATGTTGCAGAACAGACCGGAATTATGATTACGAAAGCTGCAGACGGGAAATTGGTATATACAGCAAAAGATAAGGATGAAAACCAGACGGTGAGCTATAATACCATCGCAACCCCGATTGGGGGGCAGTATCAGGTTAATTTGCCCGACGGTACCAAAGTTTGGTTAAATGCAGCCTCTTCGTTAAAGTTTCCTGCTTCCTTTGCGCGTTTGAAAGAACGGGAAGTGCAATTGAGCGGGGAAGCATATTTCGAAGTATCTCACAATGTGAAAATGCCTTTTATTGTCAAAACAAACCGGCAGGATGTGTTGGTCTTGGGTACGCATTTCAACGTCAATAGCTATGCAGATGAGCCTATAACTAAAACGACCCTGTTAAAGGGATCCGTGTTGGTCAGGATGAGTGGATCCAAAGGTGAAAAATTGGATCATGTATTGCTTAAACCGGAACAACAAGCGGTTTTAGCTCAATATTTTACAGTGAAATCGGTTGATGTAGAGGAAGTCACTGCCTGGAAAGATGGGAACTTCTTATTTAATGATACGGATCTCAAGGACATCATGAAACAGCTTTCGAGGTGGTATGATGTCAGGGTGGATTATGATGAAATTCCGCAAAAAAGATTCTTTTCAGGCTTTATTTCAAGGAGCGTAAATTTATCTAAGGTCTTGAAGCAGTTAGAGTTTACCGGAAACATTCAATTTAAAATAGAAAATAAAACCATAAAAATTACGGACCTAAAAAAAGAGCCTATGTAACAGGTATACACTTCTGCCAAAAAAATATACCGGATGCGCGGGAACGCAGCCGGTATCATTAAGGCACATCACAGCGACCATTAGAATTAATCAACTGAACTAACCTTAACCTTACAAATGTATGAATTTCAATATTCTATGCAAGGGATTGCGCAGCCGTAAAAAACGCGGTGGCCATTCTGATTATTTAAAATCTAAACTGATTTTAACTATGAAATTAACCACAATACTGATGATAGCTTGTTGTCTGCATGTCTCTGCAACGGGCTATTCACAAAAAATAACCCTTAGTGAAAAAAATGCACCACTGACCAGGGTGCTGCAGCAGATCAGAAAACAATCTGGATTTCAATTACTTTATGATTCTGAACTGATCAAGAAATCGGCGCTGATTACGATTGACCTGATCAATACACCCATTGCTGTGGTACTGGATCAAATATTTAGCAACCAGCCGTTTACTTACAGTATTGATGATAAAACCATATTGGTAAAGGAGCGGGGTGTTGAGCCTCGGAGTCGAAACAACGTGGCCGTGTTGATTATTAATGGTACGGTAAGGGGAGTAGATGGATTGCCCCTTGCAAGCGTAAGCGTGAAAATCAAGGGAACGAGCAAGGCTACTGCCACAAATGCTGAAGGAAAGTTCTCGGTCAATGCACCGGAGGAAGGTACCTTGTTGGTGTTTTCTTGCGTAGGAATGATCACAGTTGAACGACTTGCTACTCAGGGAATGGTGGTCATCATGCAGCCAGATCTGAATAAGTTAAATGAAATGGTTGTGGTAGGCTATGGCAGTACACGTAGAAAAGACTTAACCGGCTCTGTAGCTTCTGTTGACCTGAACGAGATTAAAAATGTTCCTTTTGCTACAATTGACCAGGCTTTGAGTGGTAAGGCTGCTGGCGTGCAGGTTGTTCAAGCGGATGGGTCGCCGGGTGGAGTAGCCAAAATAAGAATCCGTGGAGGAACCTCATTGTTGGGTGGAAATGATCCCTTGTATATTATTGATGGGGTGCAGGTTCAAATACAGAATAGGTACCTGCAAAGTGCGGCCGATATTGTAAGTCCGGTAGAGCGGTTTGGAAACGATAATCCGGATGTTTCTGTTTCAGGTTCATTTGCCCGTGGGCTTAATAGTTTAGGCGGTTTAAACATCAATGACATCGAAACGATTGATATTTTGAAAGACGCTTCTGCTACGGCTATCTACGGTTCAAGGGCAGCAAATGGTGTAGTCATCATCACAACTAAAAAAGGCAAACAGAACCAGAAGCCGGTATTGGAAGCCAATTATTATGCAGGGCTAAGTGTTCCTAAAAAAGAAAAACTATTAAATCGGGATCAGTATATCATGATCGTAAAAGAGGCAGCTAAAAATCTGAATAATGCCAGGGCCGCAGTAATTCCAGCGCTAGCTCCAAATGCATTGGCTACCCAGATTTTAACGGATCCTGCTTATTTTGGTACCGCAAGTACAGATTGGATGGATCTGGTATTGAGAAATGGAATTACGCAAAATGCCGACATCTCGGTTAGAGGTGGGGGAACGGGCTCGCGTTATTATACTTCTGTAGCTTATAACAAAAATGAAGGAACGGTAATTGGGACGGACTATTCCAGATTGGCTGGGAAGGTTAGTCTGGATAACGAAATTAGCAATAAGCTTCGTTTCAATACGAATTTGGATTATGGCTTTAGCACCAATAACATCACCAACGGGCTGTATACCCAGGCGATGTATGCTCCACCGACAGTTGATCCTTATAATCCGGATGGGAGTGTTAAGATCTTTGATCCAGCTTCAATTGGCGCCTACGCCTATGAGGGCTTTCAAAATCCTTTATTGCTGACGAAGGGTGTTAATAAATCGAACACCATTTCTTTGATTGGAAGTATTGCTGCAGAATATGATATTTTGAAAGATTTGAAATTCAGAAGTTCTGTAGCCATCAATTACTACAATTATCGTCAGAACAACTATGTGCCAAGCACAGTTGCAATTGCAACCTCAAATGGTACGGGTAGTTCTAATAATGGAACAGCCACTCAGGCACAGTCGCAGGATGTCAATACTTTTTATGAAAACACGCTAACCTGGGACAAAGAGTTCAATGAAAATAGCCGCTTGAATTTATTGGTGGGGACTTCCTGGCAAATGACCAAATCCAATTCTTTTTCTGCCAGCGGACAAGGGTTTCCTGATGATACGTATCTCAATAATCTTTCGTCGGCTGCAATTACTTTACCAGCAACTGGGGTTTCCGCACAAAATTCACTACTCAGCTTTTACATGCGTGCAAATTATGCGCTGTATGAAAAATACCTCTTTACGTTTACAGGACGTTCTGATGCTTCTTCGAAATTCCCGGTACAAAATCGGGTAGGTTATTTCCCTTCTGGTGGTGTGGCCTGGCGCATATCACAGGAGAGCTTTTTAAAAGACGTAAAATGGATAAATGAAGTGAAACTGAGGGCAAGTGCTGGTTATACCGGTACGCAAAATATTGGAGATAATCTTTTCTATACGCTGTATTCTCCGGTATCTTACGCCCGATTAAATGGTTTGTCGCCTGCTCAGCTTGGTAACAATACGATTAAATGGGAGTCTACGCTACAGAAGGATGCTGGTATTGACTTTGCTTTTTTTAATTCGCGTTTACGTGGCGGTATTGGTTATTATGAAAAGTCAACTACTGGCGTATTGTTTCCAGCTACAGTTGCAACAAGTTCTGGCTTTTCGCAGGTTACGGCTAACATTGCAAACATCAGGAATCGCGGGCTAGAATTAGAGCTTCGTGGCGATTTTATTCGAAAGAAAGATTTTCAATGGTCTGGTACTTTTAACATCTCTGGAAACCGGTCTAAGGTTCTTGCCCTTTCCAATGATTTTGCTGATCCTGCTAATCCAACGGTTTACAATTATGGAAACACAGTCTTAAAAGTAGGTGAGCCATTGGGACTATTGTACGGCAGGGTGTTTGATAAAATATTGAAAACGCAGGCTGAAGTAGATGCTTACAAGAAAAATAATCTTTTGGCTGGAAGTTATCCTTATTTGGGAATTGGTGACGCCAGTTATATTTTGCAAGACAATTATTATGGATCTGGATATCGTTATTTTAAGGATGATGTCATTGGACATGCCGAGCCTAAATACTATGGCGGATATACCAATAGCTTGAGTTATCAAAACTTTAGTTTGATTGCCCTGGCAACTTTCTCTTATGGTGGTGACATTTTTTACCTGGCTGATGTGCAGAATCAGGATGCTGCCAAGCGGACCAATAAGGGGGTGAAGATCCTGGAAAGGTGGACCCCGGAAAATCCGGATGCTACTCGGCCCAGGTTAATTCAGGGACAAAGTTCATTCTCTTATGCTGCAAGTAACAATGTTTACGATGCTTCGTTCATCAAGCTCAAGTCTGTAACCTTCAGCTATCAGTTACCGAAATCTATCTTGGATAAGTTGAAGCTTACCGGCGCCTCTGCCTATATTTCAGCTACAAACTTGTTTACGATTACCAAATATCCTGGTGTAGACCCTGAAGTAAGCAATGATCCTTACAGTTTAATTGGAGGGTATAGTGATTCGGGCGGTTATCCGGCTGTTAAGCAATTTAGTTTTGGACTTCGTTTTGGATTTTAATTCAGTACCTGTACGATTATTATTTAAAAACAAAATTATCATAAGAAAGCATATGAACACATTATATAAATGTTTGGCAGTTGGTGTACTGATCATGGGCACATACGGCTGTAAAAAAGAATTGAGCGCATTACCGAAAAATGCAAAAGTTGAGGAAAATACCATTTTAGATGAAGGGACGGCACAGATATCTTTAAATGGAGCTTATTACAATTTCGCAAATGCAAGCACGTTAAAAACAGGATGGCAACAACACCAATTGCTGCCTGCAACCTATGCAGGATATTTAGGCTATGGTTTTGGAGCTTCTGGCAGCGAGGATAATTTAACTGAGGGCTCCAGTGGCACATACTGGGATGAATCCTATAAGGCATTGAACGCTGCCAATGGCGTTATTAAGGGCGTAAATGCATTACCTGATGCTAAATTTACTGCCAATAGGAAAAATGAGATATTGGCTCAGGCTCGTTTTATACGTGCATATGCACACTTTAAATTGCTTGCCTTTTATGCAGAATGGTATAAAATAGGGAGTACTCAGGGTGTTCTGTTAAGAGAAGAGCTGTCTAACTTAACCAATATCAACAAAGCGCGAAGCACGGTAAAAGATAGTTATGATTTTATCCTTGCAGATTTAAATGAAGCTATTGTCAATGCACCGGCAAGCAATCCAAATTATTATGTAACTAAATGGGCCGCAATGGCGTTAAAAATGAGGGTATTGATGTGCAGGGCAGGGGCAACGGATTATACCGAAGTGATTAATCTTGCCAATACCATTATGCAAAGCAGCCCTTTTGTATTGGAAGGCAAGGTTGAGGATATCTTCCATAAAAATGGATTGGCTAGTAAAGAGGTGATTTTGGGTTTAAAACCTCAGGCTTTGCAAATGACAGACCCATACAGCAAGAGTAAGCAATATTGGCCAGGTTCATCTTCCTTGTATGTTGCTAAATCTGCTTTGAAAGATCTTTACGCAAACGACCCGCGCCAGGCCTGGGTGATCGGCACAGCAAATCCTTCCACTTCTTCGCCAAACACCTTTTACTTTACCAAGTTTTATCAGCAAAACACCTTGCCTTCTGAAGTTTCTGAAACGGACTATGCATTACGTTTAACTGAAGTCTACTTGCTGAAAGCGGAAGCCATTGTACGATCGGGGGGGAATTTGGCCGACGCAAGACTGCTCGTTCATCAGATACAGGATAAGGCTGGTATTACAGCTGTCACAAATAATATTCCTTATCTGACAGTAGAAAATGCAGTAAGCCCTGCAACTTTATTGGTAGAAATCTATAAGGAAACCGCTAAAAGTTTAGTAGCTGAGGATGGTATAGAGTGGTTGTCTTTATTGCGTTTACCTTTTGCTACGGTACAACAAATGAGACCGACGATAACGAGCCAGATCCAGTACATCATTCCTGTGCCAAGAAATGAATTTATCTATAACCCCTCTTTTGGGGAACAAAATACAGGATACACTAAAAATTAATCATGACTATGAGAACTTACTTATTAACAATGCTGATGCTGGGTACTACCTTGACCGGCTTTACACAGCAAAAACATTTTACCCTGAAAGGTAAAATAAAGGGCCAAACCAAGGGCGTATTGAAATTGTCTTACAATGCAGATGGAAAATCAATTGTAGATAGTGCGGTAATTAAAAATGGCGCTTTTGAATTTAAAGGTTTGCTGGGAGAGCCTGTTTATGCTTACTTTTCTGGTGATGTAAAAAGCAGGGGGATGGCTGACCCCAATGCGACAGCTATTTTTATTGAACCCGCAATGATGACGATGGAAGTAACAGCAGGAGCATTTGAAAACTTAAAGCTAACTGGCTCCCAAACACAAAAGGAATATGTTGCGCAGGAGCGGTTAAAGGAGCCGGTAAAAAAGGAGCTTAAGCCAATTTCAGCTGCTTATCAGCAAGCAAATGAGGAATATATGGTCGCCATAAAAGCCAAAAAGCCTGAATCGGAATTGGAAATATTAAAAGAAAAAGCAACGGATATCAAAGATCAAATGGATCCTTTTTATGATAAATATAGTTTGATAGACCTGGAATACATCAAATCGCATCCGGATTCTTATTATGCAGCCTATCTTTTGAAATGGAAAGTTTCTTCAATGCCTTTGGCAGAATCGCAACAGTATTATCGTCAACTGTCGGCAAAAGTAAAGTCGAGCAGTTATGGAGCAGGGGTTTTGAAAGAGATTAAAGATTTGGAAGGTGGCTCTCCGGGAAGTACTGCAGCAGTTTTTAGCGTTCAAGATATCAACGGTGAACAGTTAAGTCTGGCTGATTTCAAAGGAAAAAAATATGTATTGCTTGATTTTTGGGCTAGTTGGTGTGTGCCATGCCGTAAAGGTAATCCGCATTTGTTGTCGTTGTATAGCAAGTATAAAGAGAAAGGACTGGAAATTGTTGGGATTTCTGATGACGATAGTAAGCCTGATGCTTGGAAAAAAGCGGTAGAGAAAGATCAGATCGGGGTATGGAAACATGTTTTACGTGGTTTGAAAATTACAGGGAATAACTTTGATAAATCGGCTGATATCAGTGAACCTTTCGGTATTCATTCCTTACCAACAAAAATTTTGATTGATAAGAATGGCATCATTATAGGTCGATATGGTGGTGGTGGTGAAGGTGATGCCGCTATGGATCAAAAATTGGCGGAAATATTTAATTAATCATTTTAACAATAGGAAAGATGTTACAGAACATGAAATTTATGATGATTGGCCTGGTGTGCTCTGGAATGGGGGCGTATGCGCAAACTACAACCGTTTCGGGCGATATTGCCGGCCTGAAAGCAGATCAACTGGTTGTTCATTATTACCGGGGTGATAAAAATGTTGCGGATACCATTAGGGTCAAAACAGGGAGATTTACATGGGCAACTCAAATGCCCGAACCGCAGAAGGTCGCCATCATGTTCCCGAATCGTTACGTGCAATTTTTTGTCGAAAGTGGGACGATTAATTTAAACGGAACAGTGGATTCTTTGCAGAACCTGAAGGTGACCGGATCAAAAGTGCAGGATGAGTCAGATGCTTATGACCGTTCGCTCAAAGACCTGAGTATTAAGGAGATGCCCTTATATCAAAAATATGGTAAAGTTAGTAAAGCAGAACAAGTTGCGCTGGAGATGAAATTAGAGGCTTTGCGAACACAAAAAAGAGAAAGGGCTAACCAATACATCACCTCACATCCTAAAAGTGCTTTCAGCCTGAGTTTGGTTGCCGACAGAGCGGCAATGGGCAGTTATAAAAGTGTTGCTGAGGACTTTGCTAAACTCGATCCCATAGCACAAAAAGGTGCGGAAGGTAAGCGTATTGCTGAGAGACTTGTGGTGCTTAAAAGAAGTGCCATTGGCGAGGCGATGCTTAATTTTACACAAAACGATACCGAGGGTAAACCGGTTAAATTTGCTGATTTTAAAGGGAAATATGTATTGGTAGATTTCTGGGCCAGCTGGTGCGGGCCATGTAGAGCTGAAAATCCCAATGTGCTGAAAGCCTATCATCAATATAAGGATAAAAACTTTACGGTAGTGGGGGTTTCTCTTGATGATAAGGGAGATAATTGGAAAAAGGCCATTAAAGATGATGCCATGCCCTGGACGCAGGTTTCTGATTTGAAAGGCTGGAACAATGAGGTCTCTACCTATTATGGCATACGGGGAATTCCGAGCACCTTATTGATTGATCCTGATGGTAAGATCATCGCCAAAGACTTGAGAGGAGAAATCCTGAATAAAAAATTGGAAGAATTGTTCCAGAATAATTAATCGTATTGGCGAACGGAATGCTGTTCGCCAAATACTTAAAATCAGATGCCATGAAATTAAAATATGCAGTTGTCCTCATGCTGTTCCTAGCACAAGGAACGGTAGGTTTCGCCCAGCAAAATACTGAAAAAGGTTATACTTTAACCGGTAAGATCAAAGGGCTTACCGATGGGGAAGTTGAGTTGAATAGTTACAATTCCAGAACCAGACAAAGTACTAAAACAAATACCGCCAAACTAAAAAATGGTGTTTTTGTGATGACCGGAAAATTAGCTGAACCTGGTATGATGAGTCTTGTGATCACGCCAGGAAATTGGGAAATGCCAGTTTTTCTTGAAAATAATACGGTAAACATCAATGCGGATACCTTAGGAGCCGAGCATTATGATTACACTAAGTATAATGGCGTAAAAGGTGCGAGGCTGAAGCGGGTAGAGATACATGGATCAGTCAATCAGGCCGATTTTGATCAGTATGAAAATGATGTGGTTTCAAAAGCCAGGTATGAGGAGTTGAAAGGACTCATGAAGCAAATTTCGGAAAGCAAAGAGGAATCAGCGAAAGAAGCGTTACGTGCGAAAGCCGATGTTGAACGCGGAAAACTATTCGATTGGCAATTGAACTACATTCGTGAATTGGTGTCAAAAAAGCCATCTTCGGTAGCTGCGGCCTATATGCTGAGCAATTATTACCTTATCAACTCAAAAATGGAGTTGAAACAAATGGAAGACTTGTTGTCGCTTTTTAATGCTGAGGCAAGGGCATCTATATATTTTAAAAATCTGAGTACTGAAGTAGCCGAAAGAAAAGCTGTTTTACCAGGTAACCTGGCAGAAGATTTTACTTTGTTGCAAAGAGACAGTACCAGGTTCACCTTGTCTTCAACAAGAGGCAAGTATGTGATGATTGATTTCTGGGCCAGCTGGTGCAAGCCCTGCCGGGAAGCGATTCCACATTGGAAGGAAATATATCGGAAATACAGGGGGCGCGGTTTTGAAATTGTAAGTGTAACGAATGACAGCCGGTGGAACGATTGGATTAAAGCAATGGATGTAGAACAAATGCCATGGATACAAACCATTGACGAGTTTCCGATCAAGAACATGCCGGCCAGAGTAATCAGTAAGTATAAGCAGGGCACAATTCCACTTTATGTTTTGCTGGACAAGACAGGTAAAATACTCGTAAAAACAGGTGATGAAAAAGAAATTGATGAAAAACTGGCAGAGCTATTTAAATAACACACTTGTTTAAACGCCCTACAATGCTGTACAATCCTAACAAAAATCTGATGTTTGGGGAGCAGGCCTCAGGCGGCTGCTCGCAAAGCGAGCCTGTCCGGCGTAGCCTGCGACCAAATATCAGATTTTTAAGATAAATCTAAAAATCCTTATTCAGTAACTTCTCCAATTCGCCAAAAGAGACATTCATCCTTACCCGGCCCTGCTTCGCATAGGCAATCTCGCCGGTTTCTTCCGATACAATCACCGCAACAGCATCAGTAGTTTCCGATACTCCAATACCTGCACGGTGGCGCAAACCAAATTGCGGTGGCAGTTTATCATTGTCTGTTAACGGCAAAATACAACTCGCACTTTTGATCTTATTTTCTGAAATTACAACCGCACCATCGTGCAATGGGCTATATTTTTGAAATATACTTTCCAATAAACGTTTGGATATCTTCGAATCGATTACCTCACAGCTATTGGCAAACAGCTGATCATCATAAAACTTA
>Ga0116227_10007779_pt1 | contig 20679 bp, 8 predicted proteins | sample S1TSphgellanicum_FD_89693 | JGI IMG/M metagenome (GOLD analysis project Ga0116227, IMG submission 89693) | Host-associated microbial communities from peat moss isolated from Minnesota, USA - S1T2_Fb - Sphagnum magellanicum MG | ecosystem: Host-associated > Plants > Peat moss > Unclassified...
TCATAGTTGTGAAAATGACCAAAATAGTTGAAAGTTGGTCTTGTAGTTGCAAATATTCTCAAATCTAGTCGCAAACAACTATAAGTCGCATGTAGTCATAAATTGACTGGTTACATTTTGGCTGATTTCTTCTAGTGTTGTTGGTTAGAGAAATGACGTCGACCCAGTGCGCGGTGACAATGTAGAAGCCCTTCAGGTTGCGATTCAACCAACCGTCTAGCGTCAGGGAGATGGCGACGTCGAGGTTGCACAAAAATGCCGCCAGCAATGGCTCCAAGATGCGGTACAACTCGGCGATCCGTCGTAGGATTGTTCGAGTCGATGGCGGCTCGTATCCGTTTGTCAACGAGACAACGAACTTTTTGAAACGAACGCCGCCAGCCACGCGCAAGGTGACGCCACCTTCGACGACGTAGTCCACGACGGCATTCTCGTACTTGTGTAGAACGGGCTCCGAAAACACGGGCTTACTGTTGAGTGTCGACTGGAATATGAGCTTGCCGGACGAGGCAGACAACGCGATGTCGTTGCCGGTGATGCCGTGCGTGCTCTTCATGTGGGCTTTCTAGCCTGACGCATTGGTTGATCCGGAATACCAATTGCGACACACCATGCACTGGCGCTTTCCGCAATGCTTGGCGGAGTCGCCGTCTTGCCAATCCTTGACATACTCCCATGGAAACTGGTGTTTTTGGCGCTTCCGCTTTGACTTGGCGACAAAATGCACGACCTCTTACATGTTGTCGTTGTTGTCATCGGACACAACGATGACAGTAGCGTCCTCACCAACGACCATGCTCACAGTAGGATCACCGTTGCTCGACATTGTACTTTGTAGCTCCCTTAGCGCCACAGCGGAAGATCGTGGCGACTCGCAAGGTGGACTCTATGGCGGACTCAAGCTTGATGGTGGACTTCGTGCGGACTGACGGCGGACTCCATTAAGGCACTGGGGCCATAATAAATAATTTACGTAGTTACCTGTAATTACCGGGTAATCGGGTAATCCGTTCGACTTTACCTTTACTCTACCCGCTACCTTACCTGTTGCATTCCCTTCTACCTTTACCACTAACTTTTACCGTTTTACCGGGTAACAACCAATTGTTTACCTTACCTTGCCGAGGCCTATTTGCCATAATGTCTTTGAAGTAATTGAAGTTTACCATCAATCATTTGATTCTATTTGACCTCTACCATGGTGTCTTTGATTGAATTAAGCTCCACCACAGATCATTTGATTTAATTTGAGTTCTACAATGATTGAATTGAGGTCTACCACAAGTCATTTTATTTAAGTTGAGCTTTGCTATGGTTTCTTTGAGTTAATTGAACTTTGCCATGAATCATTTAATTTAATTAAGGCTTTGTAATGACTTTTTTGATTTAATTTCAATTTTGTGGTTAAGATTTGAATCAATTTGAGGTTTGTGGTAACTTAGGTATTTTAATTTGAGCTTTGCCACAAGTTATTTAATTGAATTTGAGTTATGTCATGGCCTATTTAATTGAATGTCACCTCTATCACAACTTATTTGATTTAGTTTTAGTTATGTGATTAAGGTTTGATAGAATTTGAAGTCTTTGTTGGCTATTTCGTTTTAATTTGAAGTCTTTGGTGGCTCACTTGACTTAATTTGAACTTTATGTTTGCTAATGTAATTTATAGGTTTGCAAGTCGTGTTTTGTTCTTCGAAGATGCATTGACTTACTAGAGTGCAATTGCATTGTGTTATAGTTGACAAACAGTGGCACTACAAAGTTGTGTGCCATCTCCAAGAACTTGGGTAGTTTGTGACATGGTGGTGAAGGTATTATCACTAATTGTGACTGGTTGTGTTTTGAATCAAAATTGCGAACATTGGCTACTCATGGATGCATTGCAATTTGTTATAACAAGGGCACATGGGTTTCATGATGACATTGCTAATTTGGTTGTCCCTGATAGCATGGGTGATCTAGAGGCAAATGTATTTGATGCAAAGTTAGTAGAACTCATGGTTGCATGAAGTGCCAAACATTGGAAACTTTTCAACCTTTCCTTTCCTTTTTGAATGGGTTTGATAAGAAGAAGGGGCACAATATGTTAACGTTGATGTTCCACCAGAGGTTCAAAAACATGTGATTGGTGGTTGATTACTTAGGGTGTGAAATTACATTTTCATTGGTTGTTGAAAATGATGCTTGTTTGTTGTTGCTTTTGTTAACACAATGTTATAAAATAAGGATGCCTTTTATGGTGGTTAAAAATGTTTACGTGTAGGGCTCAAAATTTGAGTGTGAGGATTTGTTTTAGACCGTAGAAAACAATACAAAAGTTGTGGCCCAATTGGTGGAATGAGAGCTTGATTCATTTTGTCGCACCCACATTGATTTGGACAAATGCAAATGTGCATTGTTTTGGTGGCACACGGAGGAGCATAGGTTCCTAGAAGTGGGTTTGTTGGTTTGACAAATCTTTGGGATTCTAGTGAGCCAAATATAAACAAAGAGGATGCTAGAATTCTCATTGTACTCTAAAGGTCTCGGTTGCAAACTGAACACCTTTGCCAAATGATTTTTGTCAGTAAAAATTAACCTGACAATCCAAGGGTTGAATGTTTTAAGCCTTCTAACCTTGTAGGTGCATGCAAGATAAAATCAAATTTAATAAATGAGCTTGAGGCAGAGTTTCAAGGAGTTGACTCAACGTTAATTGGGAACTTTGCTATGTTCCATTTTGATTTCCCATTTTTTTTCTCCACATTTTTCTTGTTCTCCATTAGGCCAAGATGGGTTTTAGTCTAGATTTTTGGATCTTCTTTTCTTAGCCATAGAATACATTAGAAATCTATATAGCTTTGTGCATTATGATTGCCATAGCTGACTTTGTTTTTGCATTGTTGATTTCTTCTATTTTCTTGCTTGTTTTCTTGTTCAAAAGCTTTATTGCTTCAGGTGGAAGTTGTTGGCACACCTTTGTTAAAAGGAAACTTATTCTATTGTCACAAATGTATCTTTGCTGCCCAAAAAATGCATACGATGTAATTTATTATAATAGATAGGTATGCCCAAAAAAAATGCATAGTGTTCTCTGTTAATTTTCAAACAACAGGACAATCGTGTACCAAAAAACCAGGTTAATACCCAAATAAATACTTGACTATAACAAGGCTGGTGCGAGGTTCTGGCTGATAACTGATTAAACAACCAATGGGTTTTCTCTTAAAAAATCAGCCACCAAAAACTGACCTTGTGTAGGTGAAACCCTCAGAACTGGCCTATTCTTTGAAGAACAAAAAAATTAAAGAATCAGAACAGATCAGTTCTCAAGATTCAATATTTTCAAAGAACCAAAACCAGCTGGTGCTTAGGATTCAATATTTTCAAAGAACTGGAACCGCCCGGTTCTTTGAAATTCCATTTTTCCTACTATCCAGAATCAGTGGTTCTTTGAAAAATCAAAGAACCACCCAGCATTGGTAAACATCTCAAGGTAGATTTCACATTTATTGATGATGATTTCAAAAAAAAGTCATCCAAAAATTTCTCCAAATAATATACCATGGTGACAAACATTTATGAGGGCAGTAAAAAAGCAACTACAATTTTTTTTAGACCAAAATTTCCTCATTGTTTAGGTGTTAAAAAAAAACAGGCATCTGCAACAAAACATTTCAGTATTTTTATTCTTTTGTTGCTGTAGTTTGAAAATTCCCCAACACTCTATAAGTAAATAAATAAATTAATAATAATAAAAAACTGTTCCCATCTATAAAATGAAAGTAATAAACAGTTTAAAAAAAAAATTATCACAAATTTATTTACAAATGAGAAGTTGCAGTTTGTTATGTTGAAAATAAGCATATTTTGTAATACAATATAATCAAAAACCTAAAATCTTTAGGTTGTAACTTTATTATTATTAGATTAGTTGATGTTATATAGAGCCAAATATTGGAAATGCTTATTTTGCACAAACATGTTCCATGTCATATTTACAATTGGGGTTTTGTTTCCGTCAAAAATAAAATAAAATTCTACTCTTTTGCACTAGCTTTCCATACTGCAAATTGCCTGTAACTTTTGTTGAACTATCACAATCTATTTGCTCTCATGTGATATACTGCAAACCCATCTCACCATAGAAGTTGTACAATGTCACTTCTTTTATGTACATAGTAGCTGCTGCACAAGCTCACCTCTGTGTCTATATACTTCTACACTAAATGTTAAATTTTATGCGCTCAAAAGATCTCTGAAAGGGTTTAGGAATTAGGGATTAAGGTTTAGCACTGAGGGTTTAGGGTTTATCGTTCATCCTGCACAGAATCCTCTACGCATTTCTGGTTCCGCCAGGCATAATCTTGTTCATCAAGTTCGAGAACATCCCTTTCTTTGCAGGAGCAGGAGCAGGAGCAGCAGGGGCCCTCGTATCATCGTCCTCAGTAGTCGATGGATCATCTGCTGTTGCTGGTGGCTCGTTGCTCGCTGGCATTTCATTCCCATTGTTGAGATTAGCTGGTATTTCGTCTCCCTTCAAAGAGTCAGCGACATTTGTTGTTGCATCTGAAACATGAACATCCATGGATTGTCAGAACGAGTAAATGAGAAGGAAGAAAGATTTGTGTTCCAAGCCTCTGCTTGCTTCAAAGATGGAGAATCCGAGTGTCACAATTTTGCATCTACGAGAAATTTTGTTTCAGATGAAGAATTCAATCAAAGATGAGACTTTACTATTGCCAATGTTGGTGTCACGGGAATTCAGGTGGTCATCGTGGTCGATATGGGTGTCAGGCGCCGGATCTGATGCTGCTGCTGCTGCAGATGGCTCCGCAAGTGTACTACCTCCGGAAGTAGGGATTCCATCACTAACTGCATCATCATCATGAGTTGTATCTGCAGCAGTTGGCAAATGCGTGTTTGGAATGCCCGGAGCTGAACTCCCATCATTCACTTCATAACCATTAGAAGAAGACTTCAACTCTTCTGCATTTTGCTGCTGCTGTGGATCAGCAGCAGATGGGAGGTGTTCACGAGAATCTTCAAACCCTGGAGGACCCCCATTGCCGAACTGCTGCTCGGGTGTTGCTGATTCTGTTTGATCCTGCTCCACGTCGTCACTTCCTGTTGTTGGTGCTTCTTGAACACCGGATTCAGTACCCAATTGAGTTTGCTGCAGCACAGGATCATGGAACTCCGAATCCCAGCTTCCCTCTCCAGGTTGTTGCTGCTGATGACCACCGTCTTCTGGGCCCCTCTCAAGAGATTCTTCAGATGCTGCACCTCCAGTGCCGAGCTGGGTTTGCTGCTGTGTGGGTTCATCAAGCTTCTCCCCGACGAGACCAGTCCCGACAACTCCAGCTTCGGCAGCGGACCCTGTCGTCTCTTGCTCTCCTCCAAGAGCTGGAGTGTCCTCGACCGGCAACTGATCATCTGTGCCGTGTTGTGTTTGATCTTCAACGGGATCTGAGGGGGGGATCTGGTCAAGCTCACTTCCTGTTGGCCCTGGAACTCCATCAGTTGTTCCAAGCTGAGTTTGCTGCTCTACAGGATCACCCAATTCACCAGACGGCACAGACTCCGAATCATCTAAGCGATCCTCAACAGGTGGCTGGACAGCAGCTGTTGGGTCCCCAAGAGATTCTTCAGCTGCACTTTCAGTGTCGAACTGCGGTTGTTGCTGTGTGGTGGTTTCATCCCTCTTACCCGCAGCAGCAGCAGCAGCAGCAGCAGCAGTCCCGATCAGCGCAGGATCTAGTTCTGCATGCTCTCTTTCTTGTTCGGATGGTGCTCCGGTTTGCGCGGGGGTTTCTTCATCAGCTCCAAACTGCGATTCCTGCAGTACAGGATCATGCGTCTCCTCCTGAGGCAGATTCGATTCCTGGTTCAAGTTACTAGTGGGACCGGTCTCCTCCTCAACTGGCTGATGAGCTGCTGCGACCTGATCTGTGCCGAGTTGAGGTTGGTCTTCTTCAACAACGCCAGGTGCAGGAGTTTGCTCAAGCTCATCTCTGTTAGAGATCTCATCATAAGCAGGAGGACCCTGGTTGAATCCATCTGCATTCTGTTGCTGAGATTCCGATTCTAAGGAGTCGACAGTCCCTGAAGTGCTTTCTGAGGTGGTGTTAGTGCTTTGTTGCAGCCCAGCAGTTCCTTGATCTCCATAGCCAGCCACTCCCGCACCCAATTCTTGGTCTCCAAGCGGCGGCTGCTGCTGCTGCTCTGTACGCTCGCTCCTCTTTGAATATTCACTAGCAGCAACAGCTCCGGGAGGTCTGGATGGTGTCGGAAAAGGCTGAAGTGGTTTAGCTCCAAACCCACTATTTCCAAACACAGCTGCCAGACGAGAAGTACCAGATCCCGCTGTTGCTGCTGCAGGAGACTGCTGATCGGGACCCTGTCCTTCAGCACCAAGACCGGCAGCAGTAGGGGCTCCTCCTTCCGAGTAGGCAGTTTTGGGAGCCGGAGCCGCACTAGTATTGCTCTCAGGCGCACCATTTGCTTGGAATGGTTGAGAACCCGAGTACCTTGGATCTTCTGCAGCAGGCTGCACATAATTTCCACCTCCAACACCACCTTGCTGCTGCTGCTGATAATCCATCTTCAAGACGGCAAAGTACTTCTCACTCTTCACAGACTCTAGCAAGACAAAAGAGAACAGGATTGTTTTTTCTCAGAAGAAATGCACAACGGCAGTCAAAACAGAATGTGCATTACTAAATGCTCTACTGAAGCAACAACCCAAATAGGAAAGATAGAATGTCTTGCACAATAGAACCAGTAGACCATTCGGAGATGGGAGTGACAATGTAGTCTAGAAAGAGAGAGAAGAGACACAGAGAGGGAGCGAATGGGAGATGGGTTTGTAGATCCTCCTCGGCGTGGACATGCAGCGCTGCAAAGCAGATCACAGCAACACGTGCATGCATGAGAGACGATCCGGCCACCGTCACGACTGGGCTCGATGTTCCATCTGGCAAGAAAGACTTTTTTAACGATCCAGGGACAATCGTCACCAAGGAGCTGGATGTTGTTCTTCCATCTGGCAAGAAGACGACTCATGGCACAAGCACAGCTTGCCACCTTTTGGTTTGATCTTTTCCAGAGAGGCGATGAATGTGGTGGTGTCGTAGGGTTTAGGGTTTTAGTATTGTTTTCATAAACTCTCTTTCTCTCGCCTTGTGTCACGTATCGACAGCGCCGTTGCGGCCTTATCGACAGATTGGAAGAATTACGAAAATCTAATGGAAAAAGAGCTACTGGAACTTGACATTACTGCAGCCAAATTTTTTTGTGTGAAATTTCGCAACTATGGAACACTTTAAAAAAATTATAACAAAATTTTTTACTGTTGCAAGATTTCTTTTAGATCTCTTTTAGTTCGTCACATTCTGAAGAGAAAAACATGGAAGTCGCCATATTTGGACATTGGGTTCTTGGAGGTCGCCAAAACGTAGCAGGATTCTAGAAAATGTCTACTGTCCTGACTCCTCTCTGACTTGTAGCCAAATTTGGATCTTTCCTCTTGTGATATTTGGAATGGCTACATCGCAAAAATTGAAAGAAAAAAAACCTTGACGGCATGCTGCCACAATAGCAACTGAAAGCTGCACACCTCATCTCCAAATGAGAGAGAGAGAGAGAGAGAGAGAGAGAGAGTCAAAGCTTTCTATTTCTCCTTGCATCTTCAGGATGTCGTCAAGTTCATACGACATAGCGCAAGAGCTCAAATTGCAACAAATTGCAAAAAGATGTTGTGTACATGGCCATGTAAAGGAGTTAATTCTCGAAGTGTCGACAAACAGAACAAATTTCTCAAGGGATCACAGCAGTTTCAAGAGGAGAATGTGTGCTGACATTTCAAGAAAATCTGATCAGGAACCTCAAGCTGCTACCGAGCTTCCTCTAGGGCTTATTTTTCTTTTCAGCTCTTCTGGAGATGCAGCTTTTCTCCAAAATCTATGTGGGTAAAGCTTTGTTTCTTCAGAATATCCTTCAGTCTTCTGGGAGCTTGTTGAGCATTGTCCTCGGTGTCTCAGCGTTACTGGCTTGGTCGGGCTAGGCGAGCCAGTAGGCAAATGCACAGCCCGCCTGGGAGCTGCCACAGGAAGAAGAAGAATCCCCAGCATTCATTGTGTCGGTCTTGACTTGTTTCATTCGCACTTGCAAGAAAATCTTCCTCGGATCTCCCAGTCTAACCCGCGAGTTCCAATTACATCCCCGCCAGAACCAGCAATATAGGTTTCTGGAGCAAGCAAGTCTCCCCAGCTGCAGCAGATACTATTGTCCGCATTGGAGTACTGCCATTGCCAGTAGCTTCACCAGTTTGTAGCAGTTCCTACTGCATCTCCACGGTCAGAAAGTTTCCCAGTTAGGGTAGGTATCCTTCACCTTGTCCGCAATGCCGGATACCTTCTGAGCTCCAGAGAGTCGACATCGCTGCTCTTGCCATGCACACACCAGCTCCGCAGCTTCTAACCCTAGCCCTAACCCTAAAAAGGAGCCATATAGAGCCAAATTTCTGGCTCTCAGCTCTCTGAGTTCTTGGCATGATCTCAGGTCTGGACTCTGGACTAAGAGACCCCGAAGAAGGTCGGGTGTACCCGGGGCTATCTCCCACCGATCCTGCCTTCTTCTGAGCCTCCCTTTACGGAAAAGATATTAAAACTATTTATTATTATTATTATTATCATTATTATTTAATCATGTTTTCTTAAAAGAAATGGCTAGCCTACAAGGAACAATAGAAAGATAGAATCTACTGAAAACATTAGGAGATGACTGAAGCTTGTCTGGTTGGGGGAGTAGAAAAAATAACACAAAAATGAAATAAAGTAGAAAATTGTTCCTCACTTGCAGGTGAGGAAGGTAGGAAACGTAACACAAAATATAATTTATAAAATTTTCAAGAAAGAAAAATAATTATAAAATTGTGATCCCTGTTTTTCTTTTCAAATTTGTGAGGTATGTGGGTTGGTGATTATTCACAAGAGGGCTACACATCAAAGTTGACAGTAGAAAAGTTTAGGAATCATGCAGTAATTTGCTGACATGATATAACCTAAAAAACATGGCTTGTCATCATAACTAGTGTGGCCTGTGCCATTGGCCCAAGTGTTACCATGTCCTCAACTGATTTTTCTTTCCAAAACCCGGTTTTTTGGGAATTTATTTGAACTTTCAGCAGCAGAAATCACTTTAAAATCAATACCTCCCACATTCTGAATCCAAATCTTACCAAATAAATTCCATTAAATCATGCTCATCGAGATCTTTCCAACAACACCAAATGTACATTCCAATTCCTCCAAAATTTTCAGCTATGATTTAATTTAATTTTCAGTGAAGAAATCATTTAATATTCAAGAACTTTTGCACTGCATGGCCAACTGTCATGGAACCATGCCCATGCACCCCTCCTCATCGAGAACTTTCCAAAGACAACAAGAACACAATCTGAAGCATCCTGGTTTGGTGGATCTCATAACTACAAAACAAAACAAACAAAACAAACCAAACTACCTTCCTCCATAGATAGATGTGATGACAGAGGGCCATTTTTTTCCAAGAAAGCCTTTGCATTGTGTCCTTTCTTTTGCTACCAGGTTGTGAAATTTCACCAAAAACAAATCACTGATCTTGACAACAGAGAGAAATCATAACTTTTTTTTAGTTTCCCTAATATCAAGCTTAGAAGATATTGACTAATACTCTTTTTGGGAAACAAATAATAAACATTCTCCAAGCTAACCAGACTCCAGTCAGGATTCAAATAAGAGACCCATCAATACCCAGAGACCCTGACAATCCTCTACAGATTGTGATGACATCTGTTGTGGTAATAGGAGGATAGGGCAGGGCATACTAGAACCAGATAACCATTACACTGACATCATGTCAATCATTTGGACAAAATTACTTGACCCACATAAGTGGAATTTGATGAATGAATTTTGCACACAGAGAGTGCTTGAAAATTGTCTCCAGATTTGCTACATTTATTGAAGAATATGTTGAAGATCTGCCTCCTTGAACTGCGCAGTGTCCCCACAGAACTCACATCTCACCTCTACCCGCCCTGCATTCACAACAGATAATTAAAATCTGAGATTTGATGCATGATTGGTCTAACTTGTACAATGAGATCATACTACTACAAAGTTGTGTGGTGCTCAAGTCAGCAATAAACGCATACATCTATGAGACTGCAGAGAAATCTCCACAAAAAGCAATTTGAAGGTGAGCAAAAATGAGTGCAGTCATAACCTAATGAGAGTTACTCACAAAAGTGTCAGACCATTCATCACAAATAGCAGTGATGTGTTGCCATGACTACCTACCGGCTTCATCAGCTCCCAACAGTTGGTATAGACAAGTATATATATACTAACCTGCCCACAATTTCATGTCAAAACCATTTATACAAAATCTGCATCTTGAGTTTCTGTTGCGTTTCTGTAAGCAACTCGAAGACTCTGTTTTGATGTATCCTCATTGAAGCTGCAACAAGCTAGTGACTGTAACCTTCATTTCATTTTAGCTTTGTCCCTGTACAAGTGCTCAAGTCAAAACTATGAGAGACTAACATTTGAGTGTGAACTTTTAATACAGGTTCTGACATGACTGATGAAAATGCTACTGTACCTTGGTCCTGAAGAATTTGTCTCAAGTCCACAGGTCCAAGTGAAGCCACTGCCTTCATCATTCTTGCCTTGAGCTCATCTGCTCCACAAGGTCCAAATTGAGGAATCACCTGGCCATGTGCCAAAATTCAACATTCCAAGAGCTTTCATTTTTTAGACATTTTTTCACCAACAACCCAGGCTTAAAATTCACAAACCATTCACAAAGCTGAAGAAAAGTTACAAGAAACATTTGGCTGGAACTAAGTCCCAGGATGGAAAATGTGCTGAGAATAGCTTTGAACTAACACTTCACACACCAACTGGTACCCATGGTTAACTGTGTCAATTCTCTTTGTCTCCCTTTCTTTGCAAATGTCCTACCCAGTTCATCCACAAAAACTCGTACTTACTCCATGTGTCATATTTTGGGAATGTAAGATTGGCAATCTGGTAAATCCAGATCAGAACTAACATATAGATGATGGATAATCTGAGGAAGAACTGTGTCCTGGGACATGTAGAACAGTGCAAGAAGACAATACACAACACTAACTCACCGAATTATTGTAGTCTCCGACACCAATTCCATCAAGTAAGGCTTCCACAATGTCACTGGCAGATAAATGCTCCACAGCATCTGATATAGGCTGCATCCTTAATATGTTCTCCTCTAGCTTTGCCAATGTCTCTTCTGAGCAAAATGGTAGGACCTGAAACAAAAGATTACAGACATGAATTATTTTGTAACCAAACCCTTGCCTTCAAAAGAGCTTCCACCCTGTATATGCCTTAACCAGCCCTAAATTCTTTTGGCAGAGTGTTGTCCTAATAGATTAGTTCATCACTCACGAAAACAGAAGTGTCTGCACATATCAACATCCTTAATCACCATACAAGGTGATCAGCAAACTCCCCATGCTCAGTCCACCATGTTCAGTGAGAATCTGAAGAACCATGACTTAGTTGAAGCTATACATACCTGCACCAAGAAGCCTCCAGCAATTCGGATGCCCTGTTCTCTGTCGAAACCCACACCTAATCCCAAAGCTGTGTTCACCTACCACACCATCCCAGACAAAATTTCTCTCCTCTGTCAGTTCAGACTTGGCACTGAAGTAAACAGTTGAAAGAAGATCATTGGACTCAATGCTGTGCTAAATGGGGAACACAGTGTTTTCTGATCGGAACACCTCAGGAATCTTGTTTGCTTGCAAATGAGAAGAGAAAACAAACATGCTTCCTAAACAATCCTCACTGCAATCACTGATCCTGTTAAGGCTTCATCTGAAGTGAAGGACTTGATGCTAGTCCTGCGAACAGGAAGACACCAATGTTCTTGAGTTGTTCTCACTAACCTGCTCACTATCTGCTAAGTAATGTGCAATATCCTCAGCAACTTCACCTGAGTAAATAGGCACTGTTCCTCTGCAAATCATCATTAAGATGTTTAAGTTTAACATCAGAGGAAATGTGTGACAGGAGATTACACAACAGGGCAGACTAATAACTCCAAAGCAATGGTTGGCTTAGAGGACTAAGAGTTCATCTTCAAGTATTTATCTGACTTTGATAGTGCTACACATGCTACATTCTTTCATTCTAGGTCTATGATTGCTGCCTGCTAAGCACTGCATCCAAAGAGTTGTTCATGATGATCCAACTGCATGTGGGCAAGGGCTTAACACAATCTTCAAGATGGAAGTAGGTCTACATGTGATGGCTGAAACTTACATGTAAGGCTGTTTCCAGTCAGAATGATTACGAACTACACTCAGCACACCGGACCCCACTGCAGTACCCACATCAAGCTGCACACGTTCTTCCAATCAAACAATTTGCACATCTTGCTGCTAAATCATAACTGATTCAACACGAGCATACAGACCATATTGTTCAACATATGCATTGATTATGATCTAGTGATCAAAGCAGTTTCTCAACTGAATTGAAAGGGCAACTGGTGCATCGTATTACATAGCATAATCCTTGACTTGAGCAAGAACCTCACCTTGCCAGTGGGTTTAAGTGGAGGGTCACATGAAGGATTGCCAACAAATCCCTTCACAAAGCCTTTTTCAGTGGCTATTGTTGTCATCTGTCCTAAAGGACCATCTCCCAAAAATGTAACCTGCCATATGCACATCAAATCTTGGAGTCCTATCCAGAGGTGTAAACAAGGACAGATTGCCCTATTCTTCAAAAAGATTCCAGGTCTGGCTTTGTTAATCTGAAACACTCCAATGAATCAAGAATCTTAACAACAGCTTAGACTCATGTCACATAACCAATTTTCTATGGGGACTGAGAAGAAAGATGGTGTACAGTGATCAACTGCACAATTTGGACCATCAAGCAAGTATGCTGCAGACAAACATCCTGCATGTCTCTGTGGGGCTTATCCTAAATCCACAACCAGAGAAAGAAACCAAGAGAAGCTCCAATTTGGCCTGCCAAACCCTTTACTTAAAGCCCTCCTGCAGCTACATACCAATGCTAAAGCCAGTAATCCCTGCCTGATAAATGTGAACAATTGACTATCTGAGCCAAGGAGAGCCAAGGCTTATTCAAATCCAAAATAGAATGAGATGCCTAACCATCTGAATCCCTAGAAACTCTGCCCACCATAATGATTTCCCGAGGGAGACCCTAAGAATCATAGATTTTAACAGTACATAAAGCAGCATCACTGCACAGCTCAAATTCTTGCATCAAAACTCACAGGAACTTGGACTTGCTCATGACATCTGAACAAAAAGAAGGAGCCCCAGAACTTCTGCTGCTTCAGAACAGACTATAGTAACTCAAGTCTCAGTAATTGCAGTGCAAGAGGTAATTCTCTACATGTTTCATGTGTCTCGACATATTGCAGTTCTTACAGTGTCTGCTCCTTTGAAAGGTTGGGACTGTCAGATGCAAGTCTCACCAAATGTATGCACTGATGTCAAGAGATGATAGTAAGCTGTATATATACAGTACCTGCACAGTTTCTGCATCACCCTTGAGTGCTCCAAGAAGCAGAGTCCCCATGAGTGCTCGACCCAATGCTGCTGATGCCTTTCCTTCAACAACAGTACACGATGCCCACTTGCTGTAAGTCTCTCACACCATGAACCTCTCTATGACATCTGACAGACTCTTGTGAATTAGATAACAAAAGACAACAACGCAGAGTAAGAAAAAGAAGCACTTGAGAGAGGCACCGTGGGGCTGGCATTGTGGCGTCTTTGAGCTTCTCTAACAACCTCTGTTGCAACAAGACTTAACACTGATACCTGCAACACAGTATTCATATGGCCAACATATTCAATGAGTCAAAACACCATGAGAGCTCCTCCAAATAATCATACAGATGGACATATTGCAATTTTCATTAACAAACCCTAAACCCTCATTAGCTGTACCTCAGCATCTGCAGAGATGCAAAGCAAAAGTTGATCCCCTCCCTTTGTCAATTCATCTCTTTGTGCTGCATCTCCAGTTCTCAATGCTCCCACCAAGGATTTGAGCCTGCCGCAACCCCAGATGTGATTTGAAGGTTTTGAAAAATGGTCGATAGCTATCCTCTTAGCATTTTGTCTCTGACCAGTAAACTCATTGGTCGGATAAACCCTAATATATCCGATTGTTGGAAATCTCCCAAACCTTTGCCCATCTGCAATTCCCGGAGCTGCAAAACCACCATATCTATAAGAAATATGCTGCATGAATAGCGGAAAATTTGATAATTCTTCCGCTCCTACATGATGAAGAAGAACGTTGCAAAGCTTAAAACTTGCTACATGAAACCCTAGTTCTCTCCACAAAAATCAATAGAAAATTGCAAATTACACCCAGCGTTGCCACCAAAAAGAAAAACCCAACAGAGACCACAATTGACACAGAAGATTCAAGATTTTCCTGAATCAAAACTCAAGATCCAAAGCGACCATAAACCTTTTTTTTAAAATTTATAAATTTTCCAAGAGAAGGAGAAAAACAAGCTTACATGCTTGAAGATTCCAAGAACAAGTAGGAGGAGGATATTGCCAGGTGCCAGAAAAACTGTTAATGAGCATCATGGCTGTAGCAGCAGCAACTTCTCTTCTTTACTACAACCTACTCACACTGGGAAAATCTGAACTCGAAGATGATGAAGATGCAGTGTTTTGTTAATCTTCTCTAGACAAAATAAAAATAAAAATAAAACAACAAAACCTTCAAGACTTGTGGCCAAAGCTTTACTTCAAACCTGAACCTAAATCTTCAAGTGATACTTCTGTGCATCAAACAGATAAAAATAAACAAAAAACACTCTCTGATTTGAACTTCACTTCACAATTCCTCCCAAAAAAAAGAAACAGAGAATCGCATTTGTGATGGCACAATCAGTTAATGCTTAATCAGATGTGATGCCTCTGTAGAAGTGAATTGTTGCTAGCTTGAAACAAATCTAGATGATCATAATAACACCATACAGAATGGCTCTTTAAATTTGTTTCGTTATAACTTCAAAGCCAGAACAATTTATGCGGTTGGTATGAAGGTAGAAATTTACATCTGTCATTACCAGTCACATTCGATTTTGTAAATGGGTATAACTAGATTATCTCATATCAATTCCAATTTATTTGGTGGTAGATGTTGTTGATTGAGTTGAACAAACTCAATCAATCCTTTGTAAGGACGCTCTTGACATTTTAGAAACAACAATTGAGGAGTAAAGTTTTAAATCCCTATAACTTTGCACATGATGACAAGAACTTTGACCCCTTCGTCATTAGGTCTTTAGCTAAAGAATCCTTAAAATGGTGGAGGAGATTATAATATGATGCATTATATGCATTGCACACACACTTTGAGTCACATAACTCAATGGAAGATATTGAAGGCAATGGTTGAATTTTGAAAATGTGCAAGCAATCAAGTAAACAATCTAAAGGAATAATTTCCTGACTTGTAACTTTTCAATGTTTCAAAATCTTTTAAATTTAATAATTATCCCAATAATGATGATAAGTGATATTAAATGACAACCCAATGGGCAGAGAGGTTGATGACAAAGTTCATGATTTTGAAAGTTGATAATGCTTTGTGTAAGGTTGAATTATTTGAATTTTCAAAAAATTGAGATGTGAATTTGAGAACAAAAACATATTTCATGTTATGGTGTGGGCATAACAATCCTTAATGTACCATATATTTACCAATATATGGTAGAAGCTACTTGTTATCTCAACAAACACAATCATATGTGAATGATGATTTTTTAAACAAAATATTATACAAAGTCATTTTCAATCACCTTTGAAATTAGACTTATTTAATTTCAGTGACGATGAATTCATTGGAGCTAGTTTAGCTGGGATGGGCTATAGTCGTAGGTTGTACAAAAAGATAATTTCAAACTCTAAATTTATTAGAGGTTGATTTCAAACCAAATTTTTTTAAACATAAACATTTTACAAGTTGTTTCAAAGTGTCCTTATGGATCTTAAAATATTGAAAGAAAAACAAATCTTTTTATTTTTTTCAATTTTTTTTGGATTTTTTGTGTAATTTTAATTTTTTTTGAATATTTGTGTCTTTCCAATTTCATACACATGTTTACATGTAATTTCATACAAATCTAAATATGTGTTATTTCATTTGAGTATGTTGAGATTATTTCAAGAGATTAATATTTTTTTATTTTGAGATTAAGCTAGTTTCTAATAAAAAATTCTCCCTTAAATACATAATTCAAGGATTTAATCCCCATTTGCTTAGCTGATTTAATGTTTATCCACCCTAATTATTTTAAAAATTTCATTGAATTAAAAAAAAAGGTGGCTGATTAAATCTTCCCTTGGATAATAATTGGTCAGTACAATTTGAATTATATATATATAACAAGTTTTCAAATGTAAACCCTTTATTTTTTAAAATTTTTATCATCATCATCAGTAGTGCGTAGCAACATGGAGCACAAGTGTTTTTATATATGTGCATGTCATTGTGTGAGTTAAAGTTGACAAAAACAATTACATTCTTTTTTAAAATTTTAATCTTGCACATATGGTGCTCCATTTTGAATTGGCGATCTTTCTTCACTTATAAAATTAATTTAGGATTTTAAAAATATTGAACTGATACAGTGGCAACCAATTTCGATTCATTTATGGTAAGATGGGATTTGTTCTTTAAGTTTTATATCATTGATGTTTTTGTTGAAAACTTGTTTCAATTCAATTATGAAAGTTTTCCTTTCAAATCATAATTTTTCCATTTCATCCACGAATGACATAAGTTCATTTGTATAATTTCCATGTGAAAAACATGTTTTTGAGTAACTTGTCATGTGAAGTTAAGGATTCCTTGAATTTATTTGTCAATTGAAAGACAGCTACTCAAAGTTGTTTCTCACTATGAAAACAATTTCAAAACTTGTCCATAATGATGAAAGGCAAGACCATTATCAAATTCTTACACTAGTTTTCAAAGCTATTGTGATGACATGTACCTTAAATTTTTGGGTATTAAAAAGAGTCAATCTACAATCTTTTCATGAGTTTGTTGTAACTAATTTCAATCTCCTAATTAACCCTTTGCATAATTTCTTTGAAAAGATAGAGGGGTCAAATCAAAGGAAAACATTCAAGTTGTCACCCTAGGACCCAAAAGGCCCATGTCATATTCATAAGTATTCATCCCATATGGTGAATTTCAATCGACATAAATTTGGATTTCACATCTTTATATTCACATTGTCATTGTGTGTGATCTAAAAGGTCATCACATAGGAAGGGACCTAGCTCAAATAGAGGCTTCATTCAAATCAAAGCTTTATTCAAAAAGGTGAAAGTATTGGTTTAGGTGTTGGTTCACTTTGGCCAATAAATACATTGGAAAGAAAATTGAATGTGCTCAAGAATTTTTTTCTTTTGCTTTTGTGTCCATAGTTAGTTTTTTATTTTGATGTTGCATGTAATATGTGATAGGGAGTGATTTGAAAAAGAGTAAATCAAGTTCGGTTTGATGTGTTTGGCACTTACAGTGCAGTTGCAGTTGTGAAAATGCTCATAAAGAAATTCACAATAGTTTTGGTGATTTTTGTCTTTTCTCTAGCTAAATGTTGTCATTAGAATTGGAGTTAAAAATATGTCAAATATGTTGGAGGTCCCAATAATGAAGAGGTTTATGAAGTGATGAATGAAATAGAGCTAGTGTTTTGGCAAGTTGCTTTCCTTTATTCTTCAGAGCAAAAGAAATATTTGATTAAAATGTTTTGAAGTTTTGAAGATCATGTGATGAATCATTTTGTTCAACAAATTCCAATTAATCATTAGAAGTTGGAAGGAATGAAACTAAAGGTAGTTACTTCCATTTTTTTAAATGGGGTGTAAATTTTTTAAGTGTAATTATTATTTTAAAGTAATAATAATTTACTTAAACATAAATAAGGCACTTTAGATTGATTATGAAAATTCAATCAGAATATATATCTAAAATATTTTTTGGATAATAAAATATTTTAAATTTATTTTACTATTTCATAGCATATAAAAAAAATCCCTTTATTCCACATGTTTATAAAATGTACAAAGAGCTTACTATTGTGGCATCTGTTGTGAAAAGTTGAAAAGTTTTGAATCTCTGTCTTGGTTCTGGACATGGCAAGTATAGAATCTCTGGTAGCATTAAGAATTGGAGAAGATTGTGAGTTTAAGAAATCAAACTTTTGTTTATGCATTTTGAAATGTGTTTTAGAGGTTGAATCATTTGTTTAGTGGTTTTGTTTGTTTGCTTGGGGGATAATGCACACAAGATGATCTTTTTAGGGGATTATGACTTGAATGGTGTTCCTTTGTAACAAATTTTGTAGGTGCAAAATTTTGTAAAATAATTCTGGCAACATGTTGTAACAATTCTAATTTCAATTTGTTGATGAAGATCCCCAAGCTGCAGCATGAGTCCAATAAGTAGAAAATAAATGCATGATTTTATTAGCTTACCAAGAAGAAAGTAATGCAACTTGTCAAAAACTAGAGGAGGTAGTTATATATAGTTTCTTTATCCATGCACGCACCATCCATCACAAAACTTCCTTTAAGAAGATTAGGAGTGAGTAAATTTCTGACTTACTATTTCTACACAATGTTGAGCACGTGCATTGGCAGCCTGCACTGTCTGTTGATGCAGCTTCCTATTTGGGGATCCCCAACACATCCCCTTCCCTCAATGCAGCCCATGGTATGTTACAGTTGAGAATACTTAGTTTGCAATCCCTAGTTTTACAATACGGATTCCAGTGGTTGGATGGAGATACATGGTCCTCCAATAAAATGTATCATTAGTTGACATGATCTACATGGTCTATCTCACGGTGTCATTTCTGGGTGTAGAGAGTTGGAGGTACACTTGTAATGGGAACCATGGAACTAAGAGAAGGGGGAGTACAAAGGGTAGGGCCTTTGCTCAGTTGGCACATTGTAATATGCCGAGTGCTGCACACTACATGGAAACAACACCCATGCACAGTCATTATTTTGTTATCTGGCAGGTTTTGGTGACATATATCTGCTCCTCAATGCCATTCAGACAAGTCATGGATGTGCTGTAGTGCATATTAGCTTCTATTTTGGTAAGCTGGCACCCATGCTTTAATAATTTCTGTGCATCTTGTGTAGTTAGACCCATTTTCGCCATTACTTGGTGGTGATCTTGATCCTGATGGTTGGCCTCTTGGCCTCTTGTTTGATGTCTTCATCCTTGTCTTCCTTGGTGCATCAGTTCTTCCTGTAAATATCATCATTGGCACTCTCTCTACTCTTCCCAGTCTGTCTCAATTGCTGTTCTGAATGCAGAGAAAGGAGAAGAAGAGTAGAGAGAGCTCCAATCTATTGTGAGTCAATCACATTGTCCAGCTGGGTACTCTCCTCTGAGGCATTGACCTGGACTTCTCATCCCAGATCTTCCCCTCAATAAGCCAGGGGCAGCATGTGTTAGCTGTTTGGATCACTTTGATCAATGTGTTTAGCACAGAATAGAAACCATAATGCATGCCATTTAGTAAAAAGACAGAAACAACCTGAGTTGGCAGAGTGATGATTCCTAAATGAAGTGGTTAGGTTGCTTGAGAAGGTGGATAGAAGTAGCCAGAGGTGTAAGAATTAAAGCATTATATTGCACCTGTATGTCAGTGTTCCTAGGCTTGGGGGCACTGCTGCATATCTGATGCCGGAATGCTGGCATGAGAGAGCCATTCAATGCAATAGTCAACAAATTGAAAATATCCCTATGTTTGGTGGCCCATACGCAATGAATCACTCTACCCAGCTGCATACATTCTCCCAAAGATAATCTTTTAAAAAAGTTGCTGAAAACAACATTCCATATTCATCAGCAAGAACTTCAGAAAAGCCCTCTTTGATGCCTTTTTCTCAACTAGTTATCACATGAGTTTAAAGGATTCTTCTTGAGGATGAGAAACATGATAGATGTTGCCAAGAAGCTTTAGATCTTCTATAGGTATTTGTGCCCTTCAAAGCCAGTTCTCTTCTGAAGATAGAAGATAAATGGAATGATGAGCTTATCACCCAAGTTTGATGAAAATTACATTTCCACTGTACAGCTCCCATGTTCTCATTGGACTGAATCAAACTTTTGAATGAAGGACTATTCAAAAGAAATCACAATTTTCTTTGTGTCACTTGGTCATCCTCATGTGCAATGAACCATTGCTTGAACTTGCAGATGCTGACAGCTACTTCATCATCAACAGCAGCAGTTCTACCCTCAATATCACAAGATCTGGTTGCTGTTGTCTAATTTCTTCAAGGAACCACCTAATGCACACATGAGAGCAATGAGGGGACAGATTCTTTTTACTCTTCATCCATTCCACTTACTTGTCTGGAACCAGGTATCAAGCACAATGTCCCCTTGCATGTGCCCATTCCACCTTCAACAGACTCTCCTCTGAGGTAGGATTTTAAAGATAAATGGTAGAAAGTTTCTCCACCCTGTATATATCTTGTAAGCATCCAGCTACTATTCAGAAATTCCAGCAGATCCTATACCAGACACAATGTCCAAAATTATTGAAGTTCTACCA
>Ga0116227_10007780_pt1 | contig 20677 bp, 14 predicted proteins | sample S1TSphgellanicum_FD_89693 | JGI IMG/M metagenome (GOLD analysis project Ga0116227, IMG submission 89693) | Host-associated microbial communities from peat moss isolated from Minnesota, USA - S1T2_Fb - Sphagnum magellanicum MG | ecosystem: Host-associated > Plants > Peat moss > Unclassified...
GATATTTTGGGATACTTTGGGCAATGTCATGTCCTAGGATATTTTGGGATACTTTTGGCAATATCATGGCTTAGGATATTTTGGGATACTTGGGATACTTGGGATACTTTTGGCAATGTCATGTCCTAGGATATTTTGGGATACTTTTGGCAATCTCATGGCTTAGGATATTTTGAGATACTTGGGATACTTGGGATACTTTTGGCAATGTCATGTCCTAGGATATTTTGGGATACTTTTGGCAATATCATGGCTTAGGATATTTTGGGATATTTGGGATACTTGGGATACTTTTGGCAATGTCATGTCCTAGGATATTTTGGGATACTTTTGGAAATATCATGGCCTAGGATATTTTGGGATTAGTATGGTTCAGGGTTATAAAATGAGATAGTCTAGGGAACAACCCTTCAGCAGATCAACACCAGTTGATGGATTTATAAAGCTTGTATTGTCTTGTAATTCTCCATTTGTTTGTAGTCCTCCATAACAGGTTGTCCTTAAATCAATTGCAATTTAATCGAGATGCATGTCATCCTTATTTGAAAACTTGCATTATTGGGGTGCATCATTGAAAATGAAACAATTTTTTATAATTGAATTGATATTTTTTGTGCTTGTAAAGGTGCTAACCATGAAATTAAATAATCTTTATTTTGTTGAAAAGTGATCACCTAAATAATTGGCACACCATTTCTCTATGAACATTGAAAAATGAATAAATAAAATTTCATATTGATAGTTCCAAAAGTTGAGTCCATCAACATTGTTATATTATGGCATAATTCGAACATGAGGTTTGAAATTTCAATGTCAAAGTTAAGTTTAAAACTTTTCATTCCCCAAAGCTCACATCTTTGCATTCAACACATCATTTTTGGCCCCCAAGGGAACACTTGTGTTAAATTTTCGAAATACATGTGTCAAACAAGCATTTGGAGGGAAAGGGGGTATTAAGTGAAAGATTTTTTTTCACAATCCTATTATAATCTAATATGTAAACATTTCAACTACTCTATATTAATTTATGTATCCAATTCTAATATTCGATATTCACTTTAATTTTGAATTTTAACAAGCCTAGAACTTGAAAGGTTCAAGTAAACTTGGATCAACTTCCATTATAATTTAAACATATGTTTTGCCATGTAAATGTAAATTATAATGCCCTTAGGCACTTTTCACTATCCTTAAATGTTATAGTTTGCAAAAAAATGAAGGTATTACACCTCAAACTTTTCATTAACAACTATGAATTTTAAAACACGATAAAACCATGATGAAAAGAAGAGACAAAGGGGAGCACCTTATTCAAAACAAGGTGTTAATGAAGCTTGTAACTATGTTATGAATTCCAAGATAAACATGATACCACTACTTAAACTTCCAAAAATTATAGATGAAAAGGAACAACATGGGGAAGTTCATCTCAAACCCTAAACCTTAAACTTTGCTTTACAAAATGAAATAAAAAAGTTGCAAAACAACCATGAAAAAGGGAATGCAATAGGATAAAGAGAATAAGTAAAAAACTTATTTAAAATATGTCATTGGTGGAGCTTTCGACAATGTAAAGAATTGTAAAATGATAATAACACCATCAATTACACTTGTAAACAACTTTTAAACAAACATGAGCAACATGAAAAAGCTCATAAAATCACAATGAAAGAAGGTTTGCAAAATCTCATTCTTCCACACCTAAACCTTTATTTTCTCTGACCTACCTCTGTTTTCATTCCTCATGCCTACCATTTGCCCATTTCATTTTTTTTCCCCTTCTTTTTTCATTGAAACAACTCCATTTTCATAATTATTTTTTTGTAAAAAAAAAGATAAAATGCAATATTGCGTATGTACTACGTATTTTGTTTGTTTGTTTTGTTTATTAGTTTGTCTAAAATCAAACATTTACATATACATGACAAGTATGTCTAAAACTATATATAGTCCCGATGCTAGATTGAACTACCTATAAAAAGATAATAAAAATAGTAATGAAACAACCTACATGTGGAAAAAAAGGTGATACCTCCATAAAATGGAAGATTTTTCTTTAAGATGGAAGAGCCTTTTTTGAAAATGGAAGGTTAAATGGTACATTTTGGTGGGTCACATTTTGCTTTAAATTGTGTTGTCTAAATATATTAATAAATTTTGGGCAGGTTTTTACAAGTTTTGGGAAATACTTGGGTCATTTCACTTCACTTTGGTATGTAACTCATGGCAACAATGTAGGTACTGATAGGTCACCATGGCTTTAGAATAATAGAGAGGAACAAATAGAGGTGAATTTTTTAAAAATCGGTTATGCCATTCAAAGGAGACATTGTGATGCACCTATAAATCACAAGCATGTTTAGGATCGAAACTATGTATGTTTATTACATAGCTATGAAAATCCATGTTCTTGTTTGCACAAATAATTTTTCATCTTTCTATTTTTTATGTACAACTAATATGCCACATCATTTTCCTACCATGGATTTCACACCAACATAAACTATGTCGAACATTTCAAAATTAAAATTAGAATGTCTTTCACAATTTCATTCCATAAAACTTTGCACTCATACAACAACTTATTTCCATCAAATGAAAGTGATTTCAAAGGTCACAAATACCCATTTATATATTAACCAAAAAAAAATTAAATAAAAAATTCTTAAAGTTTACACACCACATGACTCCCCATGGTTCCCCATGTGATTCCACATGCATAATAAAACGACAAAGACTTTTCATATGATTTATCATGTGTGAGTTAATGCACATTAATGTGACAATTTTTTTTTACATAACTTTGCACATGAATAATCATATGTGAATCAATGCACATTAATATGGTAAAAAAATTTCACATGATTTTTCACATGAATTATTATGTGTGAATTAATGCACATTAATATGACAAAAAAAATTCACATAACTTTTCACATGAATTATCATATGTGAATAAATGTACATAATTGAAACTATGATAAACCATTATGAAGTCCAATTGTCAAGTAAATTACCAAATTTATCCATTAGGTAATTACATAAGTAATAATTTAACTATATTAAGTTACACACCCAAAAACAAGGGATGTTTCACATTGTGGCCTTGTCATTTACATTAAAAAAATACTTAAGGCAAAAGAAGAATTATGCAAATTCAAATATTTCACCATGCAAAAAAATAAGTTTCAAAAAAAAATCATTTAAAAAAAACCAAAGTCCTTCAAAATATCATAACTCTATATCTAACTTCAAGTTTCAACACAAGCCAAAATATCATTTTTCAAAAATCCTCATATAAAAATAAACATACCATCTAGGGGAAAACTACTATTGTAATACCTTTACCATTTCAACAACAAATTGTCGAATAATTAATTAAATTTGAAAATTTAACTTTGGCACTTGGTTTTTAATTTTTTGGCAAGTGATGCTTATAGAAAATAATAAATAGAACCATATCAATGTTATGGAATAATTTAGTGTGTTTAGATTGCCTCAATTTTTAAGTTGCTGTTGTGAAAAGTTTGTGATTCAAAATTTGGCAATTGAACTTTTGATTTTATTAAAATTCACACAAATGATAAATAAATTTTCAAAAGTTTGATAAAACTAAAAATAATTTAATTTATGCTGAAATGGTAAAGCTACCACGATACACTCTATAATGAATCTAAACACAATATCCTTGCCTTGGTAGGCAAGGCCAACAAGCAGGCCAAAATTTGATGTACCTAGACCTATTCTAGGGTCATGTGGAGTTCACTATAGAAACATTTCCAGCAGACCTTCCTGAAGGATCCCAGGGGGGCTTCACCGTGTGCTAACGACCACCATCTATTTCCAATTGAGTATCTGTTGGTGATCATGGACGAGAAACTCCTCATCAGATTAGTAGATTGTATTCCTATGCATAATTTCGTAAGAAATCCCGCTAGAAATCCATGAGAATTTGCATGAATCTCGCAAGAAATCATTGAGGAAGTAGTTGGTATTTCAGTTTTTTTCTAGTCTGGAAGAAGATGATACCGACGGCCCATGGTTTCAGTGTTGTGCCGAGGTTCACAGACCTCAGACTGTTGTTTCAGCTGCTGCCCAATACTACTACTACTAAGGAGTTTGGTGGGTGTCCGGCATTGTCACAAAACTTTTGTTTGCCGAGGAGGAGGAAGAGGCGGGTCTACTAATCTTTTTACATTTCCTTAACTCAAATTCACACACGTCTGAAACCCCGTAGTCGTCAGATTCTGGAGTATTGGTTGAATCTAATATGAGGCTTTTTTTTGCTGGGCGTGTCCAATTCCAGAAGTTTAAGAAGTTCACAGAGTTCTAAGCAGAGAACTTTTCTCAGGAGATGTAGCATTCAAACAGCTACATCAAAATCGTCAGTTCATCATCTCGAGGAGAGTGCAGAAGAAATGGGTCGTGTGGATGGAGCACATTCCTTTCGATTTATGGCAGAGGGCAATATGTGGTTGCTGGAGTTGCGTGCATCAGGTATTCGAGTGCTGGCTGACCCATGGCTGGTCGACAATCTCATCTTCTGGGAGCAACCCTGGCTCTTCAGTGGTAAAATTTTTATTTGATTTTTTGCCTCAAGCTCTGACCTACCTTCTCAATTCTTCTCTTATCTTCACTGATCCTGTGCTGTAGTATGTACATCAATAATTTTAACATGGTGGAGAATTATATCTTCTTACCAAGGATGCAGAAAACAAACAGCTACCAATTACTGAAGAAGAAGTGTGGTGCACAGAAGACAGGATTGTGCGTTTAGGGTTTTACAGCAAAACCCTAAACCCTACTTACTTACTGTGAATGGTGCACAGAAGACAGGATTATGGGTTCAGGGTTTACAGCAAAAATGGTTGGAGTCATACCAGTGCTCGTTGTGGAGGATGACTGACTATCTTTGTATTTTGTGCAATTGTAGGTCGCTCTGAATCTCAACAAAGGGGCTCATTTCCTGGAGATTTGACATGGGAGAATGTGAACAATGTGGATGTGGTCTTCATATCTCAGGTTCCTTCTGACACCATGTTGTCAACCTAAAATGGCTGGCCAGAAAGCTCTGGAAAATCTGTTCATGTCCCCTGAAAATAGATATGCTTCTTCGTCTACTTCTTCTTCCCCTTGGTGACATGCTTTTTTCTCTAGACTAAGCTTGGACAGGTTGAAGTCTTTGACAGGATGGTCAGTGGCAAGAATGTTTTCTGTTCTCTTTTCAAAATAGGGGGTTTGAGGGTTTGAAGCTTACAATGTGGTTTGATGCTGTGGAAAGGAATGGGACGATCATTGCCATTTGCCTACTTTGAGGCAATTGAGGTAGTGGTTTCTGGGCTTCTTATGTAATTGGATCTGTAGTCACATGCTTTGTCCACTTGTAGAACTGTTCATCAGTGCCACTGCTGGCTGTTCATCAATCCACAGTAACAAGTGGTCACTGATACTGATAAATTTTCCAGTTCAACATCACTGATATAGCCTCCAGGTCATGGAGACTTTGTCATAGAAGGGGGGGCCCAAGGGTGTGCATTTAATTGTTGGTTTTTTCCCACAATGAACAACATTCTAAAGCATACAATTGTTTTGAAGAATTTCTTTCCTGCTGCAGATAATATACATTGCAGTCATTCTGTACAGATAGGGTTCGGCTGTTCACTTGTGTTGTGCACTTCTCACATCCTCTGCAGGAAAGACATCCCAGTGGTAGCATCACACAAGGCAGCAATACGTGTGCAAAAGCTAGGGTTCACATCTGTGCACAGCCTGGAGCATGGTACCTCTACAACACACATACCAGGCCTGCAAATATGGGCAACAGTAGGGGCACGGGTTGGGCCTCCATGGGCACCACGTGAGAATGGGTTTGTGCTTGAGGAGCTTGAGACAGGCTTGAGGTACTATCAGCAGTTCCCCAGAGACACAACTAAAGGGCTTTAGAGTCTTTCCTCCAGCTCTTTGTTATCAACCTCCTTCAGTTCCAATTTAATTCTTGAAATATTTTCCAGTCAACTTCCAGAGCATGTTGCATGATGTGCCTCTCTGATACTGTTTTCATTTTTGCAGGATTTACTATGAACCTCATTGCAGTTTTGACGCAAGCTCTGTGAAAGCTGTGGGACTAGGTGTGTGGCGCCACACTGTTGTTTTGAGAATGTAAAATGACAGAGCTACAATCTGCATTGAGAGTCATGACAATGTGGGAGTGAAATATCAAATGAAGTGTCCTTAGTTGACACAATCGATAAAAGCACCTGTTCTGTGGGCAACTGCATAAAACCCATCCCCTTGATTGTTTGATGACATGGGTGGATCAGGTTAATAAATTTATGATCAGATCCAAAATTATTGGCATGTGTTGAGAAATATGGTTGAGGTATATGGGGGATGTGCAGTTGATGCAGTGATAACACCAGGTCGTCAGTTCAAGATTGTAGGGCTCCCATTGACAGAAGCTGTGAGTGAAGCTGTCCACCTTTTGCGCATCCTTCAACCACAAGTTGTACTACCCATACAACTCTCAAGACTTGAAGTCTCTGGGTATGTTTGATCAATGACTTGTGCGTGAAAGTCATAAAACAATTGGGGAAGTATGAGAAATCCTGCAATGTGTAACAACCATGTAGGCTTGCATACAAGCTTCTTCTGATCATTGTTTCTGTGTATACATGTAGTGTGACAACACCTCTGTATCAAGTTGTTGGTTCAGCTGGTGAATTTGAAGCTGCACTTCTTGAATCTGGCATTCAAACCAGGTGTGTATATTTGTGAGCCTTCTTACAAGTCATAGTTGGAACTTTATGATAGAGAGATGCTGCAAAACTAGTGCATCAGCTCTATAGAATATCTGAACAAGAGCTGATGCTTGAGTTTACAGCAACAATTTCTGTGCATCAAAGTGCACAGAGAGCATCAGATAAATCAAATGATATTCTTGGTCATTTGTACAGCTTGAAATGTGAAGCTCTACCACCTAGCAATGCAAAATCAAGGGGAGAAAACCTTGTGGATGGGTGCTGCAGGGTGATGCCGCCACCACTTTCAGGACACTTTATTGAGATCCAGATTCAGAAGTCAAGCTTTCCAGTCAGGCAGAAAGAAGTATGACTTATAACTCCTACATAGAACGCTCTTAAGGTTGAGAGACACAGTAGAAAGAGATTATACAAGGTGGTTCGTTGATGGTGCTATAAATCTCAAGAATGCAGAGTGACACCAGTGGAGATGCATTGTCAATATACTTCTAGGCACAAGATCCCTCCCACTCTTAAGGAGTAGGTGTAAGAACTAAGAACTCTCCCCCACCTACTCCTCTAAGTGCTATTGTGGATGATCACCAGACCACCTACCTCACAAAATTGCAAAAATAAAAAAACCTTGATTGGATCAGGTTGCATGAATGCTACTTGCATAGATGTACTTCATGTAAAATATTTCATTTTTCAACTTGTAAAAGACTCAAAGAATATGTCAATGTCTTGTGTAACATAATCTACACTTTTTTGTCCATTTTTGACATACATACATGATTTCTCTAGAACAAAAATTTCCTCGTTTATTTTAAAGAATTTGAACGGTTTTAATTCTGTGTTTTATTTTAAAACTTGGGTCATAAAAGTATGAGGAGAATAATAGAGAGGCACCCTGCATTAGTTTTCCTTGTAGGGCCTCATGTTTGCTTAAATTATTTTTCCATTTGAGCAATGTTTAAGTTCCCATGGTAGCAAAAAAGGCAAAGAAACTTACATAAACCCAAAAAAAGGAAGCACTCTAATACCTTTACCATTCTGGCATCTTCTTGAGGTTTTGAAAAAACAAAAGAAGCATTAATAATATTAATAATAATAATATTATTATTATTATTTCAAACTTTGGGCATTGCAAGCAACTGATTTTCAAAATCAACCTTTACTGAAAGCAATTTTAATACTGGTATTACGATATTTCATGGGGAAAAAAAGAACAGGATTGAGAAAGAAATGTCCTAACAAAAAGAAAGAAGACTAAAGAACTCTCCCCCTGTTTTTTTTACACACAAAGAGGAGTGTCCTAACTCCTAACCCTAACCCTAATCGCATTCTGAAGCAGCAATAGGGGTCGTCTTCTTCCTTCGGCTTTCGCCCCTTTTAGGGTTCAGTACCGCCACCCTCAGTCTTCTCTCTCGCGTTGTGTTTTCGTGTTCCGGCTACTCTCGCTTGCTGCAGCACGCGCGCCGCCGCTCTTGCATCCTCAGGTTCGTTTGTTCCGCATGCCCTGTGTGTGGTTCACTTGTGTTTGTTTGTTTGCTTTGGGTTTTTGGTTTTTTTTTGGCCTTGGATTGGTTTTCTTTTCCCATTGATCACGCATGCGTAAAGTCTCAAGGTGATACCACCAGACACATGGGCCGCTTGTGTAAGAGGACTGTGGTAGAGCTATTGGTCTGATTGGAATCCCTTTTTTGGGTCAACTTTCTGCCTTTATTCTTAGTTCCCTGTATAATTTCTTGACAGTTTGATGGAACGGAGAGACTTTCAACATGCAATTGTAGCATTTATCTCCCTTCTATGCTTGCAATCTTATCAATATAGGATTATGGTTGAGCGGGGCAAATGCCCTTAGGTTTTGTGTAGTGAAACAGTGATAACTGCGAACAACAAGTATGTGGGAGCAAGCACCTTGCGTAGTGTATCAGTGGCTTTTGTAGATATCCTCAACGAATGAGGAGGGCTTGAGTCTCATGAGTGCGTACTTGGGATGTGAAAGATTTTGCAGGATGGCAGCGTCTTCAGATTTGATCTGGTTGTTGGTGAAGAACAACAACAAGTTCCTCGTTAAGAGGAATGGTAATAGCAATGCCTCGGTGACATTTAGCTCCGAGCCGAACAATCTCTACAATCTCAACAGCTTCAAGTACTCGGGTACTAGCTAGCTTTGAAATGTCTAACAGAAGTGTTGTTGTTGTGCACACAAATTTATTGACACGATTTTTTTTCCCCTGTTCAATCTGCTCCTAGATGGCTTGCTTGGTGTGAAAGTAATGCTAACAGATCAATTGTGTATGTGCTTACTTCCCTGTTAACAGTTTCTGACAGAGTTTTGATAAGATGGGTGGGAATTTTAGGATTGGCAAACAAGAAGACAGTGGCAGTGGAAGCTGGTGAGGGCCTATCAGTAGTGTTGGCCACAACCAAGACCAAGAAGGCAAATAAGCCTTCAAGTCTGGTGCATCGCTCTCATTTGAAGAAGGACTTCCGTAAGATGGCCAAGACTGTGGTTAACCAGGTATGATGTTTACACCTTCCTTGTGTTCATCACTTCTGGCTTCTCAGGATGCGTAGTTCAGGCTCTCATACAATCGTGCTTAAGTTGTTGCCTCCTTACATGTCTCATGGACTGGATTGAGCTAGAGTTTTTTTGCATTTAGGCAACAGTTGTGAGTAGGATTGGCCAGTGGCTGCCTCATCCATTTTGCAACTGATGCTCTCTAGGTTGAAAAACTGGGTTATTCAGTGATTGGCCAAATACTTTGATAGAGAGCAGTTCACTCTAGCAGCTGTGTGTGGACAGGGCAATTGAATCAGAATTCTTAATTTCAACCTCAAACATCTCTAAAGAAAACATCATAGGTCTTGCATTCTGAGGATGAAGAAACTGAAAGAAAAGGATATAATGCAATGCAGGTTGCAACCAATGGCTATAGACCAGATCTCAAAGCAGCAGCATTGGCCAGGCTCAGTGCAGTGCACAAAAGTCTGCGGGTAGCTAAAAGAGGGTCAACAAAGAAGGTCTCAAAGTCACGGAAGTCCGGTAGCAAGTGAAGTGGTTGATGGGAAGGATTTTGGGGCTCCATGGGCTACGACATCATGAGGTCTCTGTTTTTGGGCTCAGGCAGGAATATCTTGACATTCTTGTTGTAGTTGACACCTGTGGAGATGACAATGTCTCAGATTTGTGGCTTTCTGTGAATGCAGTCTACTGCTTCTTTATTTTTGCTAATTTTGTTGTTGGTGATGATTGATACTGGCTTAAACATGAAGGGAACTTCATAAATTGTCTGCAAAATGAGTGCACTAATGGAAATACGTTTTCATGGCAGCAGTCATGTTCTTCTAGCTTGACCAATCAGCATGAACAGTTGCTGAACGTTGACCAGGATGTAAGTGTTGCATTTGCCAGCTCTGATTCTGTTGGAACCAATAGATATAAGTTGAAGCATGAAGTCTTGAGAAATCCTGATCAAGACCTGAACTATAATCAGACATGGGCAAATTTTTATTTTTGTTGGGTGAAAGACCTGGCTACTGTGATCTTCAATTAGAGATTATAGTGTGACTCTTCGGAGATTGGGGAGCCAAGCAATGTCGCTTAATATGTTTTTAAAAAACTGTAGTTCCCACTCCCATGCAGACAAGTTCCATCTTCAAATGTCACCCACTGTCTTCAAGTTCATGCAGAAGCCACCCAGGGATCAAATTCAAGCACAGAAAATACCTCTGCAACCTCAAAGCCAGTGTAAACCAGCAGCCGCCAGTGCACCATGAAGGATGGATGGTAAATAATCAACAAACAGTTTAAAGTTTCCAGTTCCTTAACTATGATGATGAGCTAAGTAGTTGTTTTACTACCTACTTACTACCAGCTCATTTGGCAAAAAGCATTCGTCACTCAACTATAAACTATCTACTTATTTAGTAGTCACCTATTTTCCTACCTATCTACCTATATATATGAAGGGGGACAAAAATCCAATAAAAACTGATGGCTGGAACCATTACACTGAAGACAAAAGGGGAGGCCAAAGAAATGCCAAAAGATGTGCAGCCCACAAAAAAAACCAAAGAAGGGAGAGAGCTAGTCCCTCTTGTGGTAGGAAGTGCTTCTTACAGCATTTGGTTACCAAGGTGAAACTACATACTAACTCGGTTGAGGTTCCATCCACAACTGAGTCATAATGGGCATCCAGTGGATGATGCACTGATATTTGCTGGTTCAATCTCGCCCAAGAGTGAACGAGCATCATGGCCTTACCTCACATCTACCACATAAACCAACAATGGTGGTAGCAAATCGTCTGAAATTTGAATGGTTGTCCTATGGTGTGACATCACCAGTGTCCAAGTGCTCTCTGGTGAAGCGCTAATCTTAAGTCACGCTGTCTGATGATCCCAGCCCTCACCCAGGGAAAGTCACAAATAAACTACCTTCCAGAAGTTGGACATGATCTGGCCCCATCCACAAATTCTGCAGTTGAAACTTGGCTCCATATGAACATTTGCCTCACAAAATTAACATTGCCCATATCACCTAATGAAAAAAAAGAAGTGCAAATTAACTTTTGATAACCAGAAAAAGAAGCCCTAGTGCTGAGGTAAGCAGCTGGAAGCGCTTGCATCTTTAAAGAGAAATCTTCATGTCATTAAGAAATACAGAATTATTTTGGTTGTGTTGCTTTGTGCAGTGGTTTAGATAATCTCTTTGCACCACATGGACATATATGTTTCTGTGAAACATTTTTCTTTATCTTGGAGTACATACTTGCACAAGAATCCCAGGCCCTGTATTTTCAACAGGTAGTTTAGAAATTAGAACTGGAGCAGATCCAAAGATGGGTTGGGGTAGCAATGATAATGCTTGTTGAGAAAGGAAGATTGAAGACCTACTGCCTTTTGCTCCTCAACAACCAGGTGAAGAGAGATGCTTGGGTAAAGTTTAGAGTTCACTAAAAAGTTCACACTGCTCTCGACACCAGCAGCCAATAAAGGAGAGGAAGAGAAAGGACCAGTGCTGTATGTCATACAGCTGCTGCTGCCTACCAAATGGGACACCACAACATCTGCAACAGGGAATTCTTCAGCAAAGAAAAGCAAAAATTCATTTCTTGTTTAAGAATAACAACCTGGTGTTGAAGCAGGGCTCCAGTGTCCAAATCTTCCCAGTTGCCAGAAATGCCACTAGCTTCACAATTTTTTGGCAGGACCCAATTTTAGAGGTACAAAGTTTGAGAAGGCACAATAGGTTTGTCTTCTCCAACAAGAAGACCAAAATCATTCCATTTCCACAGTACACTTCAGTGGTATTCTACAAAAATTTGTGCTTTGATCATTTCTTCAAGAGATTCTACACATTCTTGAGTGATGAATAAGCTGTGTCTCAAATCCTGAGCTTCCGACCTCAAGCACACCAAAAACATATTATATATCTGCTGATGGACTGCACATGCTGCATCTTTTTGGACATTTAGGAGGTCCCTAAACACAAATCCTCCTCAATAACCAAGATGCTGTCACTAGTATATATCATAACTCCTCAAGAATCTTTTGGCAATGGGACACATGCATCTCAAATCTCTGCCGACCAAATGCACAGAAAAATCACAAGTAGTCTGGCCTCAATGATGAAAAACACTTTTTATCAAAATTTGAGTTCCAGCATCACTAGAGATGCTTAACAGTTCAGACACAGTGTGCATATCTAGGCAGCTGCTCCCTTGCCTTTCTTCTTATGAATCTTCTTCTGGTAGAACTCAAGCTCCTTGCCTTCAAGGACATACCTGCAACAAAGACAACCAAAGATATAAGAATCTACTTGCCAAAGAACGTTGCTGGTTTAGATACACAAAAGCAAGATCTTGATTTTGTCATACCCATCTGCCCGCCCACATTGGCCAGGTCGAGACGAAATGCAGGCATATAACCTTCCACTTGCAAACTGTTCCTCTAAATGAGGATCCAACTTGAGACCAACAACTCTTTTTGCAATTTTCTTCTGCACCTTCTTGCTAGCCTTCTTCTCCTCCTCCACTGTATCTACACCCTGAAGACACAATTTACAACACTGTTACAGAGAATCCATACCAGTACAGATATGTGAGCAACCAATTTGACAAAACACAAGTTTCCAATCACTCTCCATGAATTTCTCTACACAAAGACAGAAGAGAAAGGAGATGGGAAGGAAGTGCTGCACAACACATTGCCCAATGAAAAAATCCAATCACCTCAGCATCCTTCTTGGTTGCAGTAGTCTTCTTCTTCTTGCCAATATCAAGACCATAATGCTGGCTGTACCATTGGCGGAAGGGTGCAGCATCCACCTGAACAACAGCATTCTTCACCAATGTTTGAGTGCGGACAAGCTCATTGTTTGATGAGTTGTAGACAACATCCAATATCCGGACTTTTCGTGTGACTGCCTCAGATCCCCATGAGAAGTTGCCAGTATCCAATCGGAGTGCCCTGAACTTGAAGTTGCCACCCCTCACACGAACACGTCGCACAGTTTTGTTACTGGAAAGCTTGGTCATAGCAGGTTGCCTTCCAAGCTCATACCTATTACAACACACCACATAATTCAGAGGACTCTGAGCTACAATAAAGAGAAGGGGCTATCTATACAAGGTTAAAAATTTCAAACCCTCTCAATTTGCAACTCTTGCAACCCGAAGCTTCAAAGACCCTACCTAAAGAAGATAGATGGGGATTTCATTCAACCCTAACTGTCATGGATCCAGCCGAACTAGCACCATTATTGCATGGAGAGATGGCAAAACTTGCTGCACTAAGAGAGGACTTACTTGCGCTTCTTGCGCCAAGACTTCTTTTTGCCTCCAGTAGCCCTCCTCTTGTGTGTGGAATCCCGTGAGATACCTGGCAAAAAAATCCATTTGAAAACATTAATAAAAAATCATCACTATTAAAAACTTCTACATGGCGGACATTTCCGAGATTCGATTGCAATACACCGAAGCGAAAAGGATGCCCACGAGCGTCGAGGGCTGCCAAAAAACTCCAACAAAAACTCCCCACAGGGAGGCGCAAAAAGAAAACGACTGCTAAGCGAAACCAACCTTCCAAGGAAGAAAGAAAGAAGAATGCTTCAGCGAAGAAAGAAATGATGGCCTACCCATTGTGACAACCGCTGAGGAGCAGCAAAAGTTGCTCCAAGCTCCACTCTCCCACACCAAAGATGCGCTGCGGCGAAGTGAATTCGTCCCTCGAAGCGCCGGTCGCGTTTCCTCCTCCCCCGAAACAAGCGCGTAGCAATCCTTTCCCAAACCTAATCCCGAACCTAATGAGGAAACCTCCCCTCGGTGCACTCTTTTCCCGAACCTAGTCCAGACCTAATCCTGAACCTACCAAGCCAAATTTGACCTTTCCCTAGATTTCATGGTGGACATGCTTGAATTAGGTGGTAATAATTTTGATGGTAATAATTTTGAAGCTTTCAAGTAAAATGAAAGTGTTGATATTTATAAGAAAAAGGTTATCACATATGATATTTCCCTCGCCTATTTGACCATACCTACGAACAAACGTTCTCACTTCTTTGCTTGGACGGATGTTTTTCTCATTATTTATTTATTTATTTTCAAATTTGGGTTTGTGATTTTGGGCCATTATTTTACATCCATAAAATTATAACATAATTGTTGAGGTGGTTAATGTTGTTTTTAAATTCTTTTTTAAAAACACAACTTCTCATGGCCACATTGCTCATGAAGCAAAGTTTCAAAAAATATGATGTTCAACTTAGGCTTAAATGAAGTCCCAAAGATCAAGTCCTTTTTCATTCATCTTCTCACTTATTTTTCTAGGTTATTCGGTCTTTTCTTACTCTTGACTTTGAAACCCTAATATCTCGTGCTTCTTCATCTATGTTCACATTTTACAACAACATTCTTCTTCTTCTTCTCACATTTCTTTTAGTCGGGTTCTTTTGATTATTGAAGCTTGCATTGAAGTAATAGTTTTCAGTTTTTTTTTTTTTTATGTAAGCTTACATTGAAGTTGTAGTTTCCAATAGCAAGCTATGAGTACATTGGCATCTTTGACATCATTGCAAACAACTTCTTCCCTTTTGTAAATATGAATTTTGTAGTTGTTTTTTCTTTTCATGAGTTGCATTGAATCATCGTGCAACAAATTCATTTTTTTCCTTTGTTTTCTTTGGTTTGTTGTGATTATATTTTTTGGAATTTTATTTTACATATGAAAACCAAATAACATTACCAATGGAATATAATGTGTGTTGTGAATCCAATCCATAAGCATAGGGATTGTGTGTTTCAAATTTTCTAAATATTTGGTTTGGTTATTTTGTATTCATGGGTTTTTTCATTTTCCACGTTTCAACCTTTTTTGTTTTTTTAGTTTTAAGGTATACATTTGCAGAACTAATGAATATGATTTGGAAAATCTTCATTTTCATTAGTGACTTAAACCAATAACAACCTAGAAAATTGAATGTTAATATTCATACTTGTGAATATTGACACGTCCCCAAACTCCTCAAGAAACCCAAAGGTGGGTCCTAAAATGAAATAGCGAAAAAAGAAGAAAGTTGGGGCATGCTTTTTAAAAAAAGAAAGTCGGGGCATGCTCTTTAACTTGTGACATTTTGGGGGTAGGAGGGTGTGTTGTAATTCTGGGATGGGAATAGGATGAACTCATAAACAAAAGTTTAAAATGAAATCAACTTGCACAACCAAGAAAAGAGGACAATTAGTGTAAATTGAATGGAAACGATACAATGGATTTAATACAAATAACCTCAAGCAGAAACTTTACACGGCCCCTAACCTTTGAGAGGAGACACCACTCCCCTCCCTATAGTATTATTTGTGCTTCTCTGCGGGGATTACATCCAAATGTCATTTTTTTCCAAAAGTCCCAAAATTGGGACTCTTGTTATTTCCAAAATTTTGGACGCTCATATCTTTTTCAAATTAAGTTTATTTTGATAATGAGAGGATAATATCTTATAGCCCTTGAAAATATCTTTCCAATAGTGTATAACACGCTCCAATCGGACCTCATTTGACTTCTGCTTTCAATGGATTTGTATCGAAAGTTAAATTCTCAATTTGATTCTTGCCCCTTTTTTTAATCATAATTCATGCAAATCAGGTCTAAATGAACAATGCAAGGGCACTTTAAGCATCTACACTTCAAGACCTTTCTAATGGTATCCCGAGGGCTTCATTTGGTACTTGCTTGCTTTTCCAACCAAGGCTTTAAACATTTGCAACTCCTATACAAATGCAATTCCCAAAGTGAAAATGCGTTTAGGAGTCATTGGGCTTCATCCCTTGCATTCTCCTCCATTTGTGAAAATGTGTTTCACACCTAAACACGCTTTCGACCTCATGGGCCTCACATTTTGTCACGAACCCAATGTTAAGGTTGCGACGGATATAGTTTGTAATATAATGATAGTTATATTGTGTTGTGTAATAATTTTAGTTCAATATTTTGCCATAACAATCTATGTCAAATTATTTAAGGTAATTTACATTTCAAATGGTGTAATGATATTTTTTTGTTTTGTGATGGGCATAAATAACTGGATTCATAATAATTGTTTTATTAAACTCATGGATAGTAGGGCCTTGTCTTAGTGGCAAATTGTATCAAATCCGTTGATGTTACCAGTCAATGAGTATGCATTTTCCTATCACATTTTTCTCATACAAATTTTTATGCATAAAATTTGACAAAATAAAGTTTATAGGAAAACTTATATGTGAAACACTTTTTGATACAACATGAATACCATATTTAAATGTTCATTAAATGGGCCCAATAGAAATGGAATACCTTTCAATATCCCATTCAACAACTTTCTCACAATAACTTGTTCCTCTAACATCTCCTCAAACATCATGATATAAAAATTGTAGTCCTAATAACCAATGTTTGTTCACATTCATTTTCCATTTATAATCTTCAAATGTCTAATTGGACATGAAGAGTTGATCAAACCTTGTAGATTTGTTATGGATTCTCTCACAATTGGATGTTCAGTCACATACTAAACTAGTGAGATGGAGGAGGCATGCATTGTTAGAAACATTTATAAATGCAAATTGAAATTATTTAAAAACATATTTTAATCATTTTCTACCTATGAACTCATGTACTTGTCTTTAATCAACCATGTTTGGATGTTGCAATCATTGATTTCAATGAACATGATAGGTACAACCTTTATTGCATATATTTAAACTTTACTTACTTGAATGATATCATCACATATGGTGCAAAAGAACTATTTCTTTTCTTTTCAAGCTTTTCTTAACAAATGAATTTTCCTTCCAATAATTTCATAGTTTCAAACCTTTGTCATCATATTCTCTTGATCAATGGTCTTCATATTGAACCACTCCATGTAGTGGCATTTGTAGGTTTTAGAATAATGTTTGTTTTAAGCCTATGACACTGTGAGAATTCTTGAACTTTTCACATTGAATTTCAAGTTCTACAATCTTGTGGTGTATCTTAAATATTTACATTTGAGTTTTCAATTTAGGTTTCCCAACATCCAATGAGGAATTTTTTTAAAAAAATTATTTGGGACTTTTTTAAGTGAATGAATTGCCATTTTATTTTCTAAAATTTTTATAATCTTACAATATCTTGTTACACCACCATTAACCATATTCTTTTTGAAAATAACCAATTAATTAATGTGTTCCATGGTATTTTTAAAATTATTGTATCATTGTGAATTTTTTTTCAAGCTTCAACTTTCCATTTTAAGAGATGAATATATTCTTGTATATGCTATTAATGACGATGAAGCTGACAAATCTAAATTTTAGATATTGATTTGTAATTTGAAACAAATTAAATAAAGTACATCCTACATTTTTATGTGTGTACATGTTCCTTTAGTAAATGATTTCACGTTAATGAAATAGTCACTCAACATGCATGGATATCTAATTCGATTAAATTATAACTAATTTAAACATCATAAATTGTTAATATTCTATTAATGAATTGAAAAGGTTTGATGCGTTAGGTGTTCAAAAAAGAACCAAAGTGGATATGTTGAAAAAAGAATATAGAAGGTAATTCCCTTTCATTCAAATAGACACCATTTCCCTAATTTGTTCAAATGATTTGATTTCAATTGTGCTCAACAGATAAACAATAAATGTTATAATTTTCAAAATCTCACAATATTATGTTAAGCTATCATCTACCTAATAAAACTTTGAAGTAGTTGGACAATTTATTCAACCTTGATAGCAAACCCTCATGCACATAAAACATCATCACAACTACATTTATTATCCAAATCCAACATGCATATGGATTAGAAAGATAACTACAATATGCACTCATTCAATATATTCCAAACTTTGCACTTTAATCAAACACAAGATATATCACAAAACTTGATAAGATTTTAAAGAATTTCCTTCAAAACTTAAAATCTTCCAAACTTAAAATCATACATCATCAAAACCATGTCAAAAAAAATAAAATTCCATCTATTTACACTCTTCCTTCCTCTTTCCATTTACTAAGATCTAATAATTATCCCTTGCTTACAAAAAAGTTTAAGTGAAAAAGAAGATCATCAAGATTCAAATTTCAAACTAACAACAAAAAAAAGATGATCTTAAGTAATGTTTCCAAGAAGAAAGAAGGAAACTAGCAAGGAGTTTAAAGTTCAGTCATCAATGTATATGCTATTTCTTAGGCCTATTCATAACAAAATAATGGTTTTGCTCATCACAAAATCCATGACTACAATTATCATTCCATCATTCTACGTACTTAAAAAATAAAATGTTGCATGCTTGAATTCTCACTTGCCATTCTACTATAATCTAAATTTTGAATTTTTTTTCACTAATCCATAGTTTTAATCATCCTTACCTTACTTCCATCATATATTGGTATCCCCTAAAAATTGTAACGAGTTCCAAGACTTGTTGGATGTAATAGATTTGACTATTTGTTTCAAGTTCCAACATCTCAAGGACCCAAGTGGTCAAGATAAAGAAAATGACCATGAATAATTCAAGTTCATTATAGCTTGAAACCAATTAAAATCCATGACAAGCCCATCAAACCTTTACATTCTCAAAAAATAACACCCAAATAATCAAATATACCTTACACCTATGTGTTGGTAAGGCTCACAACCATTTACAATTCCAACAAAAGAATTTCATCCATACTCAATTAATTTTGTGGGGTAGGTAACAAAGGAGAGTAATGCTATAAAAACTAAAACTACAATTAGGTGTGAGAGGTGCATTTTAAAATAACTCAAAAGTTTTTGGAATGGTTTATCAATTTCAATAATGGCCACTCCTTCCTCTTTGTGTTGATAACTTTGACAACAACTCGAACCTTAACCAAGGGTTTATTTTTTCAATTTCCCAATGTTGTAAGTTGGGTACACATGTTGGGTGGAGGAAGCAATGTTGGCAACTAGTGTGATTTTTTCATAGGTACAATTGGCACCTTGCTTTACATTGTGAAACAATGTTTAAAAAGGAATATGATGGGATTTATACTTTGTGATCCCTAAGATCAAATCGCTAATGCAAAACCAAGACATTGGATTAATATGTGGCTACCACGTATAAATCCCCCACAATGAAAAAGCCAAGAGAGTAAACATTGGATTAATTTTGGACTCATTTAACAAGAATGAAGACTTAGGGTTAGATTTAAGCTAAAAGTGATTAAAATTGAATTTATAAATGTATCAATTTTCGTCACTTACACTAAAAATAATAACAAAATTTATATGAATGTACTATAATTTTTTAAAAAAAATACACTAAAAACTTTAAACCAAACACAATTGTATGAGCCCCAAAAAATATTTTAATTAAATTGATATATGCTTCCACCACCCAAACAAACTATTTAGGACATTTGTGTATATTACAACCAAAAAAAAAGAAGATTATAAAAGATAATAATTAATACGTGGAGAATCTTATATATAAATTCACTACGTCCCTGACGGAGCTCGGGTTTCAGGCCGACTGGGCCCGGCGCTAATCGGAGGGCGGAATTTCCTGTTCCCAGTCTGTGGGCAAAGCTATTGAAGGAAATTAGGTTACGACATTCTAGCACGAAACGGAGACCCGGGATAGTCGACGTCAAGAACGGGGTGCCGGGCCGGGTCCGGTCCAGACTGTGTGTGATGGAGCTCGACAACTTTTGCTCCAGAAAACACCCACTGAGGGAAGTTATCAGCAGTCACTTTTCGAAATTTTTTGGGTATGGTCGTTGCTGATTTTGGGTACTGTAGCTGTGCAAGATTACAGAACGTCTGGTGTCTGTCTGTGTGGGCAATGCCTGGAAAATTCTTTCAGTTACCGCTCGTTCCCTGTGGAGCTTCCCCAGATGTAACTGACTCCAGAGACAAAAGAAATCAGGGGCAGTCTAATTTTTTGAGGCACTTCCCCAGATGTAATTGACTCCAGAGATAAAAGAAATCAGGGCAGTCTGATTTTTTTAGGCAAAAGATTTGGTAGACCAAAAAAAAATAATTTAGGCCTTGGACAGCCCATAATCTTTTTTTTTTTTTTTTTGTATTGACCAAGACTATCTTTTTTTTCTTTTAGCTACTGTCTGTCCCGATTAAGGGGACGGATGAAATGTCCGTCCGGCTTGATGACGGGACGAATTTAGGGGAAGACCAGAAAAAAAAAATTAGGCCTTGGATAGCCCAGAATCAATTTTTTTTTTTTTTGATTGACCAAGATTACCTTTTTTTTCTTTTAGCTACTATCCGTCCCAATTAAGGGGATGGATGAAATGTCCGTCCGGCTTGATGACAAGACGAATTTTGGGGAAGTTTTTTTTTTTTTAGCTATTGTCTGTCCCGATTAAGGGGATGGATGAAATGTCCGTCCGACTGGATGATCACAAAATAATAA
>Ga0116227_10007781_pt1 | contig 20677 bp, 8 predicted proteins | sample S1TSphgellanicum_FD_89693 | JGI IMG/M metagenome (GOLD analysis project Ga0116227, IMG submission 89693) | Host-associated microbial communities from peat moss isolated from Minnesota, USA - S1T2_Fb - Sphagnum magellanicum MG | ecosystem: Host-associated > Plants > Peat moss > Unclassified...
ATCTTCATATGCATGCCACATTTGTGGTTTGAATGGACATAAAATGATAGATTGTCCAAAGTTTGTTGAAATGCAAAAGATGTTTCATGGGAAATCTATGGCAATAACACAAGTTCAACCTATTGCTGAGACACAAATAATCACTGCATATGTGAATGTGGTGGATGTTAATGTTACCACAAGAAGTAAAGTAACTAAAGAATAGGTGTTAAGGATAGAAAGACAAGGAAAGCAAAGAGTGCTACTGATTGGGGGAAAAAAAATGGTTGAAGAAGTCAATGGTGGAGACAATTCAATAGATTCAAAAAACATAGACCTAGATAGAAGGGCCATCCACATCCATGGAGGGATGGAATACAACCTTGCCAAGTATGCCAAAACTATTCTTGTGGAAACATAGAAATCTTAAGAGGTAGTGAATTCACAAGAAAACTAATCACAATAAAAGAATTTTTTAAAATATTAGTAAGCAAATGCTAAAAACAAGTTATACTTTGAACTTGAAACATTTGCTTAAAATAGCTTTTGAATTAAAAAGATATCTTTGGTAGAAGCTAAAACCAAAAAAAACTCAATTTTTAAGTAGAGCAACCATAGATAAACAAGTTGGTTCTTCAATACCAAAGACAGGGACACTTCTGTAACAATAGATAATCATATGGTAGTTATCCAAGTATAGATTGGGAAGAATACAATAGATGATGTGTTGTTAGATGGAGGTTCTAAAGTTAATATTATCACAGAACAATTGATATTGAAGTTGGGCTTTTATAGCCTAAACTTGCACCATACAATCTGAGGATGGCAAATTAAACAACCACAAAACTAGTGGGGTTGATTAGAGATTTGAAGATATATGTTCATGGCATTCCTTACATAACTACATTTACTATATTTCATAATAATATGGTGGATTCTAGTTATTCCATGTTGCTTGGGAAACCATGGTTGAGGGATGTTAAAGTGGCACATGATTAGGGGAGTAACATTGTTACCATACAAAGGAATGGGATAGTCAAAACAACTATAGTCACCAAACATTTGGGGGGTGGTAAAAAGACCAGAAGTGCTACTATGCTACAATTATCAGAATGGCATCACAGATGAAGAAGAAGATATCATCTTTATTATAAAGTTAGAATTGTTCCCCATAAGAATAATTAGTTTGCCTAAGACAATTCAATTTGTGAAAACCATGGATATGGAGATCATGGATATAAATGTGAAAACTAGTATTTCAAAATAAGGATCTAGAGTACAAAGCACAAAAAAGAAGATACCTAACAATAAATATGAATCAGAAGTAGTTATGGAAGAAAATTTCTATTTGGAAACGTACTACAAACTTAAACCAAGGAATGTGGGAGTGGATGATAACTCCAACAAAAATCAAAACATAGGAATTGCATATAGCAAATATCAACAATTGATGAAGTTCAATCTAGGAACTTTATCAAAACCGAGTACTTGAAGAATCTTTTCAAGAATCACCATGGTTATGAACCTTAAAGAACGGCCCTGCTACCGGGCAGTTTCTGCTACCTGCCCAACACTCTTATTTTCACCCTTTTGATCTATTACCTATTAAAGAATCAGCAACAACCCATGACCAAAATTATTCACCAGAGGCTACTTACATGATGATGGGAATCTAAGGTTTATTCTTGGGCCCCTCCTTGAGCTTTGCAAAAATTACACTCATAATTATAATTCATCACATTGGCATGTCAGTGGTAGGGCTGAGATTTGGCGCATCTATATATATAATTTCTTTATTTTTAAATTTTTTTTCCTCTAATTGCAGTGGGGGACCACACTTCAATATTGTGTGTCAATTTTTCTTTTCTTAAAATTTCCTTGGATTGTTTGAATGGGCTCAAGTCCAATTGGCCTCCAGGTGAAGAAGGGGGTTGTATGATTTTTCCACTGTCAGAATGGTATATGCAACATGCCCTGCAGAGCCAAGTTGCAGAGGATTGAGCAATGAACTTTGGGTGGACAAGTAGAAAGAGGGGAAAGGGGATGGGGGGGGGGGGGGGTGGGCAATTGGCCTTGTATTCCAAAATAGATGCAACGACAGATTAGGGTTTGCAATTTGACAACTTGCTTGCTACTTGGTCTGGATTTGAACTCCTCTTGCAGCTGGAGGGTGGGATGCATTTTGACTTCTTAGAATGGCTCCCCTTCAACTCAAAAGCTCAACCCCTGATCCTTCTGTCCACTACTGTCTTAGGGTGTTGCACTGGGGTTCAAATAGGGTTCAGCTGCACCAATTAGGGCCAGATTGAACCAACAGCACCCACTAGTGCACCATGCAGGATGGATGGGGTTGGACAGGAAACAGTTTTTCATTGTATTATTTGTGTCCCATAGCTAACCAACCACAGTGGTCAGCTAATTGCTAACTAACCATTTGCATGCATCTACCTAGCTAGCTAGTAACCATCAAGTGCCTTCCTTTACTTACCCACATAATAACTACTTATATTCTCTACCTACTACTTACATAGATAAATTACCTAAGTGGGCGTGAGGGGCAATTAGGAAGGTTTACAAGATAGGTTACACTTAGTGAAATTTACCATGATTGGTATCCAATAGCAAATGCACTGGTGGGTACTAGGTCACAGAATCACCCCAAATAGTTCCAGCAGGTTCTGGATGCAATCTGACAAAGAACATTGTTTGGGTGATCACTAACTATTAAATGCACTGGCCACAATAGCCATTTGCAGATGCTGTTCCTCACCCAATAGCCATTTTGCAGCTGCTATTCCTCCCCCCCAATAGCCAGGTGATGATCACTGGCACAACACCCCATGGAACCACCTTAATTTTATTTTCCCCTGAACAAAGCTTGGGTGTCCTATGTTCTCCCAATCTGACAAAAATTTGCTGCTGGTTGCCTTTGGTAGGAGCTTCTGTTGCAGCTAAGGGTGGGTATGATTTTGGCTTCTTGCAAAGGGTTCTCCAAGCTACCCCCCACCTTCTTCCCCCTTCAATATGAAATCACAGCCCCTGAGTCTTGTGTCCACTTACTTGTGTTGGGATTTTCCACTGGGTGATACATACAAGCTGAGGGGCACCATATAGACCAGTTGTTGTTGTCCAGTTTAGCCTAATCTAATAGCAAGCTACTTGGCAGGTCTCTTCACATGGTTTTGGTTGGGAGCCCTGGAAGAGCCTCCCTGCCCTGGACTGGACTGTAGTAGTAGCTCCTCTCTTGAGCATCAATCAGCATTGTTGTGTAGAACTAGCCCAAAACATGAGGTTCAACAATTTCAAATTTAATTTCCCAGAATTTTAACATTTTGAGGAATAGATATGCCAAACTACACCTTATATATTCGTGTATTTGTAATAGTAACCCAAGGGAGTTTAATTTTCAATAAATTCAACAAATATCAATACAAAAATATCCTTTTTTTTTGGCTAAACCTTTTGTGATTTATTTTGTGCCAAACATCAGTTGGTTACATGTAGGTACAGTAGTTTCAACTGTTCAGACTAGCATTGGGAATTTTTTCAACACAGGAACAGACCCCTGGTGGTTATCAGGGTGGTTTTTAGGATTCATAAGCATAGTTCTTAAGGAAAATCAAACTGGTTCTCAAATCAAATAACTCGCCATAAAACAAATGATTCTTTTCCAATTCTTCATGAAAACCACAAGAGCTTTCAGGCTTTTGAAATAATTGGAACCAGCAGTTCTTTCACTCTGATTTTTTCAAAGAACCTGAATTGGTGGTTCTTTGATTCTGAAACATTTAAAGAATCAAAATCGACAATTCTTTAAAAAATCAAATAACCATACAGCACCAGTTCAGCCCTATGCCAACTTATCCATAAGTAGGTGACATGGCAACTTAACATTCACACTATCTCTTAGAGGTGGCACATGTTTTAAGCAAATGATGTTGTAATAGATTGTCTTAAAAAAATGTGGATATCAATGCTTAACACCATTGCTAAGCTATCTTCTAACATTTATTTGTGATAGTTTAGTCCTTTCATTATGTGTGATCATCTCCTTTTGCACCTCAAAGCAAGTGTGGAAAATTTTACAAAGTTTGCAAGTGCCTAAGCTTTCTAGGTTTCACAAGCACATCACATTCTACAAGGTCCACAAGCACTTCAAGTTTTGCAAGCTTCACAAGTACCTCAAGTTCTATAGGTTCTACAAATATCTCAAGTTCATCAAGTTTACTTGGAAGGTCACTATGTCTTAATTTTTCCCACTACATACATTAAGGAGGATATTGTCTGAGGAGATATTATGTGAGGGAGCTTTAATTTTTCCCATCATATTATTACTTTAATTTTTAATATATACATATTTGATCCAACCTAAACTTATTTAAAATTTTATGTTCACTTTGAATTTGGACATCATATGTTTGTTTCAATTTCAAGTTTTAGTTAAAAGCATGACAAATGATGAAGGAAGATGATTGCACATGAATAAGAAAACATCATGCATAAAATGCTCAAGTGTAGATTGATAAAGCACATCATATCATATATGTTGATAAGGTAATGATAACTTACTACCAATAGACCCTTGCATAACTCTTGATAATTCATATATTGATCAATAACATATCACTAGAAAAAATCATGTTGTATGCAACCAATCATTATACAATTTTGTGCAACTAATATGCAACTAATGATGTACAAAATGGACACATGTTATAAACAAAATGACCTAATTTAATACATACCTAAATTAATATATTCAATATATATATATATAAGCAATGTATAATAATATTATATAGTTAATACTAAAGTTAAATCTATGCTAACTAAGCTTAAATATAGGCTAACTTAAATTAAACTTAGGTTAAAATAACCATGAATAAATTAATTTTTATAATTAATATTATTTTAATTATGTTAAAATACCTATGGTTATGATGTTAAACTACGTAGCCTCTAAATACCTTAACATGGGCTAGTTATTAACCTAATATAGGTAATTATAATATACTATTATTTATTATTATTTTAGATTTTATTTAATATTTAATATTATTGTCATAATATTATACTATTATAACCTATTTATTTTTAAATTCATAATATAATTAATATATCTCATAGGTGAACCAAGTTAATATGACACAGGTACCGCATAGTAATCTCATGCCGGTTGCAATTATATTGGTTACACTTGCAACTAAATTGTTTATCACATACATTTAATTCTTTGGTGAAATTTTGCCAAATTTCAACTGAAAAATATGTTTTCAATTCACACAAAGGATTTTCCAGGGAAAAATGGTCAAATTTTGCTAAATCTCAGAAATAATTTGCAAATTGTTAGATTTTTATGATAAGTTCCAATAGGTAATCAAAGATATAAAAGGATTTTATTTTTTCTACTTTCATATCTAGTGTGTAGCCAACTCTAGCAAAATCACCTTATGGATGATCATCACTTTAGGTACATCACAAAATTGAGAGAAATTTTTTTATCCCATATTTTTTTTCCTCCATTCCAATCTTGTACATTATATAATTAGGTGCATTAATTTTGTTCCCAAACCAAGTACCAAATGCAATTTTGAATAAGCCAATGAAAAAGTCTTGACCTTAAAGGCTAAACCCAAACACAAAATTAGATTATTGTAAACCAACCTCCCTAACCGAGGCCTATTTTCCTACCTACCTATCTAATTAATTCAAAAATAAATAGTTAATGGGTTTTCTAAATTGCATGTGTTCCCATATAATTGACCTTCAAAAGGTCACCATTGTAGTTACACTTTAATTACATGGACCTTCATAGAATAATATAGATATATAGAATATAAATCCATATTGCATATATTATATTTGCTACATATTGGCACATGTAACTATTTATCAAGTGCAACTTGTTTTATGCAACCATGAGGTCTAGTAGTTGCATTCAATAGTAGCAAATGATAGTTTTTTAACGTATTATTCTATTTTAAAAATTAATATTTAGTTGATAATGCATTTATTGCATGAATACATACCTTACACTTACAATGAGAAGGTCATATGAGGGATTGCAAGGTGTGTAGGTATGAGGAAGGGTTATGATGATTATATGTGACAAACATAGAAATTTGTGTTGTGTGGGTATACAAGGTAGCAATGTGTATGTGCAATGGTATGGAAAAATATAATTAGATTAATCCTTGAGGAGTTGATACTTAAGGTAAATATTAGGTTGGCCCCATTATGTCTTTTGTGATACCTCATTCGTTATCACACACACCTAGTAGTCTTTCTCAAATATAATATTGATACTAATTGCAACCTTAGTTTTCCCTTGCTTGTTATGGTATGAAGATGTTTCATATTTGTATAATCAGAAGAGTTTTTGGGATAAATTTACTATTAATTTGTGTAATGGGGACAACTCTTTGAATGGATATAATGTCATAATATCATAATTGCAAATATTTTGCATGTTAATCTATAGTCTATATCATAACAATCTTGTGTTATGGTACGAATAAATAAGTTGTTGCTTGATACTAGTCAAATATTAAATATACCAATTCGTGTATGATTTCCAAAAATCATTATTCATATGGTCTATCTTACAAAGTGGTAGTCATGTTCCTTTATAGAGCAATATGGTATGTGCATAGTAAAAAGTAATGAATACTCATACCATTGTGGTTTGCCAAATTCTTCAATACTTGTAGTAAATTGGTGTACCCAAATGGTGATGCTAGTACAACACTAGAAGGAACAAATAATCTAGGTTCTTGTGTTCATGCTTGGTGTTGTTATTGGAATGTTGGAGGCATCAATGGTGATCCAATGGTGGCATTGGAGTTTAGACCTTAGATAAAATTTCATGCTTCTCATAATATTTTGTCACCATTATAACATGTAAGAACATCTCCAATAATGCACTTGCAATAGGCACTATACAATGAGTAACATAGATACCCAAATGTTGAGCCTTGTATTCCAATTAGTGTATGAAGGGTTTGAACCCCCAAAAGTCATCACATTTTGACCATCATCATTTACAATAAAATCAAATCCAATGTCATTGTTGTTTTTCCATAGAATCTTGTACACACATTAATTCAACGGTTATTTGCAAGGACTTGTGCACACATAATAGGTGATTCAGATTTTTGTGGAGCTTTACACATAGGTTGTCAAAATGGCCCAAATGTGAAAGTAACAATTACTTTCACATATGCAAGAATACATGAATGAAAAAGAAGGTGAGGGGTTATAACTTGTTGGCACTAGTACAAAATTGGAGTATAATTCATTAGCTTAAATCATTATGCGGTCTTAAAAGTGAAATAAGTTCACTCCACCATAATCATTTCACCTTGACTAAAGTTATGCCACTATGAAGTCACTATGAAATCATCATGTTTCACTATTAGTTGAAATAATTCATAATAATAAATAGGTTTGTTTTAATGTTGTTATAAAATAGGTTATAAATAACTAAGGAAAGGTAAGTAGGTAGGTAAGTAAATAAGTATGTACATAGCCCCTAGGTAGGCTACATAGTTTGTAAGGCATCATACGATAGACCTTAGGTAGGGCTACATAGCTTACATAGTTGCTAAATAACATAGCCTTTAGGTAGGCTATATGAACCTTAGGGTAGGTAGGCCTATGTTGTACATAGTTATGTCCTTTAGGTAGGTCCCTAAGTAACCCTTTGTAAACTATAGAATAGTTTTCATTTAACCAATAGGTAGGCCTATGTTATACATGGCTAACCACTTTAGGTGAATCCCTAGGTAACCTTTTGTAAACTCTAGAATAACCTTTATTTAGCCCCTAGGTAGGCTTATGTTGATGCTAGAGAGGCCCTTAGACAAACCTACTTAGACCTATGTTGGCTTTAAATGAGCTTAGGTAGGGCTTAATAAGCCTTAAGGTAACATAGCTTACCTAGGCTTACATAGGTTAAGGTAGTTTGAATAGGGTATTTTAAGTAGGATTTTAAAATTTTATTAAAATGTGATGACAAAATATTTCACATTAAAAAAGTTGGTACAATGGTAAGGAATTTGTCCCTCGAAATGGAAATGAAGGGATAAAATCCTAATTATTACGATCTAGTTTAAGCTAGGTAGCCTAGGCACTTAGGCTAAGTTGCTTAAATCCCATGTGTTTTAACCTAAGTTGCCATGAGCCTAGGTGGCTTAGCTACCTAACCTAGCTTAGGCTCTTTATCCTAATCTATAAACTATGAGGCTAGCCCAATGAATTAGCTATTAGTGAATTCAATTAGATATTAATAATTTCATTATGTTCGTACTTGTTGGTCGTCATTCATTAAAGGGTTAGTCACTTTCACTATGGTAAATTTTTCCAACTTCATTTTAAATCTAATGAAACACAAAATGAACTTGGCCACATATTATAATAATGTAGAGTTGTGAAGGTCCTTCATTTGACACATAATTAAAACTTCAAAGAAAGCACATTAGTTCTAGGCCACAATAATGAAAGAATTTGCAAATGGATTGGCATCAAATCCATGTCATGATCTTTAAAGATTATTTTGCGCCTTCACATGTGTATGATGAAGGATTATTTAGGTGTTGTTATAGGATGACCCATAGATTATTCTTGATGATTTAAAATAGTCTTTGTGAGTATGATGATTTTTTTTTCATAATGACTAAATTGTACATGTAAATTCAAACTTTTTAAAATTAAAAATGCATTGTTGCATTCCAACAACTTGCATATGGAACATGGGCCAACTTTGTAAATAAGTATTACAAACTTGGTGAGAACACTATGATTGAGTGCCTAAAGCAATTTGTGCAATTAACAATGACAAATTTTCAACCAATGTACTTGTGAAAATTGAATAAATCTAACATTGAAAAACAACTCTAGATCATTACAAACTAGGGATTCTTGAGAATGTTCATGAGTTTCAACTACATGCATTATAGGGGGAAAAACTACCCCATGGGTTTGCAAGGCTAATTTCAAAATAAAGAGATGGAAAAAGGTCCATCATCTTGGAATCAATTTTGAATCAAAATCTCTATATTTCGCACTTGTTTGGGGGGGTTTCTTGAAAGGAACAACAACATCAATGTTTTATATTAATCACCCATCATTTACAATTTGTTGAGTGGAATAAGTAAGGAGTTCAATTTTGTGGTGAATAGAACAACCTACCTTCAGTACTACTTTTTAACAAATGGCATCTACCCATTAAGGTCTTGCACTATATAAAATGAACCCTAAAGGACATGTGTTAAATAAATTTGGCTAAAAGTATAAATTGAAAGGACAATTCAACATTTTCAAATCAAAGCTATGACCTACAAGAGAAATTCAATGGCAAATTTAATTCATTGCTAGTCATTTGCCTCATAATCATTCTCTAGAGGACTAACTCACTGAAATCACACTTTCCACAAAGTTTTGAATTGTGTAGGGCAATCTTGTTTTGAAAGTCTTGGGCAAAAGACAAATTATTTGTGCACAAGCTTGATTGTGTTTCCACTTGATGTGCAAGGCCCTTTTTCTTCTTCTTGATTCTCAATTTTCTCCATTATTTTCAACTTGCTTGATTAGGAACTGAAAATGGTAGATGAGGTTTTTTCAACTTGGATTGCACTTTCCTTCTATCAAAAGATACCGACCTTTCATTTTGTCAAAGTGTACAACACCTTACTAAATTTCCTTTCCTTTCCTTTTGGTGTCCTTGTTGACCTATCCAAAATCAAACCTCCACAAGAAATTTGCTTGTTAGGGGAAACCCCAAGGGTGCAAATTCTTTAAGGTGTACCAAGATCTTGTCACAATGTCATCTTTTTCTGTCTTTTTTACCTAGTCTTTTTTTACCATGTAAAAACACATTTATGGATGATTATGATGGAATCTAGAATTGTAATGGTCTAAAATATAATCCCTCAAATGTTTTTAATAAATTTGATTCATTATTTTGTATGAAGATCAAAATATAAGGTAAAAAAGGATTGCAATAGGGACTAGGCCCTTTTCATCATGTGTGGTACACCTTAAAAAAATTTCACCCCCAAATGCAATCTAGATTTTGTAAAGACCTTGTGGGTGGGCATTCTATTTGGAAAAATGTCCTTTATAGGGCACAACCATATGGTGAGGCCTCCTACCATATTGGCATGCTTCAATCAATATTATGTTGGGTAATGCTTTATTACTAATGCATTATCCTGCATTTAAACTACCTTGCCAACTCTAAACCTTAATTCTAATTGCTTGTTATATGATATAACTTTGTTTTCCAACTTCAATATAGATTTATGTTGCACTTGTGGTTGAAGCCAAATGGTCTGTGACTTGTTCCAAGGTTAGATTTCAATTGCTGAAATAACATATTGTTTTGCCTTTGTTAGGCCCTACCCCCCCTAGGGATAGGGAATATCACATTGGATCCAACTTTTGTAAATTTTACTTTATTAAAACCAATTTCACATTAGGTGAACAAGTTTATTTGATGGAAGTGTTTAAATTGTACAAATTGAAATAAATCTTTTGGTGTTCAGAGTGTGAACATAATAAGTGGATTAAGGTTAATGTCACTTTAATTGTTTTGCAAGTATCAAGGATTGACCTTTTTGACCTTCTTTTGTTGTGTTGCGCTGATGAAGCTCCAAATGTTCGGCAAAGTGCATTGGCCTCATTAAGTGACCTTGCCAAAGTAAACATTACATTGCACTCAATGGATTATCCATCTAACCTTGTTAAGGAGAATTTTGCAAGTTTTTTCTCAAGTTATTCTATATCATTATGTTCATTGAAATAATGTATGGGAGGCTTTGATGATATCACATGATTGTGCAATGCATTTGTAGCCTCAATTAGCATATTTTTTGAACTTTACAACCAAACAACTAGTAGGCTTTTATTTTTCTCACATGTCTTGTGGAACTATTGTTAGATCTTGAAGGTTGTTTTGTAGACAAATGTGGTAAAGGGAGGGGGATCTTGCATGGGGCACAATGGGAACATGAAGCAAAAGAAATGTGTTTATGGCCAACAATGTTTGTTGGGCTATTGGTGAAATGGCAATCAAGGTACTATTTTGAGTTTTAATTTTTTCATCAAGGTGGGATTCACCAATTATACCTCATAGTGTCTACAATCTTTCGGTTGACCAATCAACATTTTGATGTAGATTTGTTGTTTACAAGTGCCTTATAGGTCAAGCAAAATATTTTTTTTATTGTCATGAATGCCATCTCATGTCTAGTTCCCATTCTTTCGAATAGTGAAGTATGCAATAGGGTTGAAATTTTTGTGTTTGGATGATTAATGAAGGGGGTTGTTATGAGTATTAAAAGTCATAGAACAAGGGATTGTTCTCAAAAATTATGCAAAGAGAGCTTGTGTAATGTGCACATCAAGGAAATTGATGCAAAAGGAGGGGTTGCCGAATTTGAATAAGTCATTATTGGAGAACAATGCAATCACCTTAGGCAAATGGGGATGGGTGTGCCTAGAACTAGTGGTTCCACACATGGATCACTTCATGCAACCTTGGTGCTATGCTCTTTGCATGTAAGGATTTAAAGAAGATCTAAGGATTTGTTAGATGTTTGCATTCCTATGAATGATGTCTAGGATCCTTATAGTCTATATGGTCGTGGAAGGTTACCATGTTCTATGCTCTTCATCTTTTGTTGTAGTTTGGGTGGAAAATCTAATGTATCATTTACTTATCTACATTAAATCTAGTAGATCCACTAAGGAAGAAACAAGAGTTGGGAATCAATATTGTTTTATGTTCCTATTGTGATGATGTGTTGCCTTGTTGCAAGATTCATGATAATGTTGAGAAGGAGGATGCATTCTGAGGCCTCTGTGCAATGGTGAATTCTAGTTTCCCATTATCAATTGTTGCACATTTAATTTCTTTTGTGGTGATTAGCTTAAGCATGGTGCATTTATTAATTCACAAATTCCGTGTTTTAAATATTATGTTACTCTTGTCTCATGATATTTGCTTTAATGATTATCTTTCTTATTGGGGATCAATAGGTTGAGTTGAATTTAAGAGGGGTTGTAAATGCTTTTGTGCCAATGTGTGAAGCAATTGGGAGTTGGCATGTAAGTCAACTTTAAATTTAAATGCAATTTTTGTGAAGTATTTTCTTCCTTTTGTTAGGCCTAGATTTTGGCATGACTTTGCTTTAAAGTAGGTGGAGTGCAACATGTGACACATGGAGTGGGTCTAATTACTAATAGTTCCAAATATGATGAATATTGTTTCAAGAAATTCATAGTGAAGAACTTCAAACAAATATAACACAAGTTTTACATGGATATAAACAAAGTACATAAACAAGGTCTTGCTTACTTTTGTTTCTCATTTGGTATGAAACCAAAGATGCAAAAATATTTGATTTTGATAATCTCCTCATTTTCTTAATTATTGAAATGAAACACTAGTTTAACAACTACTTACAAGAAGTTGGGAACAATATCTAATAGCTTTTGATATCCAACTACGTGAAAAGTTGGTAAATAAATATGGTTTGTAGATATCAAGTTCTCACATTATTTGGTCTAATTCATGTTACCCAATCTACTATTGTTTATTGTCTACAACTTCATGTTTTCTACTTGTTACAACAAGCTCTTTGCCACCATGTTAAAGAATACTCAAATGAGCTTTCAATTTTTGTAACTTCTTACAAGGTCCTTGGCTCATAGATTCTTGATATCATAGAACTCATGTGGGACCTAGAAGATTCTTCCATAGATAGTGTACCCTTGTCATACCATGTGTCTAAATGTTTGACAACTTTTATATATAACTCAATTCTACAAGGTCCTAACATTGAGGCATAGAAATGTTGTGACACTTCTAAAAGGATTCTAAATTTTCTAGTTGTGGCTAACATAGTGGTTGGTGCTTAGTAGGTGATATATGTTGGTTAGGCTTAGTCCTTCATTAAAGGGGTCAAGTATAGGAAATGCACCATATTTTTGAGCTTTGTTTTAATAATACACAAATTCACATTATAATTAAAAAAATATGGATAGGGAGGTTGTAGTCTAATCAAGTGTACAATCTTGGCAAGCTTTTTCCATTATAGTTATACTGCCCGTAAAGGGTGGTCCTACCTTTCATGTATGTTCATTGCCTATTGGTTATGGAAGGCATTTTGTCTTTGATTTGTTTTGGAAGTAATTATGTTGTGGTTTAAACGTGTGAAGTTTTCACATGTGCTAGATTGGATGTGGATGAACAAGTTTGCTCATGTAGATGCGATAAAGGTTGGTCTTATCGCATGTATACCAAAACCCCCTAATTCCAAGGTTTAAAAGAAAAGTAGGTAAATGTTTATCATTAATTAATCTTTGCAAGTTATCTTTTGGATATTTCAACAACATGCCATTGTTTCATTGCCATGTTCTTTGTGTTTGAAGAGTGAAAATTGAATGCATGTGTATGAGTGGAAGACAAAAGGAGGGAGGATAAAGTTGTTAAGTTCATGGTGTATACCACATGGGTGTGTTTGTATTGTGCTTGGAGGGAGTTTTTTATGTTAAAGGAGGACTTGCACATTTATTAAAATATTAAAATAGAAGAATGGTTTTAGTACAATATTTGCTATGATTCTTCAAACAAGTTTTCAAACAATTCAACTCAAAATTAAAGTAAAAACATGTTTGTTTCTAATGAATGTTATGTTGTTTGGAACACAAGTATGGTCAATATTTATTTGATGAGAAGGAACATTCTGCTACCATGGACCACTTTGCTGCTTCGTCATTAAAATTGACAATGATTTTCTGTTTATTTCCTTCCATCAAATTACCAATTATTGGAACCATTTACATTAAGGAGGTTGGCAACTTTACCGAACTGGTGGAATTTAAGTTTGAGCGTGAAAAATAACAACTAAAAAACTTAAGGTGCATCCTCATCTTCAGATCATGTTGTTGATAGTGTAGAATCAACCCTCCTTCCAAATAATACACTTTCACCCAATGAGGTAAATCCATTAGATGCCAAAAAAATCAAAATTGCCCTAGGTGTTCTTGTGACATTCTTGGTGAAGAAAAAGGGTGTTGTGATTGAGAAGGCTAAAGTAGAGGATACTAAAACAACGATTGTAGCCATGGTGGTTGGAACTAAACAGAGACATGCCAAAAGATCTGAAAAGGTTTTTTTACAAGTGATTGGCACTTCTACTTTGATATTGTGTTTTGGGCTTGTTTGAAAACTCAAAAGAGTTGTCAAATCTTCCCATTCTTTACTCAGCCACTATACAAACCTATGTAGCACCTTGTGAACAAAGCTTTGTTCTTGTAGGGTTTTGATGTCAGTCCACAAAGTCCTAGAATCCAACACTACATGGGATCTATCCAATAATGTATAATAGTACCTTGTTATTAATGCCATTGTTTTTTGTTTCTTTCTTTTGGTTTTTTATTTTTTGTTTGTTTTTGTTTTTCTTAGATTGGATTTTTTTGTGGCTTCTTAAAGAAGTGTTAACCTTGTTGTGAGTTTTTTCATCATCATAAAAATGGAGATTTCTCTATTCTTATGAAAGATATATCTTATTATTGGAATTTTGAATTTTGGAATTTTGATTTTGCATTGAATAATGAAAATGTTTTTGGCTAGTTGTGAATCGATGGGTTTTTAGGGTTTCAATTACTAATTTTTTAAAATAAAAATTTATACATTTTTTGGTCAAAATTTTAAAATAAATGTCATTTCAATTTTTTTATCAATGGAATGTTTAGAAATATAAAAAACTTTTAATTTACATAATAATTTTAACACTAAAGATGATGAAACTTTGCCAAATTTTATCAAAAGAAAGCATCCAAGCAAGGGAGAGAAAAAGAAACAAGAGGCAAGGACCAAAAGTCCAAGCATATAGTTGTTAAAATAGACATCATCTTGTGTGATGATACATACAAATAAATCACAGAATATATATATGTACATACATAAATGCACATGTACAACATCTTATCTTTTGGTAGGGCCACCATGTTTGTGACAACTTGTTCTGTTAAAGTAATTATGGGGCAAAATTTCACTTAGTTTTGTTAACCGCTTGTGAACATTCCTTAGGCCCTTTGATAGCTGGCTTTTAGTGGTTTCAATGAGGTATTTGTATAGGGTACAAACTTCTTTCTTTATTTCTTTGATTTTGTGATATTGAAAATTTGGTGAATTTTTCCCTAAAATAAAAAAATTAGTGTATTTTACACTAGGGGAAAAAAATCCAAAAGAATCCCAATTTTTTACTCCAATTTTTTCAAAAACATTCTGCTATAAAATGATAGGGTAAGCTGCCCTAAGGCTCCCCATTTCAAGGATTATGATTGTAAGCTCCTTCTACCCAAGGGGGAGTAAGCTCTTTATCTTTTATGCCACTGGGCAGCACCCCTTGAGTATAGGGATTTACAACAAGTGTTGTACTGGTATATATGGTAAACCTTGGGTATGTGCATGGGTATGTGTATGGATATTACAAAACCTACCTATTGGGTATACCCTGAAGCTCATACCCAAGTTGTTTGTAATATATTTAGGGTTTTTGCTTGTAGACCTACCCAATCTTGAAAAATATTAGTCTGTCCTTTCTCACGTTTCATATTTTGTTGAGACCTATATACCAAGGGGTGAGAACTTTAGGTTGGGAGTGGTAGGTATAATGGCATAAGGGTGCTCTAATTTCTTTTTACAATTTCTATCATTTAAAAGGATTTCTCTGGGCAATCTTCATCACTTTTATATGGCAACTTGGAGGCATTTGTTAAAATTTGTAGTCTTCCCGGCCCTCTACAATTCAAGGCTATTTAAAGTTGTTTCATTGTACAAACATATTTTGTGAGAGTTTTTAAAGTCCCAACATTTTATGAATGCTCAAACTGGTCCTATGTCCAAAATTGCTTCATCCAAGGTGCCATACGCTAGTTTTAAATCCCTGTTTTTGGAACTGCAAAATCATGCATATTCATAATATCATATCATTATTCATACTCCTCTAATATGTCAATTAAACATACTCATGCATAGGACCAGGGTATGTCTAGTTTGAAATTTACCCATAGGACGCAAATACCCTACCCACTTAACCGAATAGGGGCCTTGGACAGCTTGGTTGTGATTCTTTGGAAAAAAATCAGGATCAAAATAAACCACCTATCCCGATTACTTCAAATCCTTAAAGAACTGATGATTTTCATGAAAGATTCAGCATGAATGAACTGGTGGTACTTTGGCTGGTTATTTGACATTTGGATGTTGGGTATTACTCAGTTGTGGATGAACCTCAACTGAGTTAATATTTGGTTTCACCTTACTAACCAATTCTGTAGGAAATAGGTCTCATCATATATAGGTAGATAGGTATGGAAATAGGTAACTACTAGGTACATAGATGGTTTACACATAGCTAAGGGCTGGTTTTACTACCTACCTACTAACATCCTGCTTTTGGGTTGTTAGTAGGTAGTAGGAAGAGAAAAAACAAAACAACTGAGGTAATCACCATGGTTAGCTAGGCAACTGAAAGCCAACAGAAAACTGTTTCTTGACTACTTATATCATTCATCCTTCATGGTGCACTGGTGGGTGCTGGTTCATTGTGGCCGTTTTGACTAGTATGATTAGGCAGGTATAATACCTGGTATTGAGACACGTATAAAACTGGGTTACGAGGGTGATATTACCTCAAGGTCCTCTACTCATGGAATATTCCAGAATAGTCCCCCAAAAAGATGCTTCAATTTTCCCCCCTGCAAAAGATTTTTCGTTGGGAAAAATATTTGTTGAGCATTCTCGGGATGTGTAAAAATATATATATAATTTTTGTTGAACCTGCTATTCAACAACTACGGTCATAGTAAGGATTTATAGTTCCAGTAGAGAGGACACACACAACAACAACACTGGCACAATAAAAAATATTTGTGGTGTGGGAGGGAGGGATGCTCTTAAGATTTAAAGTTAAGCCAGACTGAAATGATCCAATTTCTTCTTCTTCTTTTTCTTCCCTTCAACTATTCTCATCATTGTTGAGGGACTGGAGATGGGTGATCATCTGTTGCTTTGACAGTTCTTTAATTAATTTAATTTTTTTTAAAAAAACAATTTTGGCTGCAGCTTGTAAGTAATCAAAATCCATTACAGAGATTTCTGATCAACCATGTGAGCTCCAATCTGTCCTGTCCCCTGAAACTCAGACAAATTCTAAGTCTCTAGGAAGAAAACAAAATTTTCTTCTGTGCTGCTGGTTGATTAATTGTGTTGAAAGTCATTGTAGATTCTGCCAAAAAGATCACCAAATTAAGTCATGTAGATTCTGCAACCCAAAAAAATCAGCAAAATGCATTTTGGATATGGTTTCTATATCCATGATTATTCTTTCCTTTCTCTCTCTCTCTCTCTCTCTCTCTCTCTTATCAACAGTGATCCTGTTTGGCAACAACTGCCTCCCTGCTTGCCAGGATTTTATTTTTTCATATTTGTTGTGATGGAGCTGAACTGGCAACCATCCATAATACTGTTTAGCCAGATTTGGCTATAAACAGGACACAAAAGTTTTAAAAGGTTTGAGATTCCTTCACATGTTTGACTACATGCTCGGACCCAATATAGAAATCCTACTGTATTTCAAAAGAAATTGTACAAATGTGAGGACTAGCAAACCTCAAAACAAAAAAAAACAAAAAAACATAATTTTAGCCATTTTGAATTTTCTTTTAGCCAATTTCTATAGCCAGAAGAAAAATGGGTACTGGTTGCCTTGTCTAGCCTAGCTTTTTTGTTTTTTCCTTCACATTAAGTACTTGCCTGTGAATTCCTTCAGCTCTCCAGGTTTTAGAGAGAGAGAGAGAGAGAGGGAGGAAGAAGAGGAAGCTGATGAAGTGCTGCCAACATTGCCAGCTGTTCAAAGGCCAAAGAAGTCCAGCCTAACTCGTGGAGTCTGCAAGTGCTTCAGAGGAAAATGTCCTGTTAGGCGGGTTCTCTTTTCAGTTCCTGTTTCGTTTGTGGACCTTTCCTGCAGACACCATTGCCTCCCTCTGGACCAGGATGATCGTACTGTGGTTTACTGAGATCCCGACAAACTGTGACAGAAGGGGGAGGAAGAAGGGGGGGTGGGGAGGCAAGAGCTTATATAGATAGAGAGAGTCAAGTGGTCAACCGTCAACACCCAATAACAATATTATCAGTGAACAACTGTGCCACAACACTCACCTGCATATTCTGATGCAAGGTGGTTGGTTCCATGCACCTACTGCAAGCTGGGAGTGCATGACTAGCTGCATAAGGTATGTCCAAAAACCACTGCTGATTTGGTACAGTGTTGGGTGGTTCTTTGAATCTCTAAAGAACCTCCCCTTTCCAGTTCTTCCAATATTCCAGAATCAAAGAATTGCTGGTTCAGGTTCTTTGAAAAAAAAAATTCCAGAATCGAAGAAATGCCAGTTCGAGTTCTTTCTAAAGCATCAAAGAAGTGACGGTTTTCATGCAAGAACTGGCAGTTAGTTCTTTCAGTTTGTAAAACAAATTGAGAACTATGTTTATATGCAAAAATCGATTCTTTCAATTTTTTTGACAACTGGTGGGTAAGTGGGTATGCCTGTCAGTTATCAGCCTGGGTATATGCCCCCTTCCTGGTCTAAGACCTTACTAAGCTGGTATGACTTGAGGCAATACCAGTCTTGTACCAGTACCAGTCTGGTACAAAGACTAGTACCAGGCTGAGACTGCAGTGTGTTTTGTTTTTTGGGCAAAATTTCACACCAAACAATCCAGTGTGAACTAGGGTACAAACGATTTTTTGGGGAAATCATATTGTGCCAAAGTCATCACATTTAGAGGAATTTTTTTCTGCAGTTGTAAAACATTGCAGGATTCTGAAAAAAATAATGTATACTTTCCTCTCTGACCTGTAGCCAAATTTGGCTCATTCCTTTTGCGAGTGATTGCCGATCTACCTATCTCAAAAAACTCACCCAAAAAAAACCATGTGCCAAGCTAATACCAGACTTGTACGAGTTTTATATGAGTTTTAATACTAGGTATATCTGTATATACCAACCAACGGCACACCAGCCAAAAAGGAGTCTTGGACCCAATACCAAGACCAGTTACTGGTATGAAAGTTTTTAAAATGAAGGATCAGGTACCAGGAGGACCAAGCTGTTGTGAAAACTTTCAAAAGTGCCTAAAGGCCAAATCCAAGACCAGTCTGGTATGTTCAAAAGTTTTTGATCACATCAACACTCACCGAAACCGTACTGCAAAACTCTAGATATCGAGTGGGAACAGAGATTATGTACATGGAGGCAATCAGTGTGCGTGCTTCACATACCACATTATGATTTGCTGCTGTGATGATCAACAGTTGATGGATGTTCCAGGAAGTCTCTTCAGTAGCCTCAACAAATCTGATTGTGAACGACAACTGGAGTGAGCACCTACTCTGGTGGAGTGGCAAGCAAAAAGACCATCCTGCAAAACGCGGACACGAGAGAGCTCAGATCAACAGAAGAGACATGAGATGACCAGTCTAGTAAGTTTCACTGGGTACAACAAAATCTGCAGTTGAAATTATTAGATCTCTGGTAAAGACAATCAGAGCCAACAGTTTGAAATTATTAAATCTCTAGCATGGCAATCAGACCCACGGTCTCCTTTATCTACTATCTACTGGCTGCTACTCTATTTGACTTTGTACACCTTTTAAACCCATACCCACAATGTTTCTTTTCCAACATGTAGGACTAAACACTCCCTACCAATTAACTTTGTGGGTGTCAGTCTACAGTCCTCAGTGAACAATTAGCATCCATGAGTGCACCCTGAAGGATGGATGCACTCATGGTGTGCCTGGACAGGAAACACTTTCTCATTGCATTCACTACAAGAGAATGTAGTGAGAGCCATGGCTCATTCATGACAAATGTGTGAGATAAAATTTGTGATTTCATTCATTACAATGAATGTATAGTATGTGATGTTTCTTGTGGCATATATCACATGAGAATGACAATTTGACATTAGGTGTGAGAAAAATCACATTGTCTTGGAGCAATTCCTGTCCCATAAGTAACCATTGTGATTAATTATGTTCTTATAACTATCCACAAGTATCTACGTATCTAGTAACCACCAATTGTTTTACCTACTTACATAATAACCATTAATATTCCTTATTGTATATAGTAAACATTTATACTCTCTACCTACATACCTACTTAGATAGTCCCTGTACAACACAAACAGGTTTAGGATCGAAACTATGTATGATTATTACATAGCTATGAAATCTATGTTTTTAGTTGCAAAATTATTCTCTCACCTTTTTATTGGCTATGCAAGCTTCATCATTCTCCTACCATGAACTAAACACAAACAACACCAAAACCATTCAAAACCAAAAGCCTTTCAAAACCAAAATTTCAATTCTCACAAGCTTTGCATTCATATCACAATTTTGTACAAGTGAAGGTGTTTTTCAAAGTTACAAACACTTACTTATATACTAACCAAAAGAAAACTAATTAAAAAACTTCCTAAAACTTATCCACCACATGGTTCCCCAAATAATCAAAAGGAAACAAAATCACATGGTCCCCCATGTGATTCCACAATTAATCACAAGGAAACATAATCACATGGTGCACATGTGATTCCACAATTAATCATAAGGAAACA
>Ga0116227_10007782_pt1 | contig 20676 bp, 24 predicted proteins | sample S1TSphgellanicum_FD_89693 | JGI IMG/M metagenome (GOLD analysis project Ga0116227, IMG submission 89693) | Host-associated microbial communities from peat moss isolated from Minnesota, USA - S1T2_Fb - Sphagnum magellanicum MG | ecosystem: Host-associated > Plants > Peat moss > Unclassified...
TATCGGCCATGCAGGCCCGGTGACTGCGAAATCGCAAGTCGTTGAGCAGAAGGCTGGCGCGCCCTGATGGAGTCGAACCATCGGCCTCAAGATTAGAAGGCAGGTGGGAATTAGTTGCGGGTGGGAATTTGGCTGCAAAACACCCCGCCACCCCCACACCCTGGGATCATTTCGGCGGGACCGGGCCATATGGCGCGGCTACAGGCCGCCGCTTGATGCACCGGCTCCGGAGGCGAGCACCTGGAGCGGGTGCTCTCTAATTCTTTTCTTTATTGAGGATGCCCATCAGGTTCAGAAAAATCTCATCCGAGTGCTGCTCTAAGGTCTGCATCCGGGTCAGTTGCGGGACGCCAGATTGCTCGCGCAGCATCTCGCGCTCATCGACCTCCTCCTGGTGCGCCATGCTCATCGCCAAGCCTTCATTTATACCATTATTAAGGCCCTGGCTGGCCCCGCCTGCTACAATCCCCCATTGGACAGCGGCGGCAGGAGCAGCCGGCGTCAAGGCCAAAACCAGTGCGACCAACAAACGAACGGACTTACTGCGAGACGGACACATTGGCATTGCGCTCCCCCGAATTTCCGTTCTGCATGTCGAGTGCCGTTTGCTTGAGCAGCGCGCCGGCCACCACCACGACATCATTGCTTGGTCCATCGCTCTCAATATCTTCCTGAAAAACTTTTTGCTTTGTTTTGGTGTCATAAACGATGGTGGTTGTGTAGCTGTCCCATGGTTGGTCGGTTCCGATCTCCTGGGCGTAATCGATCAAGGCGACATAGCGGCTCGACGGGTCGAAGGGGGCGTCCACCTTGAAAGCATCGTTGGTTAAATCCGCCTCGAAGTCTGCCGACAGTATCTTGTACTGCACGTCGAAGATTTTTTTCGGGTCGAGCGGGTAGACGGCAATCGAGCCGGATAGGTCTGAACGCGTGGGTAGATCGTTCTCTGTATCGATGGTGGCCGCTACATGGCGACCGCACCCGCAAAGCATCAAAAACATCGCGCCTGCGGCGCATATCCGTGACAATCCCATATATCGCCCTGCCATCCGCTAATTTCGTTGCGCGAGTGTAGAGTGTATATAATGACAATTGCAACCTGAGGCATTGCTGGGTCGAGGTATTTCCCGTTTCCCGAAAACGGCCTTCTCATTTTGAGGGGTACATTAGATAGACGGTCAACCGCTTCGCCGTGACCCATGCCGGTACCCTCCGACAGTGCTTGCCAACGACAGCGTAATAAAAAATTTGCGTACCTGAACGGTATAATTATGCAAATATCGCATAGCTAGGGTGGTGACAGTTTTCTGAGAGCGTCAGATTGTTCAACCTGAATGATCCGGCGATTAACAGCGATGTGAAGATGAAAAAGCCAAACCCCATCCTAACCGCGGCAACGAGTGCCAGCGTCGCCTAATATGCCTCGGTTCAAACAGCGACAAAAGCAGTAAAATCCCAGCGCCCGCTTCCAATCTGCTTCCAAAAACGAGGATTTTGGAAACAACAAAGGGACAGCACTAAAACATTGATAAATAATGATTTTTTGGCGCGCCCTGATGGAGTCGAACCATCGGCCTCAAGATTAGAAGTCTCGTGCTCTATCCAGCTGAGCTAAGGGCGCGTGCCACCTAGCTTAGCACATAGTCCGGGGAACGGACGATGGTCTAGAGCATGATCGCTTGAAGGGCGATCATGCTCTATCTTTCTGATGGCGATTCACGTTTTCTGCTCGCTCAACTGAGCGAACCTCAAACGATCGCGCTCTGGCCGCAAGGCCAACCCAACGGCAAAAAATTCAGGCGGCGCAGTTCAGACGGTAATATGCTTCACCCAGAAATCATGCAGGTTGCAGGTGCTGGTGATCGTCACCACGCCCTTGTAACCGGCCGGCAGCGTATGGGTGGAGAGCGGTTCGTCGGTCCAGGTGAAGGTTTTCCGGTCCAAAAACTGGCCGCCCGCCAGCACCACCGTATGGCTGACGATGTAATGCGGCTGAGACATCGGATGCGGCGTCTTCACCGTGAGCGTGCTGGCGGAAACCGTGGTGACGGGCACGTGCAGCGCTTCCACGCCCGCCCAATGGCCCGGGTCTTCCGCGGTAAAAATCACATTTTCTTCGTGGCTGGCCGCCGCTTTAGCCGCCAAAGGCACGGCGGCCGCGATGGCGGCGCCTGCGAGCGCGAGATGTCTGCGTTGCATGAGCGTTCCTCAATCTATGGGTTAAGAAGCACCCATAGTATTGGGAGCGGAACGGGTTTTGTTAAGGTCCGCAATCTGGCTGGGCGCGAGCCGGCAATTCGCCGTCAGCGGGCCATCATAGGGCGTCCAGGTCTGTGTTTCGCCGAAGAGGGGCAGGCCGATATAGCCGCGCAGCTCAAGCTGATCCGCCGAGGCGAGGCTAATTCGCGCATCGTATTGAGAACCGTTTCGCGGATCGAGGATGGTACCGTTCCAGACGGTCTGGCCGTCATCATTGGTTTGCGGGCTGGTGCGGAAGATGGTCAGGCCGCATTGCGGCGCGCCGGTCCAATCCGTCGGCGTCGGGTCGTTGGGGCCGAGCACGGTGCCGACGATTTTACCGCAGATATCCGCACCGCATGGGGCAATCTGCACGATCGCATTATGGCTGGCAGTCATCCATAGCCCGGTAGGATCGGCACCGCCGGCGCGTGCCGCCGGCGAGACCAGGGCAAATCCAAGCAGAGCAACAAGACCAAGGCGGAACATTTTAATGCGCTCCTTTCGGAGCGTTAAATATGTGTCCGGGTCGCCCGCTGAAGTCTCATCGCCGCATGGCTCGCATACGCGCCAAGCATAAAACCGGGTATTAAACCGAGTTCAGTGCGTCCAGTTTTCCCGTCGGTCGGCCCGGAAATTATCGGCGTAGGATTTGGGTTTTTTGATCCGCGTCGTCGGAATTTCGAGGTCGTAGGGGATGCCGTGGCGCTCGGCATAGGCCAGAGCTTCCTCGCGCGTGTCGAAGGTGATGCGGATTTGGCTGCGCATGTCGTCGCTGCCGGTCCAGCCCATCAGCGGGTCGCGGATTTTCGCGGTTTCAGGTTCATATTCCAGCACCCAGCGATGCGTTTTCGCCGTGCCGGACTGCATGGCGGATTTCGGTGGCAGAAAAATACGGGCCCGCATGAAACTTCTCCCTCTCCGCCACTGGTCGGGGCGCCCGGATTCGAACCGGGGGCCTCTTGTACCCAAAACAAGCGCGCTACCAGGCTGCGCCACGCCCCGAACCGTTGGCAACCAATGAAACGGCGCGGCAAGCGGCCGCGCCATGTTGATCACGCGCTGGGCTTAGCCTCCGGCAAACTGCTTGGCAATGACCTTGTCCCCCACGCTGATATCCAGTGCGGCGGTGAGTCCGCCCTGGAGTTCCAGCGTGGCCATGACCGGAACGCCGCTCGAAATCGGGCGCAGGCTGTAGGGCACGGTATCCTCGGCGATGGCTTTGATCGTGCCGTCCGCGCCGATGAACAGCATATCCTCCGGCACGGGGCAGTTCTTCATCCACATTTCCGAGACCTGCGGCTGCGGCCACATGAAGAGCATGCCCGTATCGGCGGGAATGGAGGTGCGAAACATCTCGCCCGTGTCCTGCTGCTCCTGGGTAACGGGCAGTTCCACGGTGAATGGGTGGCTTTTGCCGTCATCGGAGATGATCGTCAGCGGTTCGGTGGGCAGTTTGGGCTGCGGCCCGGTCGGGTCATCGTCCTGCGCGCGGGCAACGCCCGCCAAGATGAGCATCGCCGCCAAACCCAGAGCTAAAACCTTCATAAAACCCCCATCTGTTTCACCGCCTCCCGCACGATTCCGGGCAATGGCGGGTCGCGCAACTGTGCCTGCCAATGCGGCGGAACGGCCCTGCCCCCGTTGCGATAATATTTGACGCCGCGCAATAGCGCCTGCGCCGCTTGTGGGAGCGTATCGGGCAGCGGCAGATCGTTCAGAATGGCCCAGATGCCGCCCCAGCACCGCGCCAGCGCGTAAGGATTATATCCGCCGCCGCCGAACACGGCCAGGCGGGGGGCGATATGGCGCACGGCGCTGAGCGCGTCCCAGATAGCATGGTTGGAGAGGTCAAGCTTGGACATGGTGTCATCCGCCAACGCATCGGCGCCGGGCAGCACGAGCAGGATCTCGGGCGCAAATCCCTTCAGCAGGGGCAGAATGGCCGCGTCCAGCAGATATGCCAGTTCGGAATCGTTGAACCCGGGCGGGACCGGGAAGTTATAGACCGCATGGGCAGGATCATGCCCCAGCCCGGTGCGCGGCCAACGGCCCGATTCGTGGACGGAAACCGTCAGCACATCCTGGTCCATGGCGAAGGCGCTCTCAACCCCGTCGCCATGATGCGCGTCGAGGTCCAGATAGGCGATGCGGCGGAAGCCCAGCTCGCGCAATCTTAAAATACCGAGCGCGATATCGTTGACGAAGCAGAAGCCGCTGGCGCGCGAGGGCTGCCCATGATGGTTGCCCACCCCTGGCGCGTAGACCGTCCCACCCTGCGCCAGCAGCCCGGCCGCCAGCAGCGCCCCGCCTGCCGAGATGGCGGGGCGGCGAAACACGGCTTTGTGAATCACATTTGCATCGGCGCCAATCCGATATTGCGCACGCAAAGCCGGAGGCAAATCCTGTTCCGCCTCGGCGCGCATGAGGGCTGCAATGTAATCAGCCGTGTGAAACCGGCAGAGTTCCTGGATGCTGGCCGGTGCAGCCTCATAATACTGCGCATCCTCCAGCCACCCGCAGGCAGCGCAAAGGTCGCGCACCAGCATGGCGCGCGGCATGGCCAGCGGGTGCGGCGGTGCAAAAACCTCTAGCCGGTAAATTTCGGAGCCGATGAAAACAGGGCGCATGGGTGCGGGCAGCATGGACAAATGGAGGCCCGGCTGCAATGAGGCTGGGACGGGTGAGGCGGCTAGACGAGCTGGAGGCAATATATTGAAGACAAGACCTCCCCTGCCCGGCTTCGCAGTCGCCGGGATCTTTTTTCTCGCAACACTCGCCTCACGGGTAAGCGTGCTGAATCGCTCCGTGCTGGATTGGGATGAGAGCCTGTATTTCCTCATGGCGCGGCAATGGCTGCGCGGGCAGCTGCCTTATACGAGCATCTGGGACAACAAGCCGATCGGCATCTACGCCATCTTCGCGGGGTTTCAGGCGGTGTTCGGAACCCAGGTTTTTGCGATGCGGATCGCAACCGTTCTGTTCATCAGCGTCCTCGCCTTCGCCTTGTTCCGGATGACCGAAATTCTGACGGCGCGACGCGACGCAGCCTGGCTCGCGGGTGGGGCGCTCGTGCTCTGCGCGCTGAGCAATGACGGGCTTTCCGCCAATACCGAATTATTCATGGCGACCTTCACCGCGCTTGCCGTGTGGGCAGCACTGGCGACGCGCTGGGGGCTTTTGGTGGGATTGCTGCTGGGGGCAGCGTTCATGGTGAAATACGTTGCCATGTTCGAAGCCCCGGCGGTGTTTTGCCTGTTTTGCTGGCGGCAAAGGCGCTGGGGGGCGGCGGCAAGCCTGGTGGCTGGGGCGGCGATTCCTCTATTGGCGGTGGTGCTGGTTTACGCCCATGCGGGGCAGTTGGGTATTTGGTGGGATTGCAGCGTGCTCTCCAACTTCCGGCGGGTGAATGCGCCGGTTACCCCGGGGGCGCTGCGTTACGCGTTCCGCTTGGAGTTATGGCGCTGGGGGCCGATGCTGGCACTGGCGCTGGGAATGCTTCCCTGGGCGCTGGTGCGCCGCCGAGAGCGAGAGATTTTCCTCGCCTGCTGGCTGCTGGGCGGCGCGGTGGGCGTGGCCTCGGCGAAGTCTTTCTACGACCATTATTTCCTGCAGATTTTACCCGTGCTTTGCGTGATTCTGGGTGTTTGGTTCAGCTCCCTGCCGCGCGGTGTTGCGTGGCGGGCGGGGTTTGTCATTGCGATGCTCGCGCTCCCCGCCTGGGCGGCGCAAATTGCATTGCGGGATGCTTCAGTCCCTGACGTTACCGCGATGGTCGCACGGGATTTGAAGGCGCAGAACCCGCGCGAGATTTACGTGTTAGACAGCCAGCCGATCCTCTACGCCCTGACGGACCAGACCCCGCCGACGCGCTATGTCCTGCCCTCGGAACTGTTCGGAAGGCTGCTGCCCGGCGTCGCCGGGATAGACGCAACGGCGGAGGTGGCGCGAATCCTCGCCACGGACCCCACCTTCATCATTCGCCGAAGCAATCCTCCAACAGACCCGGCGGTGATCAATCCCGCCGTCTATGCCGAGACGGATCAAGCATTGACAGCGGGCTACGCGCTATGGCGAAGCTATCCCGGCGTGCTGGTGTATCGCGTTAAATAAACTGCTGGCCCGTTAAAATGGCCTCCAGCCGCAGATAGGCAGCCTCCGCCTCCTCGGCCGCGCGGCGGAGTTCGGCGTGGTCGAAAAACCGGCTCGCGCGTAACGTGCTGACGGCGGCGATGGTACCCTGGGTGAGCAGAATATCCGCCAGTTTCATCATCCGCAGCGCAGTTTCGCCGGTGATGACCTGCGCACCGACGAATTCCAGCCCAGCCTTGGTCCCCGCAGACCAGCGGCGGCGCGCGACATAGGTGGCGCCACCGCCAAACTGCAACGTAACTTCATCCGGCAGATTGACCAGCGTGCCAAGGTCCACCAGCACGCCTTTATCGGATTCATCGAGCACCAGACAGTTAAAAACACCTTTGCTCGCACCTTCCCCGCACGCGATTTTGGCACTTTTGATGACCGGAATGCGCGCCGCGTTGCGCCGTTCCGCGAGAATGGCTGCCGGCGACGCAACCTCGTCATCGGAATAGGTAATCTCGGCGGAAACCTGGTTTTTCAGCATATTGCAAAACCCCGTGCGCGATAGATGGATGGGGCGTTTATGGCGGGAAGATATTAACGCATCCCAAACAATCGGAATTTTGTAACGTGGCCGGAGAGGTGGGCCTCAGGCGATCATGCGATCACGGCCGATCAATGCCAGCCCCTCCGCGACGGAGACAAACTCTCCGCCGGCGGAAACCCGCTCGGGCCCGAAACGCTCGGCGAAAATGCGCCGTACGGCAGGCACGAAGGACGTGCCACCCGTCAGGAACACGCGGTCCACCTGTTCTGGCGTGATGCCCGCCTGGGCCAACGTCGCGTCCACCGTATCGGCCAGGCGGACGCAATCGGGCGCGATCCAGGCTTCGAAATCGGCGCGCGTGATCGTGCGGTCGATCGCCAGCTTCTCATGCCGGAATTGCAGCTGCGCTGAGTCCGCCCGCGAGAGCGCGGCTTTCACGGCACTAACGGTCTGATATATTTCATAACCGGCTTCGTCCTTGATCAAGGCAATCAAGTTACGCAGCGGGCCGCCATCCGCGCTGGCGCGGGCAACCTCTTCAATATCGCGCAGCATTTTCGGCGTACGCATCAGCGAGAGACGATGCCAGCGCGCGAAGCCGGAAAAATATTCGACCGGCACGGGCAGGTCCTTGCCGCCCATAATGCTGTAGGTGCCGCCTTTGCCGAGCAGCGGCGAGACCGCATTATCAATAATCCGGTAGTCGAACGTATCCCCCGCAATGCCCACACCGCCATGGCCGAGCGAGACGACAGGCTCGCCCGGCGTGAAGCGCAACAACGAAAAATCACTGGTGCCGCCGCCAAAATCTCCCACCAGCACGGTCGCCGGCGCGTTCAGGCTGCGGGTGAAGCGATAGCCCGCGGCTTCCGGCTCCAGCGCCACGTCAATCTCGGGAAAACCCGCCTGGGCGTAAGATTCCCGCAGCCGCGCCTCGCCCAGCGTATCATCCGCGAACTCGCCCGCAAATCGCACCGGCCTGCCCGCCGTAATGCGCGCGCCGTCATGCGCCGCCCCCAGCAGCGCGCGCAGAAACAGCGAGACCATCTGCTCCAGCGTGTAAATCCGCCCGAAAATATTCGTCTGCGTGAAACTGCGCTGCGCCAGATACGTCTTCATCGACATGATGAGCCGGCTACCGCCAGGATCATCAAGATACGCCTCAATCGCATGGGGGCCGGCGGCATGGTGCAATGTGCTACGCCCGCCGCCCTCCTCCTTCCAGAAGCACAGCACAGTCCGGAACACATCGAACGCAGCTTCGCCCACCGCAAACCGCGCCGTCTGCACGGAACCATCCGGCGCCAGTACAGAAACCACGCTGTTCGTCGTCCCGAAATCAATGCCGATCAGCCCCGTCATCCGCCGCCCTGCCAAAGTGGAGCGCGGCTTTGAGCGCAGATGGCGCGGCTGTGCAAGTGAGGAAGAAAGACCAAGGGGCTCTGCCCCTTGGAACCCCGCCAACGGCCGCGCCGTTGGATCGGCACTAAACAGGGTCGGAAAAAGGGGCACAGAGCCCCTGGCCTTACTTTCTAACTCGCAAACCGCGTCACCAGCGTCACGGCCTGGCTCAGCGCGTTGGCGAGGGCGGCGCGCTGGGCGGCGACTTCGGCGGCGGGGGTGTTGCCGGTGAGCGGGGCGGTGCCGGTGATGCGCTGTTGTGCCAGCGGCAGAGAGGCCGCACTGATGCTGTCGCTGTTTTTGATGACGACAAGGGTGAGGACGGCGGTGGCCTGGTTGGTGGAGAGGTCTGCCAGCAATTCGGTGAGTTCGCCTTCGAGGATGAGGGAGGCGGTGAGGCGCGAGCCAGGGGAGACGACCGCGGAGAAATCCCCGCTGGCCTGCAGCCAGGTGAGCAGGGATTGCGTGGCGGCATCGGCGGGGCTGACGGCCCAGAGGTTATAATAGTCGATATTCAAGCTGCCATTGGGCTGCAGGATTTGCACGCCTTGCTGGTCCATGCCCGGTGCGGCGGTGATGTCGCGCAGCAGCAGCACCGGCCCGGCGGGGTTTGGCGCGTTCTGGGCGGGCGGCTCGGGCGCCAGCGGCCAGTTGATGCGCGGAATGTAGGTCTGCTGGGGCAGCAGGGAGCCGCAGGCGGTGAGTGCCAGCGGGGCGAACAGGACGAGGCGGCGGTTCATTATTGTGCTCCTTCGGGCGGCGGTGGCGCGCCGAGAATGGCCTGGGAGGGATTGCGCGATAGCGCCGCGGAGAGCGAGCGAAGATTGGCCGTGGTGCTCTTCATGTCCTGCAAAATCGGAATCAGCTGGGATTGCAGGTCCGAGGTGGTTTCATTCGCCTGGTTGATGGTGGCCTGCGAGGAGGCGACGAGTGCCGGCAGCTGGGCGCTGATTTTCGCGAGCTGCGCGGTCGTCTGGTTCAGCTGCGCGATGATCTGCTCCGTCTGCGGCCCGTCCGCGAGGTTGCGGATAGCGGCCGAGGTGCCCGGCAGATTGGTCTGCTGCACCGTGGTGTTGAGGTTGGCGAGCAGCGTGTTGGCCTGGGCGATCGCCTGATGTGCATCGCCGGTGGTTACCTCCTGGTTCAAGGTGGTCATCAGGGAACTCACCTGCGAGACCATGGTGGCGAGGTCGACATGGCTGAGTGAGGACATCACCTGCTCCACCGCGTCCTGAATCTGCGTCAGGGTACTGGGGATGGAGGGGATGACGGTGGAATCCGGCGTCCAGGGCACTTGGGTGATCGGATAGGCGGTAGGGCTGACGAAGCTCAGATCCAGATAGGAGAGACCGGTGATGCCCTGGGGTTCGATCTGCACGCGCAGCCCATGGGCGATCGCGTCATTGATATCCTCACGCTCGCCGATTTTGGTTGGGTCAACAGAGAATCGGACGACGACCTGCTGGTACACTTTCTGGTCGCCCGACCTTCCGCCCGGCGGCGGATATTCGGCGATGACGAGGCCGACATCCGTGACATGGCCGATCGTGACGCCGCGGAATTTCACGGCGGTGCCGATATCGAGCCCCTCCACCGATTCCTGAAAATAGGTCTCGTATTTCTGGCCCGGATGCAGCGTAGCGCCGGCCAGAAAAAAGATCAGTGCCAGCAGAACGGCGATGCCGGTGAGAACGAACATGCCGACCCTGAAGGCGGCGCGCCGGTTTTCCATTTAGAGCGTCTCCCGGTTGAAAAAGGCTTTGACCATAGGGTCTGTTGGATGGTCTTTGAGATCGCGCGGGCGGCCCTCGGCGATCATGCCCTGAGCTTGCGCATCGAGCATGATGCAGCGATCCGCGATGGCGAGGATGGAGGCGAGTTCGTGCGTGACGACCACGAATGTGGCGCCGACCTGGTCCCGCAAATCGAGAATCAGCCGGTCTAGCCCGGCGGATGTGATGGGGTCGAGCCCGGCGGAGGGTTCGTCCAGCAGCAGCACCGGCGGGTCCAGCGCCAAAGCGCGGGCGATGGCGGCGCGTTTGACCATGCCGCCGGAAATTTCAGCCGGCAGGCGGAGTGCCGCATCGCCCAGCCCCACGAGGGCGAGTTTGATGCGGGCGATTTCAGCGCGCGCGGCGGGCGGTAGGTCAGTAAAGACTGCGAGTGGCAGCATGATGTTGTCGAGCAAAGTCATCGAGCCGAACAGCGCGCCGGATTGAAACATCACGCCGATATTTTTGCGCACGGCATCCAGATCGCGCGTGACCGAATGCCCGGTGACGGTGATATCGCCCTCCGTTGGAGGGAGCAGGCCGATCATCTGCTTGAGCAAGGTCGATTTGCCACAGCCCGACCCGCCGAGGATGACGAACACTTCACCGGCCTCGATCTCGAAAGTTACATTCTTGAAAATCGTGCGCGCGCCGAATTTCTGGGTGACGTTGTCGACGGAGATGATCGGCATCAGAGGCCCAGCCGGTAGAATAGCACGGCGAACAACCCGTCGAGCAGCACGGTGGCGACGATGCCGCCGACAACCGCCGAGGTGGCGGCCTCACCCACCGCGCGCGGGCCGTTCCCGGCGGTAAGCCCGGCACGGCAGCCGATGATGGCGATGGCGGCGGCGAAAATCATGCCCTTGAACAGGCCGAGCAGGAAGTCCGACGGGCCGGTGGTTGCGGTAATCTGCCCCGCAATGGCCGATGGCGGAAAGCCGAGCAGCATGAGCACGACGCTCATGCCGAGCAGGCCGGAAATATCCATTGCCACCACAAGACCGGGCATAATCGCCATGGTGGCGGCCATGCGCGGCAGCACGAGCATCGTCTCAGGGTCTATCCCCATCGTGGTCAGCGCCGCGATTTCCTCATTCACGCGCATCGTGCCGAGTTCGGCCGCAAAGGCCGAACCGGTGCGCCCGGCGAGGATGACGGAGACGAGCAACGGCCCCAACTCCCGGAACAGCGAGATCGCGACGAGGTCCGCGACGTAGAGATCCGCCCCGAACTGGCGCATCGGGATCGCGGATTGAAAGGCGAGGATCATGCCGATGAGAAAGCCGAGCATGATGACAAGCGGGAGGGCCTGCAGCCCGGCGCGGTCTGCGATACGGGCAAAATCCGACCCCCGGAGAAAGCGCAGCTTGGCCGGCAGGCCGAGCACCGCGATGATCGTCTCGCCGAAAAACGCGACACGAACGCGAAGCGTCTCGAACGGGCTGCGTGCGGGTCCGGCCTCGCGTTTCTGGCGGGGTGCGTCAGGGTCAGGCAGCGCGGCGCGCAGCTGCGCCAGCAACGCGGTCGCGCGGTCATCCGCGCCGATGAGGGTGACTTGCCCGCCATGGCTGGATTCCATGGCCAGGATGAGGGCCGCGCCGGATGTGTCCAACACGGTCGCCTCGGAAATGTCGAGAAACAACTCATCGCCCGCCGCCCGGCGCGCGGCGCGGATGGCCTTGGGCCACAGCGTGCCGATGCCCATGGCCGAAAGCGGACCGGCAAGCGCGATCCGCTCCGGCGTGACATTGAGCGTGGCGCTCATGAATGCTGCATATGGTTAAGTACCTGAAAAGAGCCGTCATAGATCATGGTCACTGCAACATATAGGACGATGGCAAGCCCAACCCAGGCCAGCCAGCGGAAACGCTGCAACAGCCGGGCGACCAGGCTGGCGGCGATGCCCATGAGGGCGACCGAAACCAGCAGGCCGATGGCGAGCAGAAGCGGATGCGCGCGGGCCGCGCCTGCGACCGCCAGCACGTTATCGAGGCTCATGGAAATATCCGCCACGATGATGCGCCAGATGGCCGTGCGCAGCGTGCCGGCCGGTTTCACCGCCGCATGGGCGTCGGCTTGGCGCAGCTCGCGCGCGGATTTCCAGACGACCCATAGGAGCAATACGCCACCGGCCAGCGTGAGGCCGATGAGGGCCAGCATTTTCAGCGCTACCAGGGCAAAGCCAATGCGAATGACGGTCGCGCCCGCGATTCCGGCCAGAATAGCCTTGCGGCGTTGCTCCGGCGGCAGGCCATTGACCGCGAGACCGATGACCACCGCATTATCTCCCGCCAGCACCAGGTCGATCAGCAGCACCTGGAGCAGAATCGGGGCGAGGGTGAGGGCTTCGTTCACGGAATGGGAAGTGGCGTTGCGGGGTATCGCTTGTCAACGCGGGAGCAGAAGATTAGGCGGAGCATGAAATTCAAGGAGCCCCCATGATCCCCCGTTATTCCCGCCCCCAGGCCGCCGATATCTGGCGCCAAGAGAATAAATACCGGATCTGGTTCGAGATCGAGGCGCTCGCCTGCGAAGGCATGGCGGCCATCGGCGCCATCCCGGCTGAGGCGGCTTCGGTGATCCGCGAACGCGGGGATAAGAAACTGGCCGCAATCAGCGCCGCGGATGTCGAGCGGATTGATGAGATCGAGCGCGAGACGCGCCATGACGTGATCGCGTTCCTCACTTGGCTGGCCGAGGGGGTCGGCCCGGAGAGCCGGTTCGTGCATCAGGGGCTCACCTCGTCGGATGTGCTGGATACCTGTCTTGCCGTGCAGCTCACCCAGGCGGCGGATTTGCTGCTGGCCGATATCGACGACGTGCTGGCCGCGTTGAAGAAGCGGGCGCTCGAACACAAGCACACGCTCACCATCGGCCGCAGCCATGGGATTCACGCGGAGCCCACGAGTTTCGGTCTGAAACTGGCCGGGCATTATGCCGAATTCGCGCGCAACCGGACGCGGCTGGTGGCGGCGCGGGCGGAAATCGCGACCTGCGCGATCTCCGGCGCAGTCGGCACCTTCGCCCATGTGGACCCGCGCGTTGAGGAATATGTGGCGGAAAAGCTCGGCTTGGCGGTGGAGACGGTCTCCACCCAGGTGATTCCGCGCGACCGGCATGCGGCGTTTTTCGCGACGCTCGGCGTCATCGCCTCGGGGATCGAGCGGCTGGCGACGGAGGTGCGGCATTTGCAGCGCTCTGAGGTGCGCGAGGCGGAAGAGTTTTTCCATGCCGGGCAGAAGGGTTCCTCCGCCATGCCGCATAAGCGTAACCCGGTGCTCTCGGAGAATCTTTCCGGGCTGGCGCGGCTGGTGCGCGGCGCGGTGGTTCCGGCGCTGGAGAATGTGGCGCTCTGGCATGAGCGGGATATTTCCCACTCCTCGGTGGAGCGCGGGATTGCGCCGGATGCGACCGTGACGCTGGATTTTGCGCTGAGCCGGCTGGCCGGGATGATCGACAAGCTGACCATCTACCCCGAGCGCATGCAGGAGAACCTGGAGAGCCTGGGCGGCGTGGTGCATTCCGGCGAGGTGCTGCTGGCGCTGACCAAGGCGGGGATTTTGCGCGAGGATGCCTATAAGATCGTGCAGCGCAATGCGATGGCGACCTGGACGCGGCTTGGCCATGGGGATGCGCAGGATTTCCGGACCAATTTGCTGGCAGACCCAGAGGTGGCCGGGCGCGTCTCCGCCGAGATAATCGATGCGGCGATGGATTCGCGGCTGCATCTCGCCCAGGTGGATGCGATTTTCAAACGCGTCTTCGGGTAACGCGCACCATATCGTCTCCCATATCGTTTCCCATGTGTTCGATCATTCTGCGCATCGGCCTGGACGGCGTTTTCATCGGGGCGAATCGCGACGAAATGGTGAACCGCCCCTGGGAGATGCCGGCGGAATATTGGCCCGGCGTGATCGGCGGGCGCGATAGCCTGGCGGGCGGAACCTGGATGGCGTTGAACCGGCACGGGGTGATGGCCGCCGTGCTGAACCGCACGGGCACGCTGGGGCCGACGCCGGGCAAAAAGAGCCGGGGCGAGCTGCCGCTATTGGCGCTGGACCATGCAACCGCGGGCGCTGCCGCCGCCGCTTTGACGGGGCTGGATGCGGGTGCCTATCGCAGTTTCAATCTCGTTGTGGCGGATTCCTCGGAGGCGTTCCTGGTGCGCGGATTGGCAACCGGCCCGGCGGATATTTCGCCGCTTGGGAACGGTGTCACGATGATCACATCCGGCGAGCCCAACGATTTGCAAATGCCGCGCATTGCCCGGCACCTGCCGCGCTTTCAGGCTACGCCGTTTTCCGAATGGGGCGCGCTGCTCGCCGACCGGGGGGATGGAAGGCAAAGCGCGTTGAATATTCCCACCAGAAGCGGCTTCGGCACGGTTTGCGCCTCGATGATCTCACTGCCGCGGCACGGTGCGCCGGAATGGCGGTTCGCGCGGGCGGGCGACAGATTTGCGTTCACAGCATTGAATCTGTGACAGGCTTGCCCCGGATGTTTGCGTAAAACGCGAAGCACCTGCGCGTTGCGCGAATACGCGTTCCCGCTGAAACATGACAGGGGTAGAATCTGTCTCCGTTTACGCAATCAAGGCGAGGAAATGATCAAAATTCTTTTACTGCTGGTGTTCATCATCACGCTTGCCGTGCCGGTGTTCAACCGCACCGGTCCGGCGCTGTTCGGATTTCCGTTTTTCTACTGGTATCAGATGGCGGCGGTGCCCGTATGCTCGCTGCTGATTTTCATCGTCTTCCGCGTCGAAGATAAGGGGGCTGAATAATGGATTACCCCGTCGCGACGGTTGTTTTTCTGGCGCTCATCGCATTCGTCATCATCCTAGGATTCATTGCAGGCCGCTGGAAGGCCGGGGATCTGCACAGCATTGAGGAATGGGGGCTGGGTGGCCGGCGCTTCGGCACCTGGATTTCCTGGTTTCTGATCGGCGGGGATGTATACACCGCCTATACCTTCATCGCGATTCCGGCACTGATGTTCGGGGCGGGTGCGCTCGGCTTCTTCGCGGTGCCTTACACCGTGGTGTGCTACCCGATTCTGTATCTGGTGTTCCCGAAACTCTGGAAAGTGGCGCAGAAGCACGGCTATATCACCGGGCCGGAATTCGTGCGCGGGCGCTACGGCAATCGCTGGCTGGCACTGGCGATCGGCATCACCGGCATTTTCGCCACCATGCCCTATATCGCACTGCAGCTCATCGGCATGCAGACTGTCATCGGCGCGCTGGGCATTCCCGGACATATTCCGCTCATCATCGCCTTCGCGGTGCTGGCGGCATTCACCTATACTTCCGGCCTGCGCGCACCGGCGATGATCTCCATCGTGAAGGACCTGCTGATCTACCTCACCGTCATCGTCGCCGTCATCGTCATCCCGGCGGAGCTGGGCGGGTTCGGCGCGATTTTCGCGAAAATCGCCCCGGCGAAGCTGATTCTCGCCACGCCGCCTGCGGGCAGCGGCGGGTCTTATACCAGCTACGCGACGCTGGCGCTGGGCTCGGCCATGGCGCTGTTTTTATACCCGCATACCACCACGGGCATTCTCAGCGCTTCCAGCCCGCGCGTCATCCGGCGCAATGCGGCGCTCCTGCCCGCCTATACGATCATGCTCGGGCTGCTGGCGCTCATGGGTTTCATGGCGGTGGCGTCCGGCGTGAAGACCATGCCGCAATTCGCCGCCGGGTTTAAGCATTACGGCCCCAGCTTCGCGGTGCCGGCGCTGGTGCTGAATTCCTTCCCCGGCTGGTTCGTCGGCGTGGCGTTCGGCGCCATCGCCGTCGGCGCGCTGGTGCCCGCCGCGATCATGGCGATTGCTTCGGCGAATATCTTCACGCGGGATATTTACAAGCAATTCGTCTCGGGTGCGGGAAATGAGGCGCGGATCGCGAAGCTGTTCTCGATCTTCATGGTGATCGGGGCCGTGGCGTTCATTCTCGTCATCCCCAGCACCTATGCCGTGCAGCTGCAGCTGCTGGGCGGCATGTGGATCATCCAGACCTTCCCGGCGATCGTGTTCTCGGTATTCACCCGGTTCTTCAACGGCTGGGCGCTGCTGGTGGGCTGGGCCGTGGGGATTGTGAGCGCGACCTGGCTGGTGGCGCTCAACCATTTCGCGGGGTCCACCTGGGCGTTCCATGTGCTGGGCTTCACCGTGCCGAGCTATATCGCGCTGGCCACCGTGATCGTGAATGCGGTGATCGCTGCGGTGCTGAGCGTCGTGCTCAACGCCCTGGCCTCCGACCGGACGCAGGATGCGACCGTAGCGGCGGATTACGTGTAAGACGCTGAATATTGGGGGGCGGCGACCCCGCCCCCCAATAAATGGTTAGAAAATCTTGTTGATCAGATCATCGCCGATGCCGAAACCCGCACCGGTGACAATCGCCCGGCCGAAGCCGGAATTGAACAGACCGCCCAGAAACCCGCCGCCCTGCTGCGGATAGCCGCCGTAATTCTGTTGCGGATAGCCTTGCTGGGGGTAGCTCTGCTGCGGATAGGGTTGCGGCTGGTTGCCCCAGGGGGCGGATTGCTGCGGCAATTGCTGCGGTAGCTGCTGCGCGGCCTGTGCCTGATTCTCAACAAACCCATGCAGCGCCTGCAGCAGATTGGAAACCTGATTCTGCTCGGCCTGGATCGCGAGGGCGATGCTCTTTAGGTCCAGGAGCCATTCCCGCGCATCCGGATTGCCGGCCTGGGTGGCGGCCTGAAGTTTCTGGGCAAGCTCCTTCAACTCCTGAACCGTCTGCCCGGCCTGGGTTTGCAGCTGGCTGTACTGGCTGTCGATGGTCTGGATATCCATGATGACCCTCCTTGGTTCATGCCAATATAGGGCGATCCGGCAAAAATGCCGAGGGGCGAAAAAGCCCGTCATGCCCCCGCGCGCACGGGGAGTGACGGACGCGCCCGTGTCTCAGGCGGCTTTTTTCGAGCCTGTGCGATAGGCGGCGCAGGCCTCGCCGAAGGCGGCAAACAGGCGTTTGCGGTCGGGGAAATGCGTGACTTCCCATTCCGGGTGCCATTGTACGGCGATGGCGAAATTTTTCGCCCCCTCCACGCGCACCGCCTCGATCGTGCCATCCGGGGCGCGAGCCTCCACGACGAGCCCGGCGGCGAGCTGGTCGATCGCCTGGCCATGCAGGGAGTTCACCTGAATTTTCTCGGCACCCGAAATACGCGCGAGCTGGCCGGTAAGCGTGACCTCATGCTTGGGCGCGAAGCGCTGCTCGCCCTCCCCGGCCCGGTGGTCCATGCGGCCGGGCACGTGATGCACCTCCTGGAACAGCGTGCCGCCCATGGCGACATTCAGCTCCTGCATGCCCCTGCAGATGCACAAAATAGGGATACCGCGCTCAATGGCGGCGAGGATGAGCGGCAGGGTCGTCGCATCGCGCTCGGGGTCGTGGAAATCCGGCGTGGCGTCGAAATCCGCGCCATAACGCATCGGGGCGACATTCGAGGGGCTGCCGTTGAACATGATGCCGTCCAGCCGGCCCAGCAGCTCAAGCATCTGGTCGCCCTCGGGCGGGATGAGCACGGGCAGCGCCGCCGAGGCGGCGATGAGCGCCGCACCGTAGCGCGCGGGTGTTGCGTGCTGGATATAGCCCGCAATGAGCTTGGTGCAGGCTGGAATGCCGACGATGCTATGTGCCATGATTTCAAGTCTCCGATGTGGCAAAACTTAAACTGGGGCGCAGGCTCGCTGCAAGCATCGCGGCCAGGGCGCATAGCAGCATCGTGGCCGCCATGGGCCTTGCCGTGCCATCCGCCAGAACGCCCACGGAAAGCCCGGCAACGGCGCCGCCAGTGTACTGCATGGTGCCCAGCAATGCCGAGGCGCTGCCGGCATGGGCCTGATGGCGCGAGAGCGCGCCGACCATCGAGCATGGCTGGATGAGGCCGAACCCGGCCTCGGAGAGCAGCAAGGCGCCGACAATGGCAAAAGGCCCCAGCGGGTGCCAGGCGAGCACGACCAGCAAGAGACATGCCGCAACCAGAATGGGGACGGCGACGCTGATCACCGGGCCGATGCTGAAGCGGTTCACAAGCATGGGGTTGAGCTGGTTGTAGCCGATATAAGCGATGGAGTTCATGCCGAAGAGCGCGGCATAGGCGGTGGTGCTCCAGCCGAACCCGGCAATGAAGATTTGCGGCGTGGCCGCAAGATAAGCGAACAGGCAGGCCGAGGTGAAGCTGCCGACGAAAGCGTGGGTGAGGAAGGCGCGCTCCCTGAAGATTACGCCATAGCGCACGATGACCGGGATGAGCCCAAGCCGGGTGCGCCGCGCAGGGGGCAAGGTGTCCGGCAGCAGGAACCAGGTGGCGGCGATGGCGATCACGCCGTAGAGCGCGCTGGCGAGGAAAATCATCCGCCAACTTGCCACCAGCACGAAGATCGAGCCCAGCATCGGGGCGAGGATCGGCGCCACGCCCATGACCAGCATCAGTTGGGAGAACATTTTGGCCGCGGCTGGGCCGTCGGCCAGATCGCGCACCATCGCGCGTGGAATCACCACGCCCGCGGAGCAGCCGAGTGCGGCCAGAAAGCGGAAGACGACAAGGGTTTGCACATTCCAGCTCAACCAGCAGCCAAGCGAGGCGAAGGTGTAGATGACCATGCCGATGAGCAGTGGCAGGCGGCGGCCCAGCCGGTCCGACAGCGCGCCCTGGGTCATCTGGCCGAATGCCAGGCCGATAAAATAGGCGGCAAGCGAGTATTGCGGCGCGGCCGTGTCATGCAAATCCCGCGCGATGGCCGGAAAGGCCGGGAGGTACATATCCGTGGAGACTGGGCCGACCGCGATAAGAAAACCAAGCAAAAGCGGTAGTTTTTTTGTTACGGAGCGAGCCATATGAAGGGTTTAGGCGAGTGCACCGAGCCGGTGAAGCGCATGGCGCGCATCGGAGCCCTGAGCCTGATGCCGGGACTTACGCCGCGCGGGCGTACTGGTCTTTCCCCCCCGCCGCCATTGTTGTACGTCCTTGGCCATGAAACGCATGTCCGAACTGAGCCGGAAAACCTCCGAGACCGATATTCTGCTGCGCCTGAATCTGGATGGATCGGGCAAAGGCAAAATCTCCACAGGCGTCGGGTTTTTCGACCATATGCTCACCGCCTTCACGCGCCACGGCCTGTTCGACCTCGATGTGAAGGCCAAGGGCGATCTGCATATCGATTCCCACCACACGGTTGAGGATGTCGGCATCGTGCTCGGCCAGTCGCTCGGCCACGCGCTGGGCGACAAGCGCGGCATCCATCGCTTCGGCCAGGCAAGCGTGCCGATGGACGAGGCGCTCGTGGAGGCCGTGATCGACCTTTCAGGGCGGCCCTTTTTATGCTGGGGCGTGAAATTCGAGCGCGAGATGCTGGGCGCCATGGATACGCAGCTGGTGGAGGAGTTTTTCCGCGCCTTCAGCGGCAACGGGCTGTTCACGCTGCATGTGCGCCAGCTCGCGGGCACGAATGCCCACCATGTCGCGGAAGCCGCGTTCAAGGCCGTGGCGCGGGCGCTGCGGGCGGCGGTGGCGGAAGATCCGCGCGCATCCGGGCAAATCCCCTCGACCAAGGGCGTCATCTGACCGGGATGCGGGTCGCGGTCATCGATTATAACAGCGGCAATCTGGCTTCAGCCGCCCGGGGGCTCATGCTGGCCGCGCAGCAGCGCGGGATTGCGGCGGATGTGCGCGTCACCTCAGACCCGGAATGGGTCGCGCGGGCAGACCGCATCGTGTTGCCCGGCCAAGGGGCCTTCGCCGATTGCGCGGCGGGGCTGGCGGCGGTGGATGGGCTGCAGGAGGCGATGTTCGCGCGGGTGGACGCGGGCGCACCGTTTCTCGGCATTTGCGTCGGCATGCAGCTGATGGCGGCGCGCGGCCTGGAATATGGCGCGACACCGGGTTTCGGATGGGTGACCGGCGAGATCGCCAAGCTGCCCACGCGCACGCAGCGCCTGCCGCATATGGGCTGGAACGAGCTGGCCTTCACGCCCGGCGCGCATAAGCTGCTGGACGGGTTGCAGCCGGGCGACCATGCGTATTTCGTCCATTCCTACGCGCTGGCGCAGGCGCAGGCCGAACAGGTCATCGCCACGACAGATTATGATGGCCCCGTGGTGGCCATGGTCGCTGCCGGGAACCGGGCCGGCACGCAATTTCATGTCGAGAAAAGCCAGCTTGTCGGCCTGCGGATTCTTGGAAACTTCCTTTCCTGGACACCTTGATCGCATTCCTTCGCCGAATGTCACGCCGCATCCCTTGATTACCACGCCCGCACGCGCGATTAGGCAGCGGTGAAACAAGATATGCCAAAACCCGCCACGCTGCTGGCCGAGCGCATCGAGCGTTTTGAAGATGAAGCCGATCTGCACGCAATTTCCGAGGCGGCGACGGCGGCCGTGCTCGATGGCGGGGGATTCGGCTGGGTGAAACCGCCGAAAGCCGCGATGGTGGAGCAGTATTTCAAAGGTGTGCTGCTGGTGCCCGAACGGGAGCTGATCGTGGGGCGGATGGATGGCGTGATCTATGGCGCGGTGCAGCTGCACAAGCCCTCGCGCAATAACGAGGCGCAGGCGCATGCGGTCACACTGATGCATCATTTCGTCGCCCCCTATGCGCGCGGCCA
>Ga0116227_10007783_pt1 | contig 20675 bp, 10 predicted proteins | sample S1TSphgellanicum_FD_89693 | JGI IMG/M metagenome (GOLD analysis project Ga0116227, IMG submission 89693) | Host-associated microbial communities from peat moss isolated from Minnesota, USA - S1T2_Fb - Sphagnum magellanicum MG | ecosystem: Host-associated > Plants > Peat moss > Unclassified...
AAAATTGTAAGAAAATTGTAAGAATTTGTGTTACGAAGATGAGTTTCAAAAATTGTAAGAAAATTGTAAGAATTTGTGTTACGAAGATGAGTTTCAAAAATTGTAAGAAAATTGTAAGAATTTTGTGTTACGAAGATGAGTTTCAAAAATTGTAAGAAAATTGTAAGAATTTTGTGTTACGAAGATGAGTTTGAGTTAGTGAACAAGAAGAAGACAATGGTAGTACGTACACCTGCAAAGAAGAAAGAAGAGCTTGCTTGCAGCAGCATCAGGTGTACATAAAAAGCAATCTGGTTGCCATTTGTGACCTGACTTCAACATGGACTGACTTGACTTAACTTGCACCCCCATCACTTGCAGAGTCTTCTCTTCTGCCTACAAAAAAGTTCTGGCCAAGGAGTCAGTCTTTTTGGTCAATTTTCTCATGGCCTCAAAGTGGCAATCCTCAACCCCATGGGGTGATGGATGGCTCATTGGTATGGCCCATTCTGGGACCCTTGGACCTCAACAAAAGGTCCTGGGTTCATCAAACTGGTGTCAGGCACTTCTCGGGTTTTTTTTTTTTTTTTTTTTGGAAGAGAACCTCGGGGCTGCTTGTCTCTTATTATTATTATTATTTTAAAATAATCTTTGGGTAAGGTTTTGCATTTTTTTTAAATAAAAAAAATTCAAGAACCTCCGGTTAAGGAAAATATATATTTTTCAAACATGGGGGTTCTTGGGTATTAGGGTTTTTATTTTTTTGTCAAGGGGTTTTGGTCTAGGTAGAGTTAGAGTTTAAGGATTAAATTGTCAAAACAAAAAAAAAACAAAAAAAAATTGATCATTGCAATTACAAGGCAAGTAGTTGCATATGTTTCTATTTGAAAACAATGAAACTATATTTAACTTGCAACAATTATGTCTTTAATGTCTACTCACTACTCATGTATACACCAACATTTTTTTTCATAGTTGGGCTTTCGTGTCAAAATGAGATCAAAGGAACCACAAGCATTACTTTACATTAGTCCTACATATCTTTTTCCCTCAAAATAACTTTTTCATGCGAATGAATTTTTGAATGAATTTTTTTGCAACTTGTTATGAAAAATGATCAAACTTTCTTCAATAATTCAAAAGAAATTTTTTTATCATTTTTGAATAAATATGAATTTGTAAAAATGTACATATTTTTTGTAGATTCTATGTTTGATCTTGAAAAATGATGATAATTTGAAGTCATACCAAAAATTGTTAATTTCTTAAAGTTGAATTTAATGCAATATTATTTTATTTTATTTTTAATATATCATGTACATTATACTCCATTTATATTTGGTAAAACACTTTTGAAGTTTTGAAATTCTAAATTTTCAAACGTACATATTTTGAATTTTCAAAGTTTTAAAATTCCACATTTTTGAAATTGTGAATGTTTTTTTAATGTGTCTAATAGGTTATTATCATCTCATATTTTTTACCATCAACTTATTTATATTACATGAGTCCTTTGAAAGTCCTTTGTAAAAATGTCCTTTTTTTATGACAATTTTTTTCATTTTCAAAAATCCTTAACTAAACCAAAACTTAAGATTGGATCAAATGGATTTTAATTTGAATATCTTGACATTCATATGTGTTAGAAAAAAATAATCTACCATGATTACCATGGTTTCAAATGGTAAAGTATATCTATATATATATATAGTTTTTCATGACAAAATTTAACATTTGATGTCCTTTGTGGCTCCATTGACTATGTTTTGACCCTTTTGGGCACTTGACATCAGACCAACCATCCAATAAGTGATTAATTTAACTAAACAAACATATGATTTCAACATTATAAATTACAAATGACAACATCATATATCACAAATGATAACAAAATGGACTTCATAGGCTTCTAAAACAACATTTTAATAAAGTGTTGATTGACCCACAAAAAAAAAAACATAAACAATTATCACATAAATTTAACTTATATTGCAACTTGCAATATATGACTCCAAAACAAGACTAATAGAATTTACAAAGACCCCATAGCTCCCAACCCTAATTGAACACACATTGAAGACTATAGGGCCATTCATTATTTTAGCCCATTTCATCACAAGAAATTATAACAAATGTAAGGTAAAGAAATATCCTACATTGCAACATAAAGTGGGTCTTCAATCTTCAGTTTCAATGTTGCAAATGCACCAAGAAAATGACACAATCAAAATATTTGCATGAGAAAAATTGCTAACAAAAAAAAACACACATTGAGGATGAAAGAAAAAAATTAAACTTGAAATCAACTGAAATCAAAACTTATCTTCTTCAACCAAGTTTTGTTCCTTAATCATTTTTCTGTATTTTTCAATCATAACAAAATCCATTTTCAAAAATTTAACCATGATATTAAGTTTTGATGGTCCATCACACTCAACATAAGCACCATTGGGCCAATTTTTTTATGATGAAGATGAGTCAATTTAGATTTTCAATCCCAAGTTTAGATTGTTTCAAATTAGTGATGATACCTACAACACTAAAAATTCATTCTATTTTGATTTGTGATCCCACAATGCCAAGAATTTAACAAATGAGGAAAGGAGACATGAAGAAATTGCACAACATGATTTGTTGACCAAACTTGAAGGTTTTCAATATTTGTTGGTCAAATTGACAATTGTTGATATATTTGCAATTTCATCTCCAAGGTGGATGTGATTGCATCATCACTTGATACAATCTATTGAAAAAATAGGTCATCATCTTCAACTACCATTGGTTGATTTGTTGGTTCCCTAATAGGGTTCAAATAAAAGACCACATGTAATAAAAAAGGACACACAATATTATTGTCAATCTATCACAATTTGAATGGCATGTGCATTGCCCACAAAATCTCGTATAAGCTTCATGTTCTTAAAATATGATAGGTCAAATATGATAGGCAACATGTTATGGGCATTGGTTGTAAGTTAAAGCAAAAGCCACGAACATAGTTAGAATATTGATGACTTGTGCCATCATCCACAATTTGAATTCCTACAATTTTAAATCAAAGTCCCCACAAATCAATGATTGATTTAAAGTTTGAACCTAAGCCACATCAGTTTTCATGGCAATGCATAAGGTGAAGATAAAATAAAGTGCCCACAACAACAACCAATAACTTGCACTTTGGTTCAAAACACAAAGTTTCGCAATAAGGAATAATGTATTTATAATGGCTTGAGTACCAACCCATCTGAAATATTAACATCTTAGAAGATAAATGAGTAGCTTGTTGTTGTCCATAACAAATGGAAATAACATTATAATATTCCAATGTTTATTGAAATTGGATGGCTCAAGAAGCAAATCATGTCATCACCAAAGTTTTCAACATTTTGGTAAGTAGCCTTGTAATTAAAAAAATATTTTCCACTTGCGCCCCCCCAACCCAATTTTTTTGTTCAAGTGTGGTCTTTTGCAATGATGATGGAATTTCTCTCAACTTGATTTATGAAAATCCAACACACATTTTAGTATTTTAAGTAGCATATTGGGATGCCTTTGACATGACTTTACAAATGGGCATATTAGATCAAGGGCAAAACAAGAAACCATAGAAGTCAATGCAAAATTCAAAATGTTTAAGTTAGACCTTTAATCTTTAACATATGCAAATACTTTGTCAAGTAAACCAAAAGAATCTAGCAAACCTTTAACTTGGTTTGCCACACTTGCACTTGTAATGTTATGTACTTCAAAGATCCCAATTATCATAGGGGTGGGCTTTGACGAAGTGTTGATGAAGCTCACAACCAAAGCAAAGGTATCGAAGCTCACACAAAACATTCAAGGTCAAATGAACATGTACAAGTAATACAAGATTCAAGGGTTAGGATGACACACTTCTCCCTCGTTGTTTCCACCACATTTAGGAGCATTTCAATTACCATTTGACAATAAGATGGAAACTATACACACCCCCATTTATTGTTAAACCAAACACCATAACCATAGATTTTTAATGGAATATAGGGGATAATAACCCTCTACAACATATAGAACCAAGTTTTCCAAAAATGCCTATTGTAAGGAATATGAAATTTTGTTATATGGTCATTGGATGCCAAAAACAATGTGATTTGAGAAGGGGGGACAATTTTCGGGTTTTTATAACATTCTACAACAACAAAAATCCCCATTTCTAAAACATATTTGGATGTTCATGACAAGCATGTTTTTTAAGCATTTGTGTTGTGGTTCTTGTTGTAGCTCATAAGGCCTTTATGTTTTCCTTGGGCATCAATGTGCTCCAATTGAATAGGGTGACAAACAAGACATCACATCATTTGCAAGTTGTAAATGTTCACTATTGCACCATTATTCATCACAAAAAAAGCCAAAGAGGTTAATGATCGATGACTAGGAAATCATACACTTTAATTAGCCAATACTTTTGGAGTCAAACTTTCCCAAGTTGCATCTAGGTCAACATTTGACACCTCATGTGATCAAAGTTCAACTTCAAATTAATGTCATTTTTTTCATGACATCAAATTGTTATTACATGTTGTGTGGCATTCATAAATGCCATTATAATAATCCTTATATGGGTTATGTTCTACTAACTATTGTTTAGAAAACAAATGAAGAGAACTTACACCTAGGCGAACTCAATGGCATCATCCTCATCACAAAATGCTATTGGAAGTTGTGACATCATGGCACAAACCTTGTTGATGCAAAAAACTAATGAAAGAAAAATAAAAAAGGTGATGAAGAAAGAAAAACTTATTTATAATAGATGATAACCACTTCAATGACCACAATGATGAAATTTATGATGTGACCACTATGATGACCACCACAATGATGACCACAAAAATTATGATGTTTTGTAACAAAAACTTGTAACAACAATTTCGACAATGTAGTTTAAACCTTGGACCTCAATGAAAAATCTAAAACAAAAACTTACCTAGTTGTAGCCAAAAATAATGTTGATGGTGATGGAGCAAAAAACTTCATGATGGTAATATAGTAGAAACTAGAAACCTTAATGATGGTAATGTAGTAAAAACCTTGACAATGAAGCAACTTGAAACATGTTTTGTTTTTTGCTCGTAGCAACCATTTCAACAAAAATGAAACAAATAAGGAAAGTGAGAAAGGAAAGCAAAAAATAGGAGGGAGAGGGAAAAAGGCATTGGAAAACAACAACAACAAAAGCTCACATGCAAAATAGTGAGCTTCTTGTCAAGCAAAAACCAAAGCTTGCTATGAAGGGATCAATGGAATGCAATGTGCAACAAAAAAAAATCAGAACCCTAAACCCTAGGGTTGGAAAAAAGAATTGGGACCTTGAAAATTTTTGAAACACAAATTAGTGCAAGGTTTGGAGAATTTTGTGGAATTGATGATCATCAAATTTTGGGGTTGAAATTGGATCTTAAAATAAGGTAATTCCTAGTGTAAGGTCTTTGGTTGAGTATTTAAATAAAGGTCTAGGTCATTGTAAGGTATGTAAAACTAGAATTATAATCATCAATTATTACCCAAATGTTCAAAGAATTGCCCAACATTGGTTTGTTCAAATGAATGTTGATTAATTATTGATTATTTTTCATAATTGTCAAATAGTTATTTTTTTATAAAAATGGTGTTAAATAGCTCAACAATATCAATATTAAAAAATGGGTGCCAACTAGGTTATCAATATTTGGGGGTAAATAATCATTAATTATGCATAAAATAGGCTTATCAAATAACCAATTAATCAACATCAGTTATGGTACCAATTATTAACTAATTATAGGGTTTTTAACCCAAAAAAAACATTTTTTCTTCCTTATTTTTTGGTTTTCTATCATAAATTTTAAAATTGTTTTAAGATTGATACTTATTTAAATGATAATTAAGTTAGTTGGGTAGACTATTATATTTTGAAATTTTTATATTAGTTGGTTACGTTATTAATTAGTTTTTTAAAAAATCAATAATTGATTAGTACATTATTAATAAACAAGTTGATAATTGGGTCAAAACTCAATAGCTAGTCAACATTGGTTCAAAGTTCAAACCCAATGGAAAACATGTGAAATTCTTGTAGGCCCTTTGTTAATGAACTTGTCCTGCGGTTGCCAACAACTTGTCAAGTTAGGTCCATTGTTGTGTTTCAAATGAAAAAGGAAAAAATGGTAGTCTTTCATTTTTTCATTTGTGTTAAGAAAAAAACAAAATGGTAATCTTCCATGTGAAGACTTAATAAAATTTGATTACCATAAACCAAATATGGAAATAAAAACCTTTTAAACATTTTTTTATATTTTTGACTATTTACTCAAATCAAATGTAAACATTTGGTGATTATTATTATTATATTTGAGTTGTGATAATTAAAAATGACAAAAAAAATCATTTTCACATCTTTAATTTTTTATTTCACATTTATAAAAAAATTCACCAATAAAAAAGGTTGGCTACAATGAAATAAATATGTAGTTTTTTCCATTTTTGAGTTGATTGGTGGTAGAGTTTTTCATTTTTTGGAAAAGGATGTATATGGTTCCAATATCTTTGGGACTATTGCAATCATGACATTTTTGTTATTTTGGGGTGAATGACTTGGCTACTACATTGTTCTTCAATTAAAGATTAAATGGTGATCCTTTTTGGAAATTGAGAATCAAGCAATGGCAACTACAAATAGTTTGAAAATGCTCCACTTTCTACTCCCATAAATACAAATTTCATCTTCAAATATTGCCACTTCTTTTCAACAATTTGCAAAAATCATTTAAGGACCATATATAAGAACCAAAAATATCATTACAATGTCACATCAACCACATAAATCACAAATAGAGGTAGCAAGCCATATGAACAAATATTTTATATTGTTATGGACACAACATCAATGGTGTCCAAGTGTTTTTTAGCAAAGCCCTAATTCTGAATCATGTTTTTTGTAATTAAACTTAGTTCCAAAACAACATTTTCTTTAGATAATTGACATAGGACCTATCACCTAAGTAAAAAAAATGTAATTTAACTTTTGATAACAAAAAACGGCCTGAGTTGGTAATGACATAAAATGTATTTGAAGACAATAAGAGTTCACAAACAAATACCATATGCAGAAAACATACTCTTATAACAAGAGAATGTCCATGTGATATGTAGGCATCACATTAAGGATAAATTGTTCTAAAACTACATTCAAATCTAGTGGTAAGTGGTTAATAATTCAATGTTAAGAAATTTTCAATTTTTGATTGATTCACACCCAAAATGATACACAACATCAAATTTGATGTGGTTGTTTACATGGTAGTTAGTGGTAACTTGATGTTAGGACCCTTCTAACATCAAATCTTAAGAAAACCTAAAATTTCAATTAGAATAAGAATGTTATGCATTAGCTCATAAAAAGACTATTTAATGCAAATGTTTGTGTTGAGTGCCAAAATTTCTTAATTCCTAATCTTTGAGAACATGCAACAATTTTTGGGAATTACATCATCTTCATTCCAACATCTCTTTGAATAACAAAGCTCTAACAACAACAAATTGTAAACTTTCTTTCATTGCGCAAAATCTACTCACATTCCTTTTCACATCTTTGATTTTTCTTTTAAAAAAGAAAAGAACATAAGGACATATTTGAAGATGCTCATGTATTAAATGATGTTTTAGATATGTGTTGCATGAGGATACAAATTGATGCAACTTAGACATTTAAAAAACTTGAAGAGACAATACAAACAAAAATTGATGCAATTTTAGGCTTGGAAAGATTTCATAATTTGCAAACTTATTGATGCCATTGATGCATTCTCAATGTTCACTTCTTGGTATGAAATTGAAAAAGCAACAAACTAAAATGCTTAAAACAATGGGATCCAAGATGAAATTTTGAACTCTTTGTCTCAAAATGAAACATTAACAATGGCAAAGGAAAAAACTCCTAGGACTTCAACCATAAACATCTTTATAGCCATGGTCTATTTTACACAATTTTTTTTTTTTTGGCAAGTTGTGACAATGCTATAATGTTGTAGTAACAAGGGGATGGAAAGATGAACACAAATCATGTCAACAACAAAAAAATTCCAAAGACATTGTTGGTGTAGTCCACTAATCCAACAACCATACCTTATGGTTAACTTACAAATTTAATAACTACCATGTGTGAATATGATTAGCCCTATGTAGGTCTAGTAGCTACGATTTAACCCCAACTACTCACATTAGTGCTAGGTTTAAACCATTGCCTTTGACGATAGTCAGTTAGTGCTAGGTTTAAACCACTTCCTTTGAGGAGAGTGTGCATCATTGTTCACGATCCTTTGTACAAAAGAAGTGGCATTTGAAAAGAAAAAGGAAAAAAAAAATCAATATTAGGGAACAAACCATTAGGATCCTTAATATCATGTGTGAGTGTAACTTAAGTACACTATATATAAGAATTGTGTAAATAAGTACACTTGTTTATACCGGTGCCAACTCTTATATGTAGTGTACATGGAAGATGTAAATAAGTAAAGACATATCAACTTTTGGGAGTACTTCCACCCCACTTCCACCCAAAACAAAAAAATCTCAACTTGCAAAAAACAAACCAACTAGAGCTATTTGCATCAAGAATCTCAACTTGGAAAATTTTCAAACATTGTGAGTGTGTTTGAGATTTTTCCAAGTTGACAAAGGACATGCAATAAATTAAGTACCCAGCAAGCCTTTCTTCAAAGGTACACTACCTACTTGTGGTTGGTTTGGGTTACCCAATTAAAAAATCTGAACTTGTTGCAAAAAAGCCAAGAAAACATTCCCATTAGAAATCTCAAACTTGTGTGAGGTTTTGGTGTTGGGTGGGTGGTACTTCTACCCTAACCAAAAATCTTTGGATGGGGGAAGAGTTTTGCCATTGCTGTGATCTTCGGAAAGCAGAATGTGAAATTGGTTCTAATAAGGTAAAACTTCCAAAAGTTGGATCCAATGTGATAGTCCTTGTCCCTGTGAGGCCAGGGCCCAACAAAGGAGAAATTTTCTTGAGCTTGTTATGGTCGAGGTGCTTGCACCCCAACTAAATATCTCAACTTGTTGCAAAAAACCAACAATACTTTTGTATGAGAAATCTGAAGTTATTGGTGCATTTGGTGGGGGCTGGGTACTTGCACCCCAACCCAAAATGTCAACTTGTTGCAAAAAACTTACAAAATTTTGCCATAAGAAATCTCATGCTTAAAACCCATTAAACTCTCCCATGAAAAATCTCAAGCTTAAAACCCACAAAACTTTCCCATAAGAAATTCTCATGCTTAAAAACCCACAAAACTTTTCCATAAGAAATCTCAAGTTTAAAACCCACAAAACTTTTCCCTAAGAAATCTCAAGTTTAAAAACCCACAAAACTTTCCCATAAGAAATCTCAAGTTTAAAGCCCACAAAACTTTTCCCTAAGAAATCTCAAGTTTAAAACCCTTAAAACTTTTCCTTAAGACATCTCAAGCTTAAAACCCACAAAACTTTCCCATAAGAAATCTCATGCTTTCCCCAACTAAAAATCTCAAGTTGTTGCCAAAACCCCAAAAAAGACCTTTTGCATAAGAAATGTCATACTTTTGGGTTGGGAGAGGGTACTTACGCCCGACTAAAAATCTTAACTTGCAAGCAGGCAACTAAGGATTTCCCTACCAATTTTTTCAAAAAACATGTGCAAATCTCAAAACTGTTAGCTGCAAAAAAGCCTCAACTCTTGTTGTTTGCTGACAAGTTGAGATTTGTTGGGGTTGCTTTTACAACAACGCAAGCTTCTACCAACAACCTGCTTCTCGAAGAGTGTATGTATGTACTATGTACCCCGGTGTTGGTATTGTACATAGGCCTTTGGTTGGTACCATAGTTATGACCCATGTTCAACATTTGTTTGTTGAATATTTATTTTTTTTTAAAAAATAAGCTTCAGCAGTTTCAAATTTAATTTTCCAAAATTTGAACAATTGAGGAATAAGTATGCAAAAAATACATCTTGTGTTATGCATTTTGTAATAGTAACTTTAATAGTTTTCAATTTTCAACAATTTTGATAAATATTAATATTTTTTTTTTCCAGCTAGACCTTTTGTGAATTATTTTGTGCCAAACATCAGTTGTAGGTATAGTATCTTGTAGGTAGATTAAAGGACCTTGGAAGTTTATTATGACCTTATACCAATACCAACTTCCTAGGGACTTGAGGTAATGCCAACCTTATATACCAGTTGTAATACTAGACCAATACCCTGATACACATTACTCTAATACCTAGGGAGAAGCAAGGTGCTTAATAATCAATTTTTTTGTAAATTATATTTAGTAGTAAAAATAATTAAAAAATCAGCAATATATTAACAAATGAAGCTATTGTGCTTCAAAACCTCACTCAAATTTTTGACATGGCAAGCACATATTTTTGGCAATTCTAAAAGTTAATTATTTAGTGCCAAACTAGTTTAGTTACAACAATATGTACCATTGTTAGGTGGTTTTCAAAAAAATTTATGAGAACCTTAAAGGGTTTCAGGTCAATTCTTTAATGAAAATCTATGAGTATCACCAATGATGATACATGTTATGAAAACTTGACCATGAGAATCAAGCAAGGTGTGAGAACCTAGAGAGGTATGAAAAAAAATTGTCAATTTTCAATTAGGTTTTAAGTTTAGGCTTTGATTTGAAGTGGCATCATTGTTCAATGGTAACATGAAATAGAACATAAACGAAGCCAAGCCTTTGCTTGGTGTTGTCATGTTTTATCAGTGCTTTTTTTTTTTTTGTTCCTTCCTTGTTTTATTGTTTTTTTTGTTGTTCGATGTTTCATTGTTTTGTGCTTTGTTGTTCTTTTTTTCATTGCTCCTTGTTTTACTTCTCTTTTTTCATTGTTCCTTTACTTTGATGTTCTTTCCTTCATTGCTTTATGCTTCGTTACTTCCATGTTTCAGTGTTCCCTTTTTTGTTATATCTTGGTTTTGTTGTTCCTTTGCTTTGTTACATCTTGATGGCACTTTAGGTATCCTTTTGATTTATCTTTGTTTTTTTGTTATTCCTTTGTTTCGTTGCTCTACATTTGCTTACTTTTTTTTTTGGTATAGATCGATACTTCCCTTTTCTCCATCTCTCTTGCACATGTTAAAGTTTTAGAATTTGAAGTTGAATTCAACTTATAAGTTTTTTTTCAACTTTTTTTTTCCCCTTTTTTGTTTGCTAGTTGTTTTTAATATGTTTTTCCAAAATTTTTCGATTTTTTTCTTGTTCTTGTTGCATTGCATTTTTCATAATTCCTATTTTTCCTATTTTTTTATTTAATTTTTTTCTAATAATTTTTTGTTTGATTGCTACTTTTCATAGAGATTTTTGTATGTTGGAAGAAGTTGGGCATTTTTTTGTTTGTTTTACTTTTTGCCAATGATTATTAGAATTAAATTTTTTTTTTATAAATGTTTAGATTCTAAATAACTTTTTTAGGTCAACAACAACTAAAACATAAGACACTAAAAACACATTTAAAATACCCTTTGACAAAATATTTTTTGGTTTCGACTTTTCCATTCTAATTTACACCTCTTGTGAAAATTGTTGTTGTAAAATGGAAAATAAGAGTTTGTAAACACAATCCAACACTATTATTAGCAATGAAGAAATAATGAAAAAGTTGAAATATTTTGAAATATGCAAAAGTTGCATGTCCAAAAAGATTTATGAAGACCCCATGATAAAAATGCATTGTGTTGGTCCTTATATGTTATAAATGACAATGACATTGTTGATGGAAGAAAACCTTAGATCATGTGTTGTATCTTTTTTCACATTAATCCTATCCTTTTTAATCCAAGAACAAAGAAAGGAAAGGAATTATATCATATTATTCAAAAATAGAATAGCAACACTGAAAAAAGATGTGGATGTAAATTATGATTTACTTGTAATAAAAAGAAGGCTAGATTGATTATTTCCTTTGAAGAAGAGGAAGTAATTAGTTTAATGAAAGTTGTATTGAAAATAAAAACTTACAAAAAATAGAAATAATGTATTTCACTTTGACATATCATACATTTTTGGTGCAAAAGATCCTTTTAAGAAAGATGTTGTGCAACAAAAACAATTTTTACAAGACATTGGTTTTTTGGTTGTCAAAAGTCACCTACCTATTCAATTTGTAGGGAGTACATGGTTAAAGTGTGTTGCACTGCACTTATTTTCAAGAATTGTGTTTCCTTCCAAAAAAATGTTTTCACAAGAGGTTTTATTTGATTTGGTGAAGGAGAATAAACAAGAATATGTTTTGCCAAGTTGAAAACATGTCATTATGTAACTGTGACCGGATAGGAAGGCAATTAGATAATGTTCTCATGTGAACATAACAAGTTTTTAGGGTTTTGGTTTTTGTTTTTAATGGCCATCAACTTTCTACATGTTAACGGCGGAAATTATTTCGTCACTATTTGTTAGCTGTAGCAATTACTATTTCAAGAAAACTTGTGAACATGAGTAGGAGGTCTTGTTTGTTTGTGTATTATGTAAAACATATAAGCAAAGAGCTATGGATGGCTAAAGAAGCTACGACATTGAATGGAGGTTTGGAGAGTAGGACGGTGGAAGGCATGATGATAAAGAGAATTCAAAAGCAATGTAAGTAGGTTTTTCTTCTTTCATCATCAATTTTAGGAGATGGTAGGTTTAATTTGTTGTGATTGATAGTTGTTAATTTTCGTTATGCCAATTACTACACTATGGCAAACAATATGTCCTTGGTAGGAATATATTATATTTGGGGTTGATGCTAAGGATTGATGATGAAAAGAAGGAAGTCCGACCTATAGAAAAAAAAGGCATGTAGAAGGATGAATATGAATTTTGAATGGGGACTTTGTTGAATCTCTTTTTAATCCATGTCATAGGGCAAGTCTCTGAATGAATACTAGAAGCCTCGGTGGGGTGTCTTTGGGTTGGACATAATGAAAGAAATGAGGACAGAAGTGGGAAGTTAATAAAAATATATTTGTAGTCCATACTTGCACAAAAATCTGTTTATTTTGAGTGGTTTTAAGTAAACTTGGTATACATCACTCATACTTTGATTTGGACATAAAGATCAAGAAGTCTTTGAGATTAAGGTTTATTAAATAAGGAACTTAATGTTTTTCTGCATTGTTACATTTGGTGGAGAAGGGTTAGCAATTCACATGGACTGAAAGAACACTAAGGGTTTTAATTTCAAGCTACACCTCATTAGATTTTAAACTCTTAACATATGGTTTTAAACATAACAACAAACTATTTGTTACCACTATGACAAGATAGTGAGGGATCACATGTATGTATAGTTGGCAATTCACACATAGAACATTGAACCTTGTTTTGACAAATCAATAGCACCAATGGAATAATTGGTAGCATCGGGTTTATAGTCTTGACAATGTAAATTGTTGGAATTGATGGTGTCATAAAATTCCTAGGGTTTGTGTTTCTACTATGAGTTTCTTATGCACAAGAGATTATTTTTATTCATCCTTCTTTTCGGTTACATAATAACTAATTTTGACTGATGGATATTAAAGGGATCGCATGATGTTTTTGTCTTGATGATTAATCTTTTGGGTGTGGATTGGGAGCTTAAACATATCACAATAAGGTTGTTTGAAGCAGGTGAAACCATAAGTTGAACCTTGGCAAGAAACTTAATTGAATTGTTGAATGAATATGGTTATATATATATATATATATATATATATATATATATATATTGCATATGTAAAGGTTGAAGGTGCAAATTTGAATGCAATGACATTAACACTCAAAATGTGTGATGAATTGTGATTTTTTTGGTTTGGAGGATAGTTTTCAAGGCATTTGTTTTGGCCATGCATTTTTTCAAATAATGTTAATATGAAAAAAAAATTGCAAAAAAATTTAATATGTTTTCATTAAGTTGTTTAGTTTGGTTTACAAAAGTGCATAACTTAGCTAAAAAATTTGGCAAAGGTAGACATGAATCAAACAAGGTTATATTAGTTTTGGAATTTGTCCAAGAAAGTTAAATATTCTTATAATAACAAGGTAAAATTTTAAAAATATTTGTGTATATTCTAATTCTAAATCGATTTGCAATTTTATAAATTATAAAATATTAACATTTTGTTGAATATTTTTTAGGTTTGCAAAATAATCTTGTTTTAGAAGGCCTTATTATTTCAAAAGGCCATTATGTTATGTTATACCTTGCAAACTATTGTTTGTGTTTCTAGTCAAGTTCCACCTTTTCTCATTTGACATATTTTTCAAACAATTATTGATTACTCATCTTCAATTATTATTGCTTATGTTTAAAATCAATTTAGAGGTCATTGGTTGTTAAGTGATGTTGTAAATTTTGCCATCATAATAGGTCATAATTTGAAATTGCACTAGCACTATACCAACTAATGGATGATGATTTTGGTGTTGTTCTTAAATTGTTTACTTTTAACATTGAAAAGGAGGTGTGTGACATGCTTGACTCTTTCCTTTCATTTTAAAGAAGATATGAAGGAAAAAAAATTCCCAATGCTTTCATCGATCTTAGATTCACAATTTAAAAATCTTCATTTGTTTGCTGTTGAAAAGTATAACAAAAAATCTTTATATCCTATGCTTTTGAAGTGTTATCATCACTTACATCTTGTGATAGATTGTGAATTTGAATTTGTAAACTAAAAAATTGATGAAGATTACAACTTGGATATTTTTGACATGATTATTGATATGAGTGAACCAATCAAAGAGTTGAAAAATAAAAAGTTGCTAATTTTAGGAGATTTTGTGTGGATGTTAAGGAGATTAAACGTCTTTTCTTATGGTGTCAAAAACATGAATCCATTTTCCCCATTGTTAGTCTTCTTGCTTGGCAAATCCTAGGAATTGTTCAGATCACAAATAGAGAAAATATTTTTTTCTTTAGTTGACATACTCACCAACCTTAGCACATGTTCCTTATGCTTAGAAAAATTTAAAATAATAATATTTGTTAGCAAGAATTGGTTTAATGACCCAAGGCTTAATTGCAAATCTCCTTGCAATCTAATAAAAATTATTGAGATAAATGAACAATTAGAAGAGGAGTTAGAAGAATTTAAAAGAGATGAAAATTGAAATTAAAAAACTTGAATTTATGCATTTTTCAGCATGCTTATGCTTTTGCAAGTAATTTTGATTTTGATTTTTTAATTAAAAAATAGTAGATTTGTTTTTGATAAGAGGGTTGTGAGAACCGTCTTTGAAAACCGCCGGTTCAAAAATTTATGAGTGGCTCAACTGAAAACCAGTTGGATTTTTATCTTTTCAAAGTTCTGAACAGTTTGAAATTTGTTGCTGAAAATGGGTCCTGAGAACCGGAACCGACGGTTCTCATCAAAAGGTGAGAACCGCCCCCACACTGGTATGGTCCATCAAAGCTCAGTAAAGTCCATATGAGGGAACTTCATCTCTTTTTTTTTTCCTTTTTTTCTTTTTTCACGAGACATTTGAGGCATTCAAGCTTCCTGATTTCCTTGGTTTCAGGAAGCTTGGATTCCTTGATTTGGGTTTTGTTTCTGGGCTGTGGATCCATATCAGAACCATTGGAATCCAACATTTGGTTGTTCATCAGGTAATATGGAGCTCACCATTGCCAATCACTTTGTGTACATGCATCATCCTTTTACCCATGTTTCCTTCCTTGCTTTGGGTTTCAATCAATGTCATGTGTTCAATTTGGTGTTCTTTGTGAGAGTGGATTGTGTTTTTCAGATACGTAGCCATTTGGTTGCAACTTGGATACAGCTTGCTTTGTTGTTGTTGTTGTTGTTGACAGATGGTAAAGTGAAGGTGGCAGCAGATTCCAAGGATCCAGTTGCAACTGATTCAGCTGAGCAAGAGGTAGCTAGCCCTAATTGCCATGGGCATGAAATCCAAGGAGCAACAATAAACCTGCAGTTGCACATCAGGGATATGAGCCAAGCTCTTGGTAGAGAGAGAGAGGGAGGAAGACAGGTATTATATAGCAGGGGAGAAGAATGCTGCTTACTAGTTGTTTCCACCAGCTAAAACAAGCATCAGACAATGCATCACTCTTGCTTGTGGGGCTAGGGTATGGCAGCTATATGTGCACTTGACTTTGGAAGGTATTCAAAGATTTTTGAGCTCAATGAAGTGGACAATGCGGTGCTGCCATTGTTGACAATGGATGATGATCTGAGAGAAAATGGGCATTAATGCTGCAAGATGTTCACTGCAATTCAAAAATTAGGTCATGGGGCTTTGAGACATGACAAATGGTCTTCAGTCCAACACAAGAGAAAAATGTGAGAGTATCAAGAGCATTCTTTGAGAGGAAAAAACTTCAGAGCCACATTTAGTCATGCACTTCCAAATCTGCACCATCTTTGTCACACCTTGATATGTGTGAGTCCCATTCATGACGCTGCTGCAACAACAATTTCTGTTAGTAGGTGATGTTCACTACCATGATTTTGTGGTATACTTCTGCTCTCAGAACACCAGTGCCACGAATATTGTAAACTTGTACATGACTGATTAGAGTCTTGGAACTATGTTTTTGGGTCTCGACTTTCCTGTTTACCATGAAAATTTCATGGGTTCGGTGCGTAAGTATGAAACTGATAGGTTGAGCTATCTCTTCAGACAATCGGTAGTGATGTGTTCTGACTCTGTGAAGGGTTTTTGCATCCAGATTTGTGCAGGGTTTAGAAGGTGATGAACTGGCAGTCAAAATCTGCAAATTCATGAAGTTGCAAGTTGGAGATTGTTTTTTCTCAAAGGTTTTCTTGGCGTTCTAGACAATACAGCAATGCTGCCTCCAGCACCATATCAGGGCCACAGTTACAGTAGCTTGTGGGTTTGATCAGGTATGTTTTCATGGACTCAAGCGCACTGCTATGGATCTCTGCAAGAATGCATTTGTGAGAAACAACTGCAGTCCATCATGCAATTTCATCTCCAATCTCCTGCTTTGTGGTAACAAAACAGCACTGGTTTAGATTTTGTGAGAAACGAGGAAACTGTTTCTCTGCTCTTCCTCCATGATCCACAATGAGAATGGCATTGGGGAGAAGATGTTGCTTGCAGAAAAGATGATGAAGGCAATGGAATTTTTGTCCTGTCTAACAAGAAAAACCGCAGCAGCCTCCTTTACTCTGTACAAACTGGGTTTTTGATTATCTTGTTGCTGTAAATGATGAAATTCACTACACAAAAATATGCACATACATATTGTACATGTGATATATAGAGAGATGCATCATGAACTTTTGAAAACATTTGTGATTGGTATAGGAGAAGGGTCTGCTTTGAGATCCTTAAGGGATTGGAGGCTCCTGTCTTGAGGCTGGTGGGCCGAGTGGAGAGGCTCAAATTCCCAGAAGGGTGCAAAAGCAGACCGTTCACCTGTGTATAGAAACCAGCGAGATTTTTGAGAAACTTTTGAAAACAGGATGCTTATGAAATTTATAAGGTCCCATTGAAATCAGAACTTGCACTCTCAAAAATCAGACCTGAAACCAGCGTGCATTCTGTTACCAGATGGATACCTAGACCCTAGAACCAGGGGCTTGTTGGGCCTGGATCTTGGCTGCAACCCTTTTCTTTTTTCTTTTGGGTCCTGCTAGTTCTGGTTTTCTAAGCAAAAACAAATAACTCTTTTTTTTCGTGTGGTTTGTATGGAATGCAAGTACTGTTTTGTCTCTAAGAGGCAAATATCTCTTGCACTTCATAATCGCTTGATGATTTTAATTGCAGTACAACATAGAACTTTGGTGAGGCAACACAAAAGGACTGGGTCAAATCATGTGAGTATATATTATATACTTGTACACATGAAATTGGGAACTGCAGCAATGTTTGTCCTTAGTGCCTTGGCTTCCACCCATTTAGTAGCAAAGTGGTAGATACCAAAATGTATCAGCGTGCAAAAGGATGAAGTTTGAACCTTCTTTCGCCGCAATTGGTTTTAGTTCCAGATTTTGGCGTTCTAGAAACTAGGTCTTAAGTCTTAACCAAGATGAGCTGAAGTCACATGGCCTTTGAACCGTGACCTTTAAGCCATCCTCTCTTGGCGTGAGTTAGCTAACATATGTAGTAGTTAGGTGCGAAACTACCTACTACAAATGGGCTTTGGATGTCGTTGGAAAAATATTTGACATTGGGGACTATAGAACATGGTTCAAGCATGTGTAAGATGAAGCTTGCTTTCAAGACTTAAAACTCTTACCAAATTGAATTTCATTGGATTGATCTTTCATCAACACTCGTTACGTATGTTTGACAAACTATTTTCAATGGTTGTGAACTCATAGTCCCCACACAACTAAAAGCCTAAAAAAGTTTTTCTAAATGCAAGCTTTTGTCGCCCATGTCGGTAGTCAATAGAATATTTGAGCTCATAGGATAATAAAAAGCCACCAATTGGACGACATTGCACACACAAAGAAGTGCCCCCAAAAGGTAAAATAATGAAAGAGTATATAACTTAGGGAAGGACATTATATGTGATAAAGTGGCAAATTGAAAACGTGCAAAATATAAATTGTCAACTTATGAACAACAAGAATGGAAGCTCCAATAAGGTCAGAAAGCACTCCAAGAAAATTCCTAGCGTAATTTGGGGAGTAACTTATGTTTGTAAACATCACTCTTGGAAAAGAGGAGGGATATTATTAAGCCCATTCCATATGAAGGAAACAAATATTACCTCCTTATAGGTGTATGATCCCTACTACTCTTAATAGAGTAGATCTAATCACCTTCCCTTCTTTGTGCCTCATGATGAACCCTTGTTTAGGTTTAGGGTAATCTCACTTCCTTTTAGGTGTATTATCCCTCCCACTTCAAAAGTAATAGGAAGAACCTTCCATTCCTATTCCTTGTGTTCTACCCATGCTTAGGTTCATGATAACCTTTGAGCCTCATATTTTTTGATGGGTAAAGTTGATGGGTAAAGTGCATGGGTGAGAGACATTCTCAAAATGTGTGGCTAGGCTCACCGGCGAGGCTCACCTATCACCTATCACCTAGTCATAGGCCTCTTATTTTGAGGATGCCCCCACTTGGGGGGCTTTAACTTACACTTTTAATTCTATGCAATATCATTTCTTGAGAGTAAAAGATTACTTCTATTATTGAATATACTTTCCTCAAATTATTTGTGAAGGTTCAAACTAATGTTATCGGGTTCTTGATTTTGAAAGGAACCTTTAGTTTTGGGTTCCAATTCTTCCCATTCAATAGAACTTTTGTTACAATTTTGAGAATTGTTTTTGAATTTATAAAACCTTTAGTTCAAAAGACTTCCCAAAAAAATTGATAAATGGAACTCAATGTTGTTTAAGATCAAATTCGGTTTCATCTACATTGCACTCCATAAAAAATTTGACTAAAACTAAAAAATGATTTGTAACATTGATTTCGTCCAACTTGTGTACAATGCTCAAAATAAAAGATTATACATTAATTGTTATGTACAAGCAATTAAAACGAATAACTTGCCTAAAAAGTAAGGCTTGATTGTTTCCTTCTTATAAAACTTGTACTTACTTATATACCAAAAGAACTTGGACTTGGTGAAAAGGGTGAGGGATAGTAGCTCGGTCCATGCTTGGGTTTCAATTGCGGGAAGGGATTGGTTATATGCTCTAGATCCAAATTTAATTGTCACTAAACCTTCCAAATATCATAGAGAACCGAAGAGTACCCAAAAATGGGCAAACACCGATTCAAACATAGGCATCCACATGATTTTCAAATGATCAATTGAGTACATGTAACATCCAATATGCTTGCCAAGTGAAATGCACAAACCAATTGGGAACATCCAAGAGTTCCATCCATTTGGGTTGCGGCTCAAATAGATAATAATTTAGTGAAGGCTCTTGTCTCTCAAATGGTGGAGTATGTCAACAACATATGCCGTCAACTTGTTTAGTTGTCGCTTAGTTTAACATCCTTTGTGGCCTTAAACAACCCAAGGATATGAAGATCATTTGTCTCTCTAGTTTTTAGGTTGGTTGTTTAGTCCTTAGAATCCAAAACTTGTACAAAAACTTGTCAAGGGTTTTGGAGAATGGGTAGGGCTATGTCATGCCACCAAAGAAGCCCAAATTTTGATCCATCTACAAAGGGATTTTTCTTTGGTTTTGGGAAAAGGACTTTTTGGTGTTTTGAAATAATAAAATATTTTATTTACTTATTTATTCATTTATTTTCAAAAACCCTATTTTGAAGATTTTGCTACCATGTAAAGCATTAATCAAATGACCCTTGAACAATCTCTTGCATCTAGGGTTTTGCTGTTCCAAAATGTGGTCAAAAGACCCTCATCATATTTAAACAATAAACTTGGTAATTGCACCATTTTAAAATGATATGTGTATTTCTGTACAGCAAAATTTGAACTTCAATAATGTTTAAAATATAAATTAATTCCCCAAATGGATAGAGGAAAAAGGTGAAAAATCCCCCCCCCACCAAAATAAAAAAGGCCATCAATTTAATAGCTAAAAATTGTTCAAAAGGTGATATGGAAGGCTCCAGACAAGCTCGTTTTCAGCATCCATTTCATATTTAATAATTGAAACATTCCCAATTGGAAATCATCAATTCCAAGTTCCAAAACACTAAATTAGAAAAGACCCAAGAAG